>ERZ1026852.1816-NODE-1816-length-10806-cov-37.472142_pt1 | contig 10806 bp, 7 predicted proteins | sample MGYA00380156_ERZ1026852 | MGnify/ENA primary metagenome ERZ1026852 (study PRJEB33269, sample SAMEA4719792) | human gut metagenome | biome: human-associated habitat; feature: organic feature; material: feces | place: Cameroon | collected 2013-10 ...
ATGCAAAGATAATAAAAATAATGCGAACCGATGTGATTCTTATGATTTTTAACACTATTGATGACAGAACTAACGGTTATCGGTCGAAAGGAAAACGTAAAAGGCAAAAGCAATCAGGGGTTGAATGCTTTTGCCTTTTTGCGACTTGTTATATTACTTCTTGAATCCGAAAATCTTGTTGAAGATTTTCTTTACCACGTTTTCTTTCTTCTGTGGATTTACCACAGGCTCATACTTGCGTGGACCCTGCTTGTCGCCCTTTTTCTGAGCTGGGGCTGGCTTCTGCTGAGGTGCTGCCCCCGGTTTCTGTGGAGCAGCATTCTGCTTCTGCTGGTTGTTTGGATTCTGCTTCTTCTGAGCTACGCCTCTGCCACGACCGTTGCTTCCTGGGCGTACATTGTTTTCTGTACCAGGGCGCTGCTGAGGGTTTGCATTCTCAGCATTGTTACCGTTGTTGCCATTGTTACCATTGCGGCGTTTGTTGTTGTTGCGACGCTTGTTGTTTGGATTGTCGTTGCTTCTTGTCTGTTCGCCTTCCTGGTTTTGTGGATATGGCTTGTTCTGCTGAGGCTTCTTGTTGCCCTGCTTCTGCTGTCCGTTCTGACCGTTCTGCTGATTGTTCTGTCCGTTCTGCTGAGCCTCACCGTTCTGTACCTTTCCTTCCTTAGGAGCTTTCTCCTGTCGGTTGTTAGGGTTGTTTGGCTTGTGCTTATGAGCAGTCTGCTCGCGGTCTTTCTGGCGTCTGTTTTTAGCCTTGGTCTTTTCGCCGTTCTCATTTCCGCCACGTCCATTGCCCTTGCGTCCGTTTCCGCCCTTGCCTCCACGTCCGCCTTTCTTGCTAGGCTTGTTCAGCTTGATATATTCAGGTCCCTCGCCGCATCCCTCAGGAAGCGGCATCTTCTCTACCACCTTCTCCAGGAACTTCTCAATCTGCTGGAACCAGAACATGTCCTCTTCGTTGACGAAGGTGATGGCTCTACCGTCGCGGTTGGCACGGGCTGTACGACCGATGCGGTGAACGTAATCTTCTGTATCGTGAGGCACGTCATAATTGATAACCATCTCGATGTCGTCGATGTCGATACCACGAGCCACGATGTCGGTAGCCACGAGCACGTCATACTGACCGCTCTTGAACTTGAACATCACATCATCACGCTCAGCCTGCTCCAGGTCTGAGTGCATGGCGCCGCAGTTGATACCGGTCTGCTGGAGGGCAGCAGCCAGCTGCTTCACCTTCATCTTGCTGCCGCTGAATATGATGACACGCTTCATGTCACCAGCCTTGAAGATATCCTTGATGATGGTCATCTTCTGGGTTTCGTAACATACGTAAGCCTCCTGCTTGATTTTCTCTGCAGGCTTGCTCACTGCGAGCTTGATCTCTACTGGATCCTTGAGCAGCGACTTTGCCAATTCCTCAATCTTCTCTGGCATGGTAGCCGAGAACATGATGGTCTGGCAAGTCTTAGGCAGCTTGGCAGCGATGGTATTGATATCCTCTGAGAAACCCATGTCGAGCATACGGTCGGCCTCGTCGAGGATGAAGAAGCTTACCTTGCTGAGGTCTACGTTGCCCAGCGAGATGTGGGTGATGAGACGTCCTGGTGTAGCGATGACTACATCGGCACCCATGCGGAGACTCTTCAGCTCCTGATCGTAGCGGTTGCCGTCGTTTCCACCGTATACAGCCACGCTGCTCACGTCCTGCAGATAATAGCCGAAGCCCTGCATCGCCTGGTCAATCTGCTGTGCGAGCTCACGGGTAGGCGACATGATGACGCAGTTGATGGCATCCTTAGGATAGCCACCATCATCCAGCTTGCTCAATACCGGCAGCAGATAGGCAGCTGTCTTTCCGGTTCCGGTCTGGGCTACGCCGAGCACATCATGACCTTCCAATATCTCTGGTATACATTTTTCCTGTACTGGGGTGCATGTGTCGAATCGCATATCGTATAATGCGTCGAGCACGTTGTCGTTTAAATCTAATTCGTCGAAATACATTTTCTTTCTTTTTTCAATGTTTATTATCTCGGTGCCTTGCGGTAGCAGAAGTATGCCACGAAGGCGTAAATGATGTTAGGCAACCATGCCGCCAGCATCGGCGGGAAGTTTGCCTGGATGGCGAAGGTGGCGCAGACGGTCTGCAGCATGATATAGCCGAAACTCAAAGCCAGACCCAGTCCCAGAGCCTTACCCATGCCGCCCTTGCGCTTGCGTGAGGAGAGCGACACGCCGATGATGGTGAGGATGAATGAGGCGAAGGAGGAGGCGATGCGCTTATGATACTCCACCTTGTACTGTACCACATTGCCCGAACCGCGGTTGATCTGCTTGGAGATGTAATCCTTCAGCTCCGGACTGGTAAAGGTTTCCTGCTGTCCCTTGGAGTAGACCAGGTCGGTTGGCTCCATGGTGATGAGCGTATCTTTATTCATTCCGCTCGTAATCTTCTCTTTCATGCCATGCAGTCGGCGTACCTTCCAGTTGGTTAGTTTCCAGTGGTATTTGGAGTCGCTGATGGTATCATACTGTATTTCTGATGCCGTCAGGTGGCTCACCAGTTTCTTTTCCTGGAACTTGTCTAGACAGAATCCGTAGCCCCTCTTCGAGTTGTTGTCGTAATGCTGGATGTAGGCTATCACGCCTCGGTCCACCTGCAGCTGCACGTTTTCGGCAGAGGTATTCTTCTTCTTGTTCTTGTACATCGTCTCAAAGTTCTGTCGGATGACCGTGCCGTGCGGAATCACATAGGCAGAGAGCGTGTAGGAGAGTGCCGAGAGGAATATGCAGGTAATCATGTACGGGCGAAGCAGGCGCTTGAACGATACTCCCGATGCCAGCATGGCGATGATCTCTGAATTGCCTGCCAGCTTGGAGGTGAACATGATGACCGCTACGAACACGAACAGCGCACTGAAGAGGTTGGCGAAGTATGGCACGAAGTTGGCATAGTAATCGAAGATGATAGCTCGTGCCGGTGCATGATACTCGGTAAACTTCGACAGGTTGTCGTTGAAGTCGAACACGATGGCAATGGTGATGATGAGCGCTATCGAGAAGAAGTAGTAGCCTACGAACTTCTTGATGATATACCAGTCCAATCGTTTGATGTATCTCAGTGGGTTGAGATACTTGAGCACCTTGAGGAATCGCAGTTTATGCCCAATCCATCGCATGACCTTTCCCATCCAGCTCAGTTTTCTGCCCAGCCATCTGAGGGCAGCGGTGAGCCATCCGAATCTTCGAGCCATGGTTCTGCCGAACTTTAATCTTCTGCGATGTTTTCTGATGTATTTAAAATCTTTCATAAATCAGTATTTTCCGGGAGCAGGAGCCGTCGGGGGCTTCATGCTCCTGAGACTTCTTGCTCCTAACTTCAGTAATTTAAATTCTTCTGCCGAGCTGGTCGATGACAGATCGCTTCCACTGTACGAAGTCGCCCTGCTCTATATGCTGGCGTGCATCGGTAACGAGTCGCAGATAGAACGAGAGGTTGTGGATGCTGGCTATTTGCATCGCCAGGAGTTCCTGTGCCTTGAAGAGGTGGTGCAGGTATGCCTTGCTGGTAATCTGGTCGATTTCGCATCCGTCCGGATCCACTGGGCTGAAGTCCATCTCCCATTTCTTGTTGCGCATGTTCATGGTGCCGTTGTAGGTGAAGAGCATCGCGTTTCTTCCGTTGCGGGTTGGCATCACGCAGTCGAACATGTCTACGCCTCGCTCGATGGCTTCCAGGATGTTCTGAGGGGTACCCACGCCCATCAGATAACGTGGCTTGTCCTTTGGCAGGATTTCGTTCACCACTTCTATCATCTCATACATCACCTCGGTAGGCTCGCCTACAGCCAGGCCTCCGATGGCGTTGCCGTCTGCTCCCTTGTCTGCGATAAACTTGGCTGCCTCGCGGCGGAGTTCCGGGAAGGTGCAGCCCTGTACGATAGGGAAGAGGCTCTGATGGTAGCCGTAGAGCGGTTCGGTCTCATTGAAGCGCTTCAGGCAGCGGTCCAGCCAGCGCTGGGTCAGTTCAAGACTCTTCTTGGCATACTGGAAGTCGCTCTGTCCCGGAGGGCATTCGTCGAAAGCCATCATGATGTCGGCACCGATGATGCGCTCCGTATCCATCACGTTTTCCGGTGTGAAGAAGTGCTTGCTTCCGTCGATGTGTGAGCGGAATTCGCAACCTTCCTCCTTCAGCTTGCGGATGCCCGTGAGCGAGAATACCTGGAAGCCGCCGCTGTCGGTGAGGATAGGGCGGTCCCAGCCGTTAAACTTGTGCAGTCCGCCTGCAGCCTTGATTACTTCAAGTCCCGGACGCAGATAGAGGTGATAGGTGTTGCCCAGGATGATCTGAGCCTTCACCTGCTTTTTGAGTTCCTCGAAGTGTACACCTTTCACGCTGCCCACCGTTCCTACTGGCATGAAGATAGGAGTCTTGATCTGTCCGTGGTCGGTGGTGATGATGCCGGTGCGTGCATCGCTAGCCTTATCTGTTACTTGTAATTCAAATTTCATTTTTCTTCTTTTTTGTCTTTTTCTGGAATGGTGAAGTCGATAGGGTGCTTTACCTTTTCATCGGTGAGGGCAAATTCCCATACGTCGGCCACGTCTTCTACATAGTGGAAGGATACGCCCTTGAGATATTTTGCCGGAATCTCTTCGATGTCCTTGCGGTTGTCCTTGCAGATTACGATGTCGGTGATGCCGGCGCGCTTGGCTGCAAGTATCTTCTCCTTGATGCCGCCTACTGGCAGAACCTTTCCGCGCAGGGTGATTTCGCCCGTCATGGCTGTGTTCTTGCGAACCTTGCGCTGGGTGATGGCCGAGGCGATGCTGGTGGCGATGGTAATACCTGCCGATGGACCGTCTTTCGGAGTGGCTCCTTCCGGTACGTGGATGTGGAGATTCCAGTTCTCGAAGATGCGGTAGTCTACGCCCAGCAGGTCGATGTGCGACTTGATGTATTCCAGGGCGATGACTGCCGACTCCTTCATCACGTCGCCCAGATTGCCGGTAAGGGTCAGCTTGCCTGCCTTGCCACGGCTCAATGAGGTCTCGATGAAGAGAATCTCGCCGCCCACAGAGGTCCACGCCAGTCCGGTTACCACTCCGGCATAGTCGTTGCCCTGGTAGATGTCGCGGTTGAATGGCGGATTGCCCAGGAGTTCCTTCACCTCGTCCATGCCGATGGTAGAATGCTCCAGCTTGCCGTCACATGCCATCTTGTATGCCACCTTTCTCAGGCACTTGTTGATCTGCTTCTTCAGCTGTCTTACTCCGCTTTCGCGTGTATAGTGCTCGATGATGCATTCCAGGGCAGCCTTGTTGAAGCTGATTTTCTCCTCCTGCTTGTCAAGACCGTTGTTCTCCAGTTCCGTAGGTACCAGGTGGCGCTTGGCTATTTCTATCTTTTCCTCGGTAATGTATCCGCCCACTTCTATCAGCTCCATACGGTCGAGCAATGGGCGTGGGATGCTTCCCAGGTCGTTGGCTGTTGCGATGAAGAGAACCTTCGAGAGGTCGTAGTCGGCATCCAGATAGTTGTCGTGGAAGGCGTTGTTCTGTTCCGGGTCGAGTACTTCGAGCAGAGCCGATGCCGGGTCGCCCTGGAAGTTGTTCTTGCCCACCTTGTCTATCTCGTCGAGGATGAAGACAGGGTTGCTGCTGCCAGCCTTCTGGATGTTCTTGATGATGCGTCCAGGCATGGCTCCGATATAGGTGCGGCGATGACCGCGTATTTCTGCCTCGTCGTGCAGACCGCCCAATGACATGCGAACGTATTTGCGCTTCATGGCGTCGGCGATGCTCTTGCCGAGACTGGTCTTTCCAACTCCCGGAGGACCGTAGAGGCAGAGTATCGGACTCTTCTGTCCGCCGTTCAGTGCTCTTACAGCCAGGTATTCCAGGATGCGCTCCTTCACCTTCTCCATGCCGTAGTGGTCACGGTTCAGGATTCTCTTGGCGCGCGACAGGCTCAGGTCGTCCTCGGTATATTCATTCCAAGGCAGGTCTACCATGGTCTGCAGGAAGCTTATCTGTATGGAGTAGTCGGGACTTTGCGGATGGATGGTGTCCAGCTTGGCAAGTTCCTTCTTGAATATCTTCTGAGTGGCCTCGTTCCAGTTCTTTCCTTTGGCTTTCTCTATGATTTCCTTTCTCTCCGGTCTTCCGTCTCCATCTCCCAGTTCCTTTCTGATGTTTCTTATCTGCTGTTTCAGGAAGTATTCCTTCTGTTCCTCGTCCAGGTCATAGCGGGTCTTCATGCTGATTTCGTTCTGCAGGTGGAGCAGTTTCGCTTCCTTGTGCAATGCCTTGAGGGCTTCCAGCAGTCGGTCGTTCAGTGTGTCCTGTTCCAGCATCTTCATCTTGTCTTCGATGCTGAAAGGGATGGAGCTGCAGATGAAGTTTCCCTGGATGGTGCTATGTGTCATCTCGTTGATGGCATAAGCCAGGTCGGTAGGGATATTGTCATTGGCGTTGATATAGCTGATGGCTTCCTTCAGGAGTGTCTGGTGGATGGTTGAGAAGTCGGTATCGTTTTCCGTTGGCCATATTTCCGGCAGACTTGTTACGCTGGCGCTGTAGTATGGAGTGGTTTTCTCGATTTTCTCCAGGTGACATCTGCTCAGGCACTGGATGATGATGGTCTGGTTGCCCGAACCGTCAGGCATGTTGATTACCTTTACGAGTTTGGCGAAGACACCTGTATCATACAGGTCGGCTTCCTTTGGATGGTCTTCATCCTTGTTCTTCTGGCAGAAGACGCAGAAGATGGTATTTGGCTTGTTAGCCAGTTTTTCTGCCAGATTCTTGCTGGCAGCTCTCCCCACGACGATAGGGATGAGCACAGTAGGAAAGGCAACGAGCTCTCTGGTGCAGAGCATCGGATAGATTCCTGCCGGATTTTCTGTAAGCAATGCGCTAGGATCGCCTTCGAAATCGGCAAACATTTGTATCTGAGTTTCGTTTCTTTTCATTTCTTTTATCGAATTCTTATTTTTAAGGTGCAAAGTTACTCATTTTTTTGCGAATTCGTGTAGAAGTATAGATTATTTAATAAATAAAAGCCGATTTATCTCCGTTATGAGTGGCAAAAGACAGTCTTTTTCCCGATATTTTACAATATATGGCTCTGTTGCACGTTATTATCTCTGAAATGGATAGTTTTGGAAAATAAAAAATAACGAGAGAAGATTTATGGCTGGATTTACATTTAAACAGTTTGAAATACAGCAGGATCGCTGTGCGATGAAGGTGGGCACCGACGGGGTGCTGCTGGGTGCATGGGCTGAGGGTGGACAACGTATACTCGACATCGGGTCGGGTACGGGACTTATCTCGCTCATGATGGCGCAGCGTTTCCCTGAGGCTCAGGTTTGGGGAATAGATATTGATCCGGATGCCTGCATGCAGGCTAGGGAGAATGTGGCAGCCAGTCCTTTTGCCGACCGGGTAGGGATATCGTGCTGCGCCTTGCAGAATCTTTCTGAAGAGCATCTGGTAAGGGGAAGTGAGGAATTGATGGAAATGAAAGAAGGAGAGGGGAATCTTTTTGATGCCATAGTGAGCAATCCGCCTTTCTTTGTGAATGGGTTAAAAAATCCTGACAGCAAGCGTGCAATGGCTCGGCATTCTGACAGTCTGCCGTTCCCGGTTCTGATGAAGGGTGTCAGGCGATGGCTTTCCGATGAGGGCGTGTTCTCTGCGATAGTGCCGGCCGATGTGCTGGAGTCTTTTGTGTCAGAAGCCTATTGCTCAGGATTTTCGCTCGTCCGACAGTGTGGTGTGAAGACGGTGGAGCGCAAGCAGCCCAAACGCTATCTTGTTGCCTTCTCCAAGCGTCGTGCGGGCATGATGGATAAGTGCACGGAAATCATGACGGATTCTGAAGGAAACCGCTCTGAATGGTATGCGAAAATTACGGAAGAATTTTATCTGGAATAGTGATTATTTAGTAGTGATTAATTATTAGTGAGTAGTGATTAATTATTAGTGAGTAGTGATTATTTAGTAGTGATTAGTGGGTAATTGCACAGGGATGATGTCAACCCGCAGGCAAATTAATCACTACTCACTACTCATTAATCACTATTTCAAAGGTTCAGTTTCCTTTGCACCATTTTGCTGATGGCCTCCACCTTCTTGCTCTGTCGCTGGATGTCCTTGTGGATATCGTCGCGCACGGCATTCAGATCGTTGAAGAACTCGGCAATGCCATTCTGTATCATGTTTGGCTTGCGTACGCTCTTGTCAGCAAACGGGTTAACTACCATCTTGATGCCTTTTTCCTCCAGGTGAACATCTATTTCGGCTCCCGTCATAACCGGGTCGCCGTCATAGTGTATCACGCCAGGCTGGCTTCTCGTGATATGCAACTTCTTACAACGGAACGATTTGATTTTCGAGTTTTTGTCGAGTGTCTTGTTGAACATGTCGAAGCTGACCTGCGGAGCCTCAATCACATCGAACGGCTCCATGATGACAACGTCTATCAGTCCGTCGCTCATCGAAGCCTGCGGAGCAATATAGGCATTGTTGCCATATTGCGATGCGTTGGCGCAGGAAATCAGGAACGCCTTGTATTGCTTGGTTCCCGTCTCGTCTTCCAGCGTATACGTCTCCGGCTCATACTTCAGTCCTTCTCTCAGTATGTTTTCTGCATAGCTGATAGGTCCCCGTTTGCCACTCTCTGCAAACTTCATGCTGACGAAGGCGTCGAAGCCCATGCCGCAGGTGCAGAAGAATGGATGACCGTTGATGACGCCATAGTCGAGGTCGTGAATCTTGCATGCGTTGATTACCTCGATGCTCTTCTTCAGGTTCATCGGCAGGAGAAGATGGCGTGCCAATCCGTTGCCCGAACCGCAAGGCAGAATGCCAAGGGCCGTGTCCGAATGAACCAGCGAACGGGCTACTTCATTGACGGTTCCGTCTCCCCCCACAGCCACTACGATGTCGGCGTGGTTGTTCTTAGCCTCTGTAGCCAGTTCCGATGCATGTCCTGCTCTTTCAGTCAATTTTATCTCGTACTCAAAAAGCTCTTTGTCCAAAGTTGAATCAATCAGATTCGGAATGCCAGCCTTGCTGGCTGTTCCCGAAATGGGATTCATGATGAATATTATCTTTTTCTTCATTTTTGTGTCAAGAGTTTAGTGATTTTGTACTGCAAAAGTAATAAAAATACCTAAAATGGCAAGATTTATCATTAAAAAAAACGCTAAAAATAAACTTTCTTAGGAAAATAGCGGATTTATTAGTCTTTTTTTGTATCTTTGCACCCTGAAATGTAGAAAAATAAAAATCGAAAATAAAGTACACCTATTAATAATGGGACAATTACAAGAAAGATACAAGAATTATCGTGAACCACAGAAGTATATGGCTGCCGGTGTGTATCCATATTTCCGTGAAATCACAAGTAAGCAGATGACCGAAGTTACCGACATTGACGGTCACAAGATTTTGATGTTCGGCTCTAATGCTTATCAGGGTTTAACCAACGACCAGCGCGTTATCGATGCAGCTAAGGCTGCGCTCGACAAGTACGGCTCTGGCTGTGCAGGAAGCCGCTTCCTCAATGGTACCCTCGATTTACATGTGCAGCTCGAGAAAGAGCTCGCTGAGTTTATGGGTAAGGATGAGACATTGTGCTTCTCTACTGGTTTCTCTGTAAACCAGGGTGTGTTGGCATGTGTGGTAGGTCGTAACGACTATATCATCTGTGATGATCGCGACCACGCTTCCATCGTAGACGGTCGCCGTCTCTCTTTCGCTACCCAGCTTCACTACAAGCACAACGATATGGAAGATCTGGAGCGTGTGCTCTCTAAGCTTCCTGAGGATGCTATCAAGCTCATCGTTGTGGATGGCGTGTTCTCTATGGAGGGCGACCTGGCTAACTTGCCTGAGATCGTAAAGCTCAAGCATAAGTACAACTGCTCTATCATGGTAGACGAGGCTCATGGCCTTGGCGTATTCGGCAAGCAGGGACGTGGCGTTTGCGACCACTTCGGTCTGACCGATGAGGTAGACCTCATCATGGGTACCTTCTCAAAGAGCTTGGCATCTATCGGCGGTTTCATCGCATCAGACAAGGATACCATCAACTTCCTCCGTCACAACTGCCGTACCTACATCTTCAGTGCATCCAACACTCCAGCAGCTACAGCAGCAGCGCTTGAGGCACTCCACATCATTCAGAATGAGCCAGAGCGTTTCGAGAATCTCTGGGATGTTACCCACTATGCATTGAAGCGTTTCCGTGAGGAAGGTTTCGAGATTGGTGAGACAGAGAGCCCAATCATTCCTCTCTACGTACGCGATGCAGAGAAGACCTTCGTGGTTACCAAGATGGCTTATGATGCAGGTGTGTTCATCAACCCTGTTATCCCTCCAGCATGTGCTCCACAGGATACATTGGTACGTTTCGCCCTCATGGCTACTCATACCAAGGACCAGGTAGAGCAGGCTGTCCAGATCTTGAAGAAGATCTTCGTAGAGGAAGGCATCATCAAGTAGTATGTATTGAGCAATCATATATATTATATATAATAAGGTATATAGGGCGATTTCGGTATGAAGTTGCCCTATATTCGTATATAAAGGCAGGCGAACAGAGGGAAAAGAATCTTTTTTAGAAAAAAGTTATTCAAAAATTTGGTGAAACAAAAAAAATGTTGTACCTTTGCAGCCGCAAATCAGAAATGATACTTGCCCTAAATGATAAGAGGTTATCATAGAGAAAAAGACGGGGTGTAGCGCAGCCCGGTAGCGCTCCTGTTTTGGGAACAGGTGGTCGCAGGT
>ERZ1026852.1820-NODE-1820-length-10775-cov-71.758209_pt1 | contig 10775 bp, 8 predicted proteins | sample MGYA00380156_ERZ1026852 | MGnify/ENA primary metagenome ERZ1026852 (study PRJEB33269, sample SAMEA4719792) | human gut metagenome | biome: human-associated habitat; feature: organic feature; material: feces | place: Cameroon | collected 2013-10 ...
CGACGCCAATATCAGCAACCGTTTCCTCATGTTCTATCAGGATTCTACCCTGCAGGCGCTTATCGCCGATGCTGAGGCAGAATTTGCCAATATGGAAGACATCAACGAGCAGCTGAAATCTTCCTTCTCGCGTCTGAACAGTTGGATTCCGGAACTCCAGCAGCCTTGTTTCTATGCTCAGATAGGTGCTTTAGACCAGAGCATCGTGGTAGGAGAGCATTCTGTAGGAATTTCGCTCGATAAATATATGGGCGAAAACTATCCGCTCTACAAGAAGTTCTATACACCGCAGCAGCGCAGCACCATGTCGCGCCAGTACATTGTGCCGGATTGCCTTACCTTCTATCTGCTGAGCATCTATCCGATGGACCACTTTGACACCCGTCCGCAGCTCGACCGCGATCTGCACATGGGCAAGATTATGTGGGCTGTCAACAAGGCGATGGGCAAGGAGATTTTCAAGACCAAGTATGTGAATACAATCAACGCTTATATAAAGCGCAACCCTAAAGTAACAGTAAAACAACTGCTCAAGGACGAAGATTATTCGCCTATTGAGGCATTACATAAAGATTAACACATGAAAAGATTTCCAGTTTTTATTGCAACTGTCATGATGGTTTCAGCAATGCAAGCTGCAGATAAACTCGACCTAAAGGCCATTACCTCCGGCGAGTTTGCTGCCTCTTATGTTACCGGTATTAACCCTATTGATGGCACCGATTTATATGCTTCTATCAGCAATGATGGCAAGCAGGTTATCAGTTATTCGTTCAAGACAGGCAAGCAGATGAGCATCCTCTTCGATGTGAACGCAGCCAAGGCTCCTTTCGGACAGATTGAAGGTTATGTAATCAGTCCTGATGGTAAGAAATTGCTTATCATGACCCATCGCGAGGCTATCTACCGCCGCTCGTTCAAGGCTGAGTATTTCGTATACGATATTGCTAAGAAGAGTTTGAAGAAACTTTCCCAGGGCGTTAACCAGCAGGTGGCTACCTGGTCGCCTGATTCACGCCACATCGCCTTCGTAAAGGATAACAATCTCTTTGTTACCGATGGAGATAAGGAAACCCAGATTACCCGCGACGGTAAGTTCAATGAGGTAATCAATGGTATTCCTGATTGGGTTTACGAAGAGGAGTTCAGCTTCAACCGCGCCTTTGCATGGAATGCGGATGGAACTGCCATCGGCTGGATACGCTTCGACGAATCGCACGTAAAGACTTATTCTCTGCAGATGTTCGAAGGTTCTCATCCTACCCATAGCGAGTATCACGACTATCCGGGAGAGTATTCCTATAAATATCCTAAGGCAGGACAGGACAACTCTAAGGTGAGCCTCTGGAGCTATGATATGAAGAACGGCAAGACCGTGGCGCTCGATGTGCCTGTAGATTCCGACGGCTATTATCCACGCATCAAGACATCGCCAGACGCCAACAGTCTGATTGTCTATACGATGAACCGCCATCAGGACGACATGCGCCTCTATGCAGTCAATCCTTTCACCGGCAAGAACAGGATGCTCATCAAGGAGAGTGTGCCTAAGTTTGTAAAGGAAGAGGTGATTGAAAACAGCATCGTGGGCAAGAAGAACATCCTGCTGCCTAGCGACCGCGACGGCTTCATGCATCTCTATCTCTATGATATGAACGGCAAGCTCCTGCGCCAGGTAGAGAAGGGCAACTATGATGTTACCTCTATCTACGGAATGGATGAGAAGACGGGCGATGTTTATTTCCAGGCTGCCAAGCTCAATGCGCACGACCGCCAGGTTTACGTGGCTCATAAGAACGGAAAGGTGGAGCGCCTTACCGATGCGGCTGGTTCCAACTCGGCTTACTTCTCGGGCGATTACCGCTATTTCGTCAATACCTGGAGCAGCTACAGCCATCCTTATGTCTTCACCGTACGCAGCAACAAGGGCAAGCTTATCAAGACATTGGAAGACAACAAGCAGCTGCTCGAAAAGACCCGGAAGTATAATTGGGGCAAGCGCGAGACTTTCTCTTTCACCACTTCCGAAGGTGTGAAACTGGACGGCTGGATGGTGAAGCCTGTAGATTTCGACGCCAGCAAGAAGTATCCTGTCATCCTCTTCCAGTATTCCGGTCCGGGCAACCAGCAGGTGCTCGATTCATGGAGCACGGGCAGTATGGGAAATGGCGGTGCTTTCGATTATTATCTTGCACAGGAAGGATTCATCATTGCCTGCGTAGATGGTCGTGGAACAGGCGGTAGAGGAGCAGAGTTTGAGAAGTCTACTTATCTCCGTCTGGGCGATTTAGAGTCGAAAGATCAGGTTGAGACAGCTCTCTACATGGGTTCTCTGCCTTATGTAGACAAGGATAATATCGGCATTTGGGGCTGGAGCTATGGTGGTTTCAATACGCTGATGAGTATGAGCGAGGGCCGTCCTGTGTTCAAGGCAGGTGTGGCTGTGGCTCCTCCTACCTGCTACCGCTTCTATGATTCGGTTTATACTGAGCGCTACATGCGCACTCCTAAGGAGAACGAAGAGGGTTACAAGGTGAACCCTATCGAGCGAGTAAAACAGCAGCATGGTGCGTTGCTTATCTGTCACGGATTGGCAGATGACAATGTTCATCCGCAGAATACCTTCGAATATACTGAGGCGTTGGTTCAGGCAGACAAGGACTTCAAGACCCTGTGGTACACGAACCGCAATCACGGCATTTCGGGCGGCAATACCCGCAACCATCTGCTTCGCCAGATAGCTAACTGGTTCAAGCAGAACCTGAAGTAGAAAATGATATGATATAAAAAAGTGAAGCCATTCCCGGCAGAAAACGGGAATGGCTTCTTAATTTAATGTTATCCTCATTACTTTGCGGAGTAAGGATCGTTTGATTTCTTATTCAGTTTTAGCGCCTTTTCTGCGCTTTTCTTTCTTGGCTTTTTTAGCCTTCTTCACTTTTACCTCTTCAACCTCCTCATCGTTTGGCTGAACAGATGAAAAATGAAAATCAGTAGGGTTGATGGTCTTCACCTGATAAGGGCTAGGCGCATCGTTCGTCTGCTGTCCGTTCTTGGCTTTCTTAGCCTTTGGCTTCTGGATGTATCTTGCATAGAGCTTGTTCCATTTCTTTTCAGCCTTCTTCTGGTCGGTGTCAAACATCACGATACATGTGCGTTTGCCGGCACCTTGCTGCTCCAGATAGTCGCGCAACTGGTATGAATAGTTTTCGCGGCTTATCAGAAACTTGCTCTTGCGGGTGAAGTAGGCAGAATCAACCTTCTGTACGTCTGTAAAATAGACTGTCGAGTCATTAAACGACGAGGCAAATCCAAAGATGTATGCAGTCTTAGCATCGTTCTTAGCAGATGCAGAGAGCGAGCTGAAACATGCTAATGCGATAGATGCGAATGCAATTTTTGTAATTTTCATTTCTTTTTCTGTCTTATGTTGTTTGTGCTGTCTGCCCCATCAGTTATGCGGATATTTCCTTATCCCAGATAGGACTTCAGCAGATTATTTTTCGTACTGGTCCGGAGTCGCCTGATAGCTTTTTCCTTAATCTGGCGCACTCTTTCCCTTGTAAGATGATACTTGGTTCCAATTTCTTCGAGCGACAGTTCAGGAGTCCCGATGCCATAGAAGGCAGCAATGATTTTCTGGTCTTTGTCCGGCAGCGTGCCGAGCAGTCTTTCTATTTCAGCTCTCAGCGACTCTGCCAGCAGTTCATTGTCGGTCGGATCATCCGAATTGGCCAGCAGGTCGAGCATGCTGCCTTCTTCATCATCAGAAAAAGGAGCATCCACGCTCAGGTGGCGGCTTGTTGACGAAGCCTTCATGGCGTCCTCAATCTTGTCTTCCGACAAGTCTACGCGGTCAACCATTTCGTCTACACTCGGTTTGCGTTCAAATTCCTGTTCAAATTTGTTTATCTCCCTGTTAATCTTGTTAACGCTTCCCACCTGGTTGAGCGGAAGGCGCACAAGTCTGCTCTGCTCGGCTATGGCCTGCAGAATGCTCTGGCGAATCCACCATACGGCGTAAGAGATGAACTTAAAGCCTCGGGTTTCATCAAACTTCTGTGCGGCTTTGATAAGCCCCACATTTCCTTCGTTGATAAGATCAGGCAAGCTGAGCCCCTGGTTCTGGTATTGTTTTGCAACAGACACCACGAAACGGAGATTGGCTTTTGTTAATCTCTCCAATGCCCTACGGTCACCTTTTCTTATACGCTGAGCGAGCTCCACCTCTTCATCTGTAGAGAGCAGCTCCTCATGAGCAATATCTTGAAGATATTTTTCCAACGATGCGCTTGCGCGATTCGTAATTGACTGAGTAATTTTTAATTGTCTCATGCTGGCATCAAATTTTAAGTAGTTGCAAAAATACACTTTTTTGTTTAAATACCAAAAAAAATAGTAGATATTTTTCAGAAATACCTACTATTTTATTGATTTTTGTCTGTTTCTTGAGTTTTTTGGCAGTAAAAAAGCCTTTTTCACTACTCAATCATGAGACGTTTCTCTTAAAACTCTTACCCTTAGTCTTTCTGCAGCGGAACAGCGAAGTAAGCCTTCTTGCCTGTTGGCCATATACCCTGGATGTAGAGCACTGGGTCCTTGCTGGTAGAAGCACTCTTTACAGCCTTCTGCAGGTCATCAATCGTATTGATGTTGTTGTCGTTGATGCGCTGGATGATGAAACCGCGTGAAATGCCACCATCCTTCAGGGCGCCGCTGTTCACCTTCATTACCTCTACACCATACTTGATGTTGAGCTGGTTCTTCTGGCTCTCAGTAATAGGGCGGAAGCTGCCGCCGAGAACATCGAGGTCTGCGCTCTTGATAACCGAAGTATTACCCTGAGCATTCTTCAGTGTGATGGTCTTGGTGCTTGCCTTCTTGTTGCGCAGGTAGGTGATGCTCATCTTGTCGCCAGGGCGCTTGCCGTTCAGGATTTCCTGCAGCTCAGCCATCTTGGTCACCTTCTTGCCGTCAACCTTGGTAATCACGTCACCTTCCTTCAGTCCTGCTTCAGCACCGTTGCCGTCTTCATCAACCTTGGCAATGTAAACACCCTCGTTGGTTCCCAGGTTCACTTCCTTGCCGTTCTCCTTCTGGGCGTTGATATAGTTCAGCACATCGCTTCCCTGTATGCTCAGCATCACGCGCTGTACGCTGCCGTATTTCTTCAGGTCGTCTACCACCTTGTTCATGATAGAGGTAGGGATGGCGAAACCGTAGCCGGAGTAAGAACCGGTCTGAGAATAGAGCATGGCGTTGATGCCTACCAGTTCGCCCTGGGTGTTGACGAGTGCACCGCCCGAGTTACCTGCGTTGATGGCAGCATCAGTCTGGATGAAGCTCTCTACACCGTTGGCACCGAGCGAACGTGCCTTGGCAGAGATAATGCCGGCTGTAACCGTATTGTTCAGTCCGAATGGGTTGCCCACGGCGATGACCCATTCACCCACCTTCACCTTGTCGCTGTCGGCGATAGGCAGGGTAGGCAGGTTCTTGCCGTCTACCTTGATGAGGGCGAGGTCGGTAGTCTTGTCGGTTCCGATGATGCGAGCCGAGAATTCGCGGTTGTCGTTGAGCGTTACGGTCAGCTCGTCAGCACCCTCTACCACGTGGTTGTTGGTAACGATGTAACCGTCCTGACTGATGATGACGCCCGAACCTGTAGCCTCTCTCTTCGGAGTCTGCACTTTCTGCTTGCGTGTTCCTCCGTTGCCCTGTCCCGGGTTGCCGAAGAAGCCGAACGGGTCGAAGAAACCTCCGAATGGGTCGTCCTGCACATCTACCGTCTTCACCTTAGAGTTCTGTACGTATTTAATATGTACTACAGCAGGCAGCGCCTTCTCGGCAGCATAGGTTAAGTCTACAGGCTGACCTGCTGGTGCAGCGGTAGCTGCAGGTGTAGCATTTACTTTCATGAAAGCACCGGCTGAGAATGCGAGTGAACCAACGCAGAGCACAGCCACAACATAATTACTTAATTTTTTCATGTCTCTTATTTTTTTATTGTTTACTTTTCTTTTCCTTGGAACGGCAGCAGCTAATATCATGCCAAAAGTCAGCTTGTCATGCACCGCTCTGTTTCCGGTTGCAAATATAGGGTCATTTTTTGATATTCGGTTCATTCTCTGCATAAATTTATTCCGTTTTAACATTTCAAATTAACACTTTAACGGCTATTAAACAAGAAATGCCCTAAATTCACAAATATTTGAATGTAAGCACGAAAATCTTAGTTATGTATACGTAACTAACTTCTGTTGATTGATAAATATCTGTTAAACGATAGGGACTCAGAAACTCGGTTTAACCGGGAAAAAGAGTGAAAAATAGCCTTGCGAATAACTAATGATGCATAAAAAAGTGAGGAATCGTGCGATAGTATCAAAAGTTTTTTGTACTTTTGCATGTCGAAAGCAGTGCTCCGGTCTGTCGCTGGCATCTTTCAGGTGCGAGAGGAAAGTCCGGGCAGCATAGGGCATCCCACTTCCGAAACTAGAAGCTATTGGTGACAGTAGGTGTCGGTAGAAGAAAATAACCGCTTTCACTTATCCCGTTTGTCCAGTCTGGGGTGGTGAGAGTAAGGGTGAGAAGGTGGTGTAAGAGACCACCAGCTGGCGGGTGATCGCCAGGCTGTGCCATCTGGGAGCTGTAAGCTCATGTATACCGCAGATTGAGGGCGGCTCGTCCGATTGCCTTCGGGCTACTGTGGAGGGTAGAGTGCTTGAGCCCAAGGGTGACTTTGGGACTAGATAAATGACAGACATTCTTATTTCGGTAAGAACACAGAACTCGGCTTATAGGGGCACTGCTTTTCTTTTCTTTTTTAGCATCGCAGCCGTTATATATATAATAAGGTATAAGATGCATTCATTTTAAACGATTTTAAAAACTAGCAAGATTATGAAACTCAGAGAACCGGAAAAGCAGATATTAGATGATTTCGAACATAAGGTAACGGGCAAGATAGCGAAATATGGCAATGAACCCGATTTCCCAAAGTTTGAGAACTACGGCATTACCCGCATGGAGCTGGATGATTATCTTTTCGATAAGCAGGCAATACTCGACATGGGCGGTTCCAAGCGCAGCCAGCTCACCATCGGCGGTTTCATCACCGTCCTCCCCGTATTGGTGCTGTCCTGTTTCCCCGACAAGTCGCCTATCTATGACAACGGCAAGATGCTCGCCACGGTCATAGCCGTCATCATCGGTCTGCTGCTGGCGTGTTTTGTCAAGGCACTTCTCCAGATGATCATCGCCTATCGCGTGAACCATCATAAGGAGCCGAAGATGGAAACCTTCATCAAGGCAGTCCTCTTCTACGAGAAGCGGTCGTAACTGTAAACTATAAATTATAAACTATAAACTATAAGTAGTATGACATTACCAGACTTTATGGACTATAAGGACAAGTTCACCCAGCGTGCATTTGTCGAGAAGATTTCGCATGTTGCCAAACGTGCCGGTGCCAAGATGGTTTATACAGCGCTCATTCTCTATTATACGTTAGAGAGCGACAAGGTTTCGCTGAAGGACAAGGCTCTGATCGTAGGAGCATTGGGTTACCTCATCAGTCCGCTCGATGTCATTCCAGATGCCATTCCTATTGCCGGTTTGGGCGATGACCTGGCCGTATTGCTGTTTGTGCTCAAGAAAGTTTGGGGTGAGGTTTCAGATGATGTGAAGGCAAAGGCTCAGGACAAGTTGAAGAAGTGGTTTGATGAAGATGAGATTCCATCAGCCGATGATCTCTTCAAGGATTCAGCCACCGATACTCCGGTTTGAAAATGATAATGACCGAAAATGACCATGACCGGAAATGACCGGAATTCTCGGTAGAACGAAAAAGAGGGTGTGTCATAAGTCTATGACACACCCTCACTATTTTTCTTTTGTTTTAATCGAGTTTTCTTATCTTAATGCCATTCAAGAAAGCTTTTCCTTGCAAAGACTTTAGATGTATATGGATGCTCGTGTCATTGTTTCTTACAATATACCTACGCTTGAAGGCCGTGCGATAATGGCGTCCATCGGTAGGAGTGAAATCAGTCTCCTTGATTTCTCCATTAATGCTGACATCAAATCTTGCATCTTTAGATGAAGTTTCTCCATTGCTTCTGGCAAGGAGATTAGGCAACTGGGTTGCTGGCTTAGTAACATCAGCCATCAACAATTCCACTTCATATTCGCCTCTTGGTGCATCTATCTTATATTCCAAGTCGCCTTCACGCCAAGTCTGATAAATAGGTCCATCAATCGTACTCTCTATCTCAGATGTGGTGCTTTTGTTTTCTCCTCCTATATATCCCCATGAGCCTGCCTTATAGGCTTGGTCTGGCAGCCACGTGAGATGACTCAAGGAAGAAATGAAATAGCAGTTGCTGCCCACATTGATGGCTAATTCTTCACCCTTGGCCAGGTCTGGCAGTGGATTGTACCGGATAGTCATCACATCTTCAGTATTGCCACCCTTTACCCTGAGATCATCATCAAACAGTTTTTCGCTCATTCCTTTTGCCTTCAAGGTAGAATTTCCATAAGGCAGAACTACATCGAAGTTGGCGAAACAATTAACTGTCTTCTTCTTTCCACAGCTCTTGCCATTGGCGAAAAGTTCCACTTCCGGCAGGTTGGAATATACCTTGATGCGCTGAATGTCATTCGCACTTCCCGTTCTTGTTGGCCAGTCACGGCTGGCAATATGAACCACCGGTATATCCTTGCGCCACATGGATTTGAAATAATAAGCAACATCCTTCAGCGTGCGGTTGTTGTAGGCCACTCCTTTGTTGTTCACCCTAGGCATGGATTCCTGACGTGCGGCAACATTAAAGTCGATGAAGTTCCAATAGGTGCAACCGCTAATCCAAGGCTTCTCTTCAATGAATGGCAGATAATGCTCGATATAAGTCTGCTGATATTCAATACTGAAATCAAAGGCATGAGCAGAGTTAGAGTGCAGACGCAGATCACTTCCGGCTCCCCACTCCGAGATGATCATCGGTTTCTTAGGATAGTTCCTGTGCTGGTCTTCACACCAGCGGTTGAAACCATTCAACTCTCCCTCGTACCAGCCATGATAAAGATTCCAACCTACTACGTCAACCAGGTTGAGTCCTATTTCGTTGTAAATATTGTTCATATTGAAAGCCATCACACTCTTTCGCGTAGCATCTTCTTCCTTCAGAACCTTTTCCAACCGCTCAGCAAGTGCTAATGTACGCTCCTTGAAAGCTGGCCATTCTTTCGTGCCAGACCATGGAGTGCAGAGCAGTATTTCATTCATATAGCCCCAGTTGATGATACTCGGATGGTTAAAGTGTTGGCGGATCATTTCCCGCAGATTACGCTCGCAATTATCTGCATAGCCTGGAGTGTCGGGCACAAGATCTATGATAGGGATTTCCTCCCAAGCCAACAAGCCAAGTTCATCACAGGCGTCCAGGAGCGCATCATCTTGTGGATAATGGGAGATACGGATATAATTGCTGCCCATTTCCTTCAGCAGACGGATGTCGCGACGGTGCGCCTCGTCAGGCAGGGCTACACCTACAGGTGCCTGATCCTGATGACGGTTGAAACCACGCAACTTGTAAGGCTTCCCATTCAAGCAGAATCCCTTCTCGCCATCGAATGAAAACCAGCGGAATCCTATCTTATGGGATTTCTCGTCAATGGCTTTTCTTGTTTTTGTGTCGACAAGCGAAGTTACCACCTTATATAATATAGGTGTCTCCGGAGTCCAAAGCTCAGGATTACTGATGAGCTTAGACTGTAATTCCATGCGTCTGGTTTCGCCGGCTTTCAGAGTCACTTTTTTCTTGAAAGTTTGCAAGAGTTTTCCATCAGGCGCAAACAGTTCGTTCCTGACCTCAAAAGTTGATGGTTTCTTGGCATCATTGGTTACTTCACTCACCACTTTAACCAAACTTTGCTTCTCATTAACTAAAGGAGTGGAAACAAAAATGCCGTCACTTCCCATGTTGAGCATGTTGAAATGAATATCAGGTGTGGAAATGAGCCATACATCACGATAGATGCCACCCCAGAATGTGAAGTCTGCCATGATCGGTGTGACATCCTGACGGCTGTTGTCTACTGTTATCTCGATGGTATTGTCTGACTTTTTCCTGTTCAGTACATTACTTGGATTTAAAAATTGAGTGATGTCAAAGGTAAATGCTGAATATCCACCGGCATGACAGCCCACCTTTTTACCATTGACCTTCACTTCTGCAGCCTTATTTGCTGCATCTACCTTCAAGAAATAGCGCCTGCCTGGATTGACTTCCGGCAAGGTGAGAATACGACGGTATTCAGCCTTTCCTTGATAATAGTTTCTACCTTGATAGGCATCAAGGTTATAGGTGTGAGGTATGTTTACAGACGACCATTGCTGACTTGTAGGTAGTTTAAACTCCCAATTGTCATTGATGGTTCTGGTTTCACGTTGGGCCATGACAGGTATAACCATCATAGAACTTGTGAATGCGGTGAGAAAAATGTCTTTAATGTTCATTGCAGTTGCTTATTTAATTGATTTTTGTATGACATGGCAAAAGTACAAATAAAATCTGAGAAACTCACGCATTTTGTATTTTTTTTCGATATTCGGTATTGCCGGAGCCGCCTTCAGTAGTGCTTGAACCACCGCTAGGGGTAGAACCGCCAGGAGTATTATCCGGAGTAGTTGGCGCGTTGAGGTCAACGTTGGTCTTACCCTCCTTCTTCGCCTGGTTGATGCGTGACTTCGCCTGGTTGATTTCCAGAAG
>ERZ1026852.1826-NODE-1826-length-10737-cov-34.523217_pt1 | contig 10737 bp, 9 predicted proteins | sample MGYA00380156_ERZ1026852 | MGnify/ENA primary metagenome ERZ1026852 (study PRJEB33269, sample SAMEA4719792) | human gut metagenome | biome: human-associated habitat; feature: organic feature; material: feces | place: Cameroon | collected 2013-10 ...
GAACTAACTGATTTTTATCCCAAAGAATAAGGGGACTTGCTGACAATCATCTGTCAGCAAGTCCCCTTTTTCCTGTTATTAAGCTATAATTTGAGTGCTTACATTAAGATAACAATCGTGGCAAAAAGCAAGACACATAAAATGAGATATTTCAGAAAAACTATCCTATGTGAATAGTTTAACCATTTTTGCCTTCGAGATATTATCTGTTGATTTGAGATTTTGTTATTGCTTCGTTCATCAAATAGTTCTTTCACCCACAGATATAATAATACATCAAAAAGTAAAAGAAAAGACACTAATATAATGCTGCCAACTAAAACAGCTCTTATATTCCATTTGATTTCAGAAGTTTCAGATGCAAAACCAATCAAAATTGTTACAATTAGTGTGATTAATAAGGCTATCAACGTGTTGATGCGTTTTTTGATAGACGACAAGTCATTTCTTAGATTATTTAAAAATTCTTGTTTATGTGGTTCTATACTCAACAAATCTTCAGAGATTATGTTTCCTTTTTCTTTATTTGAATGGTTTGCTAGGCGTATTCTTGATAGAATTTTTAATAAACTTGTTATCACGCTTTACTCTGTTTTTACATGTTTGATTTATAGAAACCCTTTTTTCAAGTACTCCTTGCAATATGTGTTCTATTGGAACCCAATTATGTACACCTGTACCATAACTTTGCAAAACAGAATAGATGTTACATTCATTCTTATCGGGGCAATTGTCACAAAAACATTTATAATCGTCTATATTTTGCACAACTTTTGACAACATGTTTTTATCAGTTTTGCAAATAGGTTTCTTCTTAAACCGTATCATATTTATTGTAATAGTATTACTTTAGCTAATTGATTATCCATATTGGGCATTGTAAGTCCTACAGGTGCTCCAATGTATGTAGGGTCGGAAACAATGTATTTACTTCCGTTCAATTGTATGTAATCTCCATCTACAGAATCTGTGAAGCAAACTGCGGCTGCAAGATGACCAGGATAAAAGATTAAAATACATTTTAATCCAAGGAGGTCACGTACAAGACGAGTAAAGAGGATTGAACGATCCTCGCAATCACAATAAGGATAGTAAAGAGATTCTTCTGCAAAGAAAGCACGGTCTCCTCCCCACACCTTGTCATCATATTCATATTCAAAGCCCGTCTGTACCCAGTTTAACAATATATTGACAGCTTTGAGCTGCGACTTTCCGCTGATTAACGGTTTCAACTGTGGATATAATTGCTCTTTAACGTCCTTAGCCAACGGAGTGTTAGCATACATAGCCCATCTGGTCATGATGTTATTGTCCAACATGGAAGTAGGATAAGTATTGTAGAAGGACATAAGGTTCTGATTGATTTTCACAGTTGCCGCTACATTGGGATAGCGTTCAGACTTAATAAGTCGCTCACCATTATAGTTGATGGCAAAGTTTTGTGCTGCTGGAACCAATAACGACATTGACTTTTCCTTGGGAAACGAAGCCGTACATATCTGCACACGATTGTTTATAGATTCTCCATCATGTAGGAACGGATAATATTTGGCTCCATCGATTTCGTAGTAAGGCTTTTCGAAAATGTGGTGTCTTGATGCTATAAGCAGACATAGTTTTTGTCCGTCTATAGCCAATCGCATTTGATAACCTGATTGGCAATACAGATAAGCCGTAAGCAGGACAGCCTCATTGGTGGTTTTTCCGTATATGGTTTCAGCAACATTCCGAAGCATCATAAGATAAGCCCAGTCGCATAATTCGTATTTTTTTCTGAGCGAAAGGCAGTCGTGTATGAGGTTGGTGTAAGTCTCTTCAGACATGGCAAGCCAAGCGTCAGCAATGGAGTTTTCTTCGAGGGATGACAAGCGAATACAATTTTTCTTGTCAAACCTCGCCTTGCCTGTTGTTCCAAAGAATCTGAATGACACTGATGGTTGAACTGTCGTTACCGGTACTTCCTCTATGGGTTTGATAGGCTCGGGCTGTGGCTTTGGTTTGTGGGCTGGAGTAACGTCCTCAAACGAAATGGGTTTAGGGTTAGGATTGACGGGAGGAATGTTGTCCTTTGGGATAACGATAGGTGGTACGGTCTCGTCTTTAGGCTTAGGAGTCACTGGTTTTGATGCGAAATTCCCCCACTTGTTACGTATGAAGCTTGCAAATTCTTCATTGCGTTTACGCCTATACTCTTCAAATTCTTTCCTTCGTTGTTCCTTATAATTGTCAAATTTCTGTTGTCTTTTAGCCTTATACTGGCTAAAAGAACTATTGCCTTGAGCCATGATTATTTGTGGCATCAAGGCAATAGCTCCTGTAGTTATTAAGGTTTTTATATTCATCGTCTTTTTTTAGAATCTATATGCAAATGAAACGCCTGCACCATTATTGGGATTTACATACGGAGACATGGATAAGTTATTTCCGTCCGCTCGTCTTACAATTACACGTTTTGCGCCTTTCGCAACTATAGCGTCAATAATGTTATAAACCCATATACCAGCAGCGACTCCGATACAGATGTTTCGTCCTGTTTCCCAGTTATCTGCTTTGGAGCTATATTCCTTTACATACTTAGGTTGTTCCTTGGCTTTCTTTATGTATGAGGCGTGTTGATTGTCACAAACAATTATGCCGGCAACGGCGGCTGCTTCGGCTGCGAACATGCTAATGCCCTTCACCTTACTGCCTTTATACCACTGACCTAAACCGGGAATGACAGACATTGCAACGGGTGTAGCTCCGTAGGATGTGGTCAGATATGTTCTGTCAAACTTAGGATTGTTGCAGACCGCAACCATAAATAAGGTATGCAATTCTACTTCTCCATATTTATTGCCAGCTACATATTCGTCCACTTTTACAGCTTGAAGCCGATAGTTTTTTCCTTTTAGCGACACATTGATATTCATCTCATCTTCGATTCGTTCATCAATGTCGCCATTTACGGTTTCTTGGTCAATTCTTGTAAGAATACCGGTTCTTACGTTTGCTTCTACTGCATGATGTACCTGCTCGTCTTGTGCCAAGACAGATAAAGCGTTTGTACGAGCTGCGGATACGCTACCTCCTGCAGAGACAATCTCAACAAACTTATAATTGCTATTGCCTTCTGTAGGAGTATTGCCAACCCATTTAGGTTTTTGAGCAAAGGAAAGCAATGGGATTGTCAGACATATAAGTGCTAACAACCACTTTTTAATGCTCTTACCAGTCTTATTCATCATCTTCTTCAGTTGTATTGTTGCCTAATTCTTTTTCGATTTCTTTTTCGAAGTTTTCCAGCTCAAAGTCAATCTTCATACGCTGTTCGTCAGATATTTTCTGACTTACTTTATTCGCTATCTCTTTAGACAGCTTGGCAATGTCTCCATTGTATTCAAGACAAACAAAGACTGTATATTTACGAGTCTTTTTATTATAGAATTTGTTAGTCTTTACGACTTGTGTATTCTCTATTACCTGCTTAGAGACAGATTTTATCATAGTGTTTGTTTTCTCTGCACCATCACTCACTTCATGTCCCTCTTCATCGTCACCAGCATATTGGCTGACATCGAAACCGGATATTTTAAGTGCAGAATTTACAGCAGAGCTGATCGCTTCTGCAAATGCAGCCCTTGCCTGAGCTCTTGCTACTTGGACAGCAACAGACTCGCGTGAGCTGACTCCCTTACCTGCAGCTCTGGTTCCAGGCTTCTTCAAAGCATAACTCTCGGCTTCGGTAAGTTTCATCTCCTTACCGTAAACATCCTCCTGTGCATTTACTGTTTGCACAGTTCCTGCCATCAGAACAAAGAGGCAGAAACACAATCTAAGAATTGTAGTTGTCATAATTATATACTATAAAACATTAAATATCAAATAGTTATATGTTGCTTAGTAAACACTAATCAGGAATTAAAAATACAGTATATTTACCATCTATTTTTTTATATTCCCATTTATTATAATGTATTTCACCATCATGCATATAGACCCAATTATTCAATTTTTGCAAAAGATCTTCTTTGTAATCGGGAGATATTAAACATGCTTTTTCCCCAAATGCGAAAGAACTACCTGTTCCTTCAATATTTGCTGTAAGAGCACTATATTTATTTCCTATATTTGAAGCTATATCATAAATCCAATAACAATTATCCAATGTTGAATAAATTTTTTCTGGGCTAATTCCTGCTGCTGCTCCATTTCCATAGTTTACACAATTTCTAAAATGTGCACTACCACCTAAAATACCTCCACCATTTTCCATTGTACAATAGCTCACGCAATTTTCAATTTTTGCATTACCAATTCCGTTACCAAAGGCTCCAGTAGAAGAATTATTCCCCATATGCACAATACCAGAAATTGCTAGATTTCTAATACAGCCATCTGTTATATATGCAAAAAGTCCATTTCCTTCTATTGGATTTGAAGCATCTTCTAAAACTGCATTTATATTTTTTATTTGATGTCCACCACCATCAAAAGTTCCTCTGAAAGGACGTAAATGACCAACTGTACCTATTGGATTCCATTCGTAATTATTTAAGTCTATATCAGCCATTAGTTTAAAATAGACATTTTCATAATCAGTTATTTGTTCTTCTACATTATTTGCCAACAATTTTAACTGTGCTGCGGTATATATAAGAATTGGATTATTTTCACTACCATTTCCTCCTCCAAATTTTTTAGCAACACTCTTTCCATCCCATATTCTTGGGTCTGAATTTGTTGTAAATTGTTTTGTTTCACTATAAGAAATACCCTTGGAATTAACGGCATAAGCACGAATATAATATGATGTCTCTGCTTTTAACTCATTTATATTGCCGCTAATAGAATTACTATAACCAAATGAAACCTTGTTATCTGTTACTGTTGGAGAAGAGTTATTTTGAGAATATACAAAACCGGCATCTATTAGTTGCCAATCTCCGATATTACTTACATATGCATGTGCATAAACAGAAACATCTGTTATTTCTGACAAATCAAATGAACTGATTTTTGGAAGACTTAGTTCCATCATATCCCATCCTTCATGATTTTCTTTTGTTGGTAAAGCCATTACACCAGATTTTCCTTGTATTAACACGTTTGAAGAACACGTTTTGGAAAATGATGAAGTACCCATGGTTAGAAACAGTCTATTTGTACCTTTGGGAAAACCCGCATAAAGATATGGAGAAAATCCATCTTCACCAATCTCTAACAAATGAGTTGAATATTCGGTTGATAACTCATTGGACAATTGGTTGTAAGAACAATATGTATTTATGCCAGTAATTCGAAATATCGAACCTTTATCTCCCATAAAACGAATTCTTCCTGTTACCGGAGTTAGATTTGCTTTAATAATGATTAAGTCTTGTGTTTGTTTAAAGTTACCACCCAAATCAGCATAAACGGCTGTTTGGTCAAGAATTCTAACGATTCCATCTTGGAGTGTCTGTACTCCATTAAAATAGTAGACCTCACATTCACCGATTGTACCTAAAGGAATTTCCTCATCAGTACTTAAAGTCCATAAATCATTACTAACATTGTAAATTGCAGAACCGATAATTCTTTTACCTGAACTAATGAATGATATATAAATATGCGAATTGTTTTCCCATTCTTCGGTTCTTGTTGCACGTGTATTAGCATCATAATCAATTAGACTACAATCAAGTTTTAACTGATATTGTCGACTGTATATTTTCGTATCGCTCAAAGTGTTTTCCTTAGAACACCCTAATAGTGATAATAATATAATAGCTATTGATATATGTGATAAAAAAATACGAAATCGTTTCATCTTATTTTTATTAAGTTTTAATAAAATCATCATCTTATTATTACCATTTTTCATCTTCTCCATACTCCTCTCTTGTTACCTTTACTCCTCTGGCGGTAGTGGAAAATGCCACATCATTCCCATAGAATGTCTTACCATCAGACGTTTTGACATAAGCTCTGATGTGATATGTGGTACTTTCAGAAAGACTTGAAATATTTGCGGTAAATGTATCAGAATTAGATGTAGATGCCTTATGATTGTCATCCAATGTTGGATTTATGGAAACACTCCAACAAAATCCTCTTTCTGTGATTGTATGTCCTCCTTTAGAGGTTATAGAAGCATTACAAGTGGCTGCATTGTGTGTAATGTTGTTAATGCTTCCAGTGTTGATATCTACATCTGCATATGATGTTGTAAAGGTTGTTTCTTTTCCGTATGATGTACCTACAGAATTGATAGCGTATGCTCTTACGTGATATAATGTATTGGGAGCAAGTCCTGTTAGGGTTGAGTTAAATGTTCCTGTTGTTTCTGTATTTCCTAGTTGTGTCTTGCTATTTGATGTAGTTGGTAATGGTTTGGTTCCCCATACATGTCCATATTGGGTAAGTTCATCTGTGTTACCTATACTTATTACGTTTCCAGTAACCTGTGCCTGTGATGACGAAATGGATGATACAGTTCCTGTTTCAACAGTTGGCAGTTGAGGAGTTCCTTTTGTTTGAAACTTTATTTGATTGCTATAACTTATACCTTCTATGTTTTCTGCGTATGCTCTAACATAGTAATATGTGTTTGGCTGAAGTGAATTGGCACTATAAGTAAAGTCCTTTGCCTTCTCGCTGTCTCCAAGATTACAGATGCCTTTACTTGATACAGTTGGCTCTTCTGATGTAGACCAACAAAAACCGTGTCTGTTTATCTTTGAGCTACCAATGTTGGCGATAGCTCCCTTGAATACAGCACTTCTATAGGTTACATTATCAACAATTTGTAATGCAACTGTAGGCTTCTCTTTAGAAGGAATGTTCATTCTTACTGGAATGTTGACCTTGTCTTCTCCTATTGTTAGTGTTAAGTTTCCGGAATGATCGCCATTTGATAAGTACGTTCTGTCGACACTAACAGTTATGTTCTCGGTTTTGGTAAATGTTCCAGTTGAACGTGAAAGTTTTATCCAACTGTTTGAAGGAGTAAGAGTATAAGAGATGTTGCCACTGCCATTGTTTGTAATATTCAATTCCATTGACGTGGTGGTAGAACCAAAATCAAGTTCTTCTGGAGAAAGACTTATTCTTAACCCTTGAACAGACATGCTGACATTAATAATACCACTTCCTCCATTTGATGATACGGCTATTGTTTGTGAATAGTTTCCCCTTTCGAGTCCTTTTCTTTCTACATTGACTATAATTGATGATTTTTCACCTACTTGTGTTATTCCTGAGGTAGGATTGCATGACATCCATGAGGCATCCTCGCTCAACTGCCATGTAAGCGCTGCATAGCCATTATTTGAAATATCAAATGTTAATGTTGTTGTCTCATTGCCAAAGTCAATGGAGTTTTGTGAAAGTATTAAATTGCCGGTGGAGGGCGTTAACTGAAAATCTAGACTAGTATCATTTCCTGCTTGTACAAATACTGTTTTTTTATCTGATTTATAACCAGACTTACTTGCTGATATTGAATACTCTTGCGATTCAATATCTCTAAATTCATATTTTCCATCAACACCAGTGGTAATTGTCTTCCCGGTTGGCGACAAAGCAATAGATACTCCGGAAAGAAAAGTTCCTGAGCGGGAATCGCTAACTACTCCAACTACATTTCCTGTTGTATCTACAATATCCTTAGTACAGGATATGGCAAGCAATGAGGGAAGTAAAATGGAATAACGTAAAAATACGCGTTTCATTATATAATGCATTTGTTTTGACGCTGTTTTCCAATACGTCAACTTTAATTCAAACTTCAAACAACATTAAAAAGAATCGTGGAAAACTTACTTGCTATATTTTTATGTGTCTTTAAGTAAACGTCTCTTTATATGTTGTTTCTACTTTTAAACAATAATCTCACAATAAGCACTTGGTACATATGCAGTTACAACCGTCACCAAATCTTGCATAACAACTGCCACCCTCTGTTGACCTTGCCATCTTGCAACTCTTCCAACCACTCCCTTAAATGTTCCATCAATAATTTTTACCAACTGTCCTTTTTCGAACTTTGGAACTTTGACAAATGATACGATGGTATTATCCGTATCGGCAGCACAGATAATTTTCAAACTTTCCATCTGATAGTCGGGCACTGTCATTGGAATCTTCTCAATTATGCGTCCAATGTGAACGTGACGATAGTAAAAACGGAGGAAGGGGAGGTTTATGTTGTCGTAAACGAAGATCTTGAGTTGGTTTAAGGTACCGTAGGCGAAGAAAATGTTTGGTAATAGTGATTCTGTTACAATTTTGCGTTTGCCTTTAATTATTTTTACTGTTTTTTGTGTAGGGTAGAAAGCTGTGATGCCTTTGGCTGTCATGTAGTCGTATGCCTTTTTCTCTCTACCATATGTGGTACGTAAGGCATACCAATGAGGAACATCTTCCTCTTTATGCCTACTTGATATAGGTGCATATCTGGTGGACACCCCTGTTTGTGAACTCTCTACAGAAACTGTGCTTTGAGCTTTGGGGAGAGCGTTGGAGGCAAGTCCAGCGCAGGGAGGGAGTTCACCACCTCCATAGGTGTGTACTTCTTTTGACGTACATTCATCGATTTTCATATCGGTGCTAACTTTTTTCTAAACAGAAATCAGCTAAATTGTGACAAAAAAGAGCGTGGAATCGTCCTGTTGTCCATTCCACACACTGAGGCTCTTCCAACTGCCTATCAAAGTCGAACAGACAACGTCAGAGCCCACGCCGATATGAAAATCACATCCGTAAAATACCTACATAATACATTTGATTGTATCCAATAAGGTACAATCTATGCTTACAAGGTTTCTACGTGATTGATATAATCACACCCGGGGCATCTACCGTTGACCATATTCGAGACTTTGATACTGATAGTTTTGGAAGATTTCAGTGTGTCTCAAACACAGCGCCGATAAACGCCTTCTATGTCTGGATTGTCTTCCCACCCAATGCCCGCATTCGTATAGATATGTCATGGTTGACTTCACTACACTCTGCACGGCGTAGGCTGCCGACTCGGTTATCATGAAAGAACTCGTCTTACAGCGACAACTGCGGTCTGGTTATACAATCCAATTGCAAAGGTACAGAAAATATATTAGATAATAGCAAGAAGATGTTGGAATATTAATGCATATATGTAAATTTAGGATTATTTAAGTGGAGATTTGTTTCTTTCTAAAAAATAGATACAACGGAACACAAATCATAGAAAATCCTAACATAAGCACTATTCCAGAAAACAAAAAGTTTTTGATATGCTCACTCCAAAACATTATGAGTACAGCTATTGATATGTATATAATTGAAACAACGCCTAACAACGCAATTCGCACAATTACAGTTCCAACACTGACAGAATCATGTTTTGTCTCTTGAGGAGATAACACCATTCTATCAAGAGTATTTACATCAAGTCCCCTTTTTCTATAACAATTCTCTTGTTATGAGTACGTCTCTATTTCGTCTTTAGATATTCCTGTGGCTTTCGCAATGTCTTCTATCGACATAACGCATACGTAGATATGTGCAAAAAAACTCATTGAGGGATAAAAATATTTAAATTCATCCCTCATTGAGGGAACTTTTTGGGATAATTTATCCCTCAATGAGGGATTGTTTGTATCTTTGCTACAGTTTTAAATGATATTCATCTAAAAGAGCAAGATATGATAGACAATAAACTATATGAATACATGGCGGAGCTGCTGAAACGTACTCCGCTTGATTTCATCAGATATAAATATGATGAAATCAACTGGAATGGACGATTAGTAGGTATCGTTGGTCCGCGAGGTGTTGGAAAATCCACCATGATACTTCAGCGCATCAAGCTGTCTAAGGAAGGCCATCACCTGTATGTGTCTGCCGACAACATCTATTTTTCAAATCATTCCTTAATTGACTTTGCTGACGAGTTTATCAAGGAGGGTGGTACACATCTTTATATAGATGAAATTCACAAGTATGCCGGCTGGAGCAGAGAACTGAAGCAAATTTACGACATGCACCCATCCCTGAACCTTATCTTTACCGGTTCATCGGTCTTGGATATCAAGAAGGGCGAAGCTGATCTGAGTCGTCGGGCGCTGATGTATATGATGCAAGGCTTGTCGTTCAGGGAATACCTGCAACTTTTTGAAGGCATCAAGACCAGAGTTTTCAGTCTCGACGAAATACTCAATCACCAGGTAGAGATTCCGGGGTTGGACCATCCATTGCCTGTTTTCAGAGCGTACCTCGACCATGGCTATTACCCATTTGCCATAGAGGGAGATTTTACGCAAAGAATGCTGCAGGTGATAGACCAGACGGTAGAAGTTGACATTCCGCAATATGCTGATATGAAAGCTTCAACAGCACGCAAGCTGAAGCGTATGCTCGTCATTCTTTCCGGGTTGGCTCCCTACAAGCCAAGCGTAGATAACCTCGCCACAGAAATCGGGGTAAGCAAGAACAACGTGCCTGATTATCTCGTCTATCTGGAACGTGCCGGAATGATAGGTCTGCTCAGAGATGATACTTCGGGGATGCGCAATCTTGGAAAGGTAGAAAAAGTATATGTTGATAATCCAAGCCTGATGTCTGTACTCACCCCTAATCCCAATATTGGAAACATAAGGGAAACTTTCTTCTACAATCAGATGAGAGAAAAACAGGATGTTATCTGCTCCAGGGTTTCCGACTTTACCATTGGTGACTATACCTTTGAGATTGGCGGAAGGAAGAAAGGTAAAAAGCAGATAGAGGATGTAA
>ERZ1026852.1828-NODE-1828-length-10734-cov-4.988576_pt1 | contig 10734 bp, 11 predicted proteins | sample MGYA00380156_ERZ1026852 | MGnify/ENA primary metagenome ERZ1026852 (study PRJEB33269, sample SAMEA4719792) | human gut metagenome | biome: human-associated habitat; feature: organic feature; material: feces | place: Cameroon | collected 2013-10 ...
AAAAAATAAGAGATGAATTTTGCTTATTACTTACACGACGAAAAATCACAAGAGCAGTTTGAACAGACGCTCTTGTGGTTTAAGAGTAGATATAATCTTGTTTCTATAAACGAATTAAGAGACCATATCTATAATGGCAAGCCTTTGAAAAATGTTTGTATGTTGAGTGTGGATGACGGCTGGCGCTCTACGTATGATGTTATTTATCCTGTGATGAAGAAGCATAACGTGCCGTTTACCATTTTTGTATCTCCTCATGTTATGGAGACAGGTATGAACTTTTGGTATTATACCTATCAATTTTGTAATCAGGACGAGATAAAATCAGAACTAATAAACCGTGGTTGGTATTCTGACGGTGCAAAATCATTTGCTGCAGATATGTTGTTGAAGCAGTTGCCTGTTGATGAAATCTATGATGTTCTTAATATCATTCTTGCCAAACATCCAGAGATAGAGATACCGCGCGGTTTTATGAATATTGATGAGGTTCTCGAATTGCACCATTCGGGTCTGGTAGAGGTTGGTGCTCATACTGTTATGCATCCAGTATTGGCTAATGAGACAACAGAGCGTGTAATATCAGAGGTAAAGAGTTCTGTAGAGCTCTTGTCTGATATTCTGAACAAACAGGTAGAGTCTTTCGCATATCCTAACGGTATAGAGGACCTTGACTTTGGCACTCGTGAAATGGATATTGTGAAGAAATGTGGCATTAAGTGTGCTTTCTCTGTTGATCCTGGTGTGATAAATACTAAGACTAATGCAATGGCAATTCCTCGCTGGGGATCTATGGCTCGCTTGAAGTTTGGACGTCTTGGTATGTATCTACCTTCAAGGGCAAATCAAACTAAAATTAGGGAAGAAATTAAAAAGCGCAAGTTACGATGAAGGAGTACAATAAAAAAGATTTGTTTCGTTACGAAGGCAAGAGATGTCATAGCTTAAAGACTCAATTACGTTATCTATTGGTTACCCCAGGTTTCCAATATAGTTATTGTCTACGTCATGCTCAGAATGCGTCCAATCCTATTACAAGAATATTTTGGATACTTGTTTTGAGGCTTATGATGTATTACACTGGCATTCAGATACCTTATCAAACTTGCATAGCCGAGGGCTTGAAATTTGGTCATTGGGGTACTATTGTAATAAATCCAGATGCAAAGATTGGTAAAAACTTCTCCATTTCTCATGGTTGTTGCGTCGGCAATGCAGCAGGGAAACATGCAGGAGTCCCAATTATTGGAGATAATGTTATTATGAATGCTAATGCAGTTGTAGTTGGGGGGGGTGCAAATTGGTAATAATGTTCTAATTGCTCCTAATGCTTTTGTTAATATTGATGTGCCTGACAATTCGATTGTTATAGGTAATCCTGCACAAATAATAAGGCGTGACAGTTCGCCTACTGCAAAATATATGGTTTATCCTGTAGACAATTATTATAAATAAAGAATCAATTAAGAAAGAAATGAAAATACTTCATATTATACCAAATCTGCAAACAGGAGGTGCAGAGAAATTGCTTGTTGAATTGCTGCCTGAGCTGACGAAGTTGGGTAATGACGTAGACTTATTGTGTATTTCAGGAGAAAGAACGCCTTTATATAAGGCTATAAAGCAGCAAGGAATACGTATCTTCTCCTTGTGCGAAGCAAGTACAAGTTATTATAGTCCTATGCATATCGTAAGATTATGTTGTTTCTTGCGGAAACATAAGTATGACGTTGTACATTCACATGGCACTCCTTCGCAGATAATATCTTCAGTTGCAAGTCTCTTTTTCAAAGCAAAATTCTTCACTACTGAGCATAGTACAGCCAATAGACGTAGAGAGTGGAAATGGGCTCGTCCTATAGACTGTTGGATGTATAATCGTTTTAAGAAAGTAATATGCATATCTGATAAGGCCGAAGAGAACTTGCATGCATATCTTGCTGACAAATGTGATAAATTATGTACCATATATAATGGCGTTGATTTAATAAAATATACCACAGCAAGTTCCGTCTGTGAGATAATGGATAAGTACGGCAAGTTTAATAAAGCAATAATGGTAGCTTCGTTTACCGACCCTAAGGATCAGCCTACTATAATAAAGGCTTATTCCATGTTGCCAGAAACGTTTCATCTCTTCTTTGCGGGCGTAGGACCTCATGAAACTGAATGTAAGGATTTAGCCGTTACTTTAGGAATTGAAAAGCGTGTCCATTTCTTGGGAATGCGAATGGATGTTCCATCATTATTAAAATCAATGGACGAGGTCATAATGTCTTCGCATTTTGAAGGACTTTCACTTTCTAGTATTGAAGGTATGTCTTCGGGCAGACCATTTATAGCAAGTGATGTAGATGGTTTGCATGAGATTGTAGCAGGAAACGGTCTGCTATTCCCACATGAAGATGCTAAGGCTCTTGCAGACTTGATACTGCAAATGGCAACAGACGTAGATGCACGTAATCGTGTTATAGATGCTTGTCAAAAGAAAGCTTCTCAATATGATATAAAGGTAATGGCTGAAAAATATAACAATTTATACAAATTATGAGTCTTACTTTTATTTCTAAAGAACACTCGCAAGCTCTTAAAGGATGTGCCTTGTTTATGATGGTTTTTCTACACCTTTTTAATCAGACATCCAATTTACAGACTACATTCAGTCTGTGTGAGATAGATGGTGTGCCACTTGTTAATTTAATGGCGAGGGGTATGGGACCAGTAGAGTTTTATCTATTCTTAAGTGGATATGGACTTTATTATATTTTTAAATCCAAAAAACTAACCAGGGGGGGTAATTTAGCAAGGCTCGCTAAATTGATGATTATATACTGGTTGAGTTTGATCGTCTTTGTAACCATTGGCAGTTTTATCAAACCAGATGTATATCCAGGAAACATATTGGATTTAGTACAGAATATTACAGCATATCGTACTACGTATAATGGTGAAGCATGGTTTCTGTTCCCTTATATTCTTACCTCATTGACGTGTGGATTTCTTTTTAAAATACTTGACCGTTTTAAAGGACTTATTGTCTACATCGTCTGTGTATTTATATATTTTGGCAGCTGCTTTCTTGTAAGTAGATATTATGTTTCCTATTTTGATAGTCATTATGCCATTTATCATGTAGTATTGTACGTGTCGTTCTTGCTGCCGTTTATATCAGGTGCAATTTTTCGCAAATATGCAGATAAAGAATATATTGGCGCATATGTGCGTTGCTTGAATAGTATACCACAATGGGCTTTGGTCTTGACTCTTTTGATGCTATACATTTCCAGGTGTATTTTTTCTTCTGCTGCATATTCTCCTTTTTACGTTTGTTTGTTCATTATTTTGTTTCTTAGAATAAGATGGTGGAACTGGATTGAACGTTGCATGATGTTTCTTGGTAAATTCAGCACATCGGTATGGCTTATACACACATGGTTTTGCTACTATCTCTTCCATGATTTTATATATGGTTTCCATTATCCAATACTAATATTGATTGTAGAATTTGCTGTAAGCATAATGTCTGGATATGTAATACAAAAGATTGCAGCAATAACGTATCGGATGCTACATCTATAAAAATAAATCTACAAGTGCGTTCTTAATTGATGCCAAGTACTATGCAATACGACATCATGACCCATTACTATCGTGATGCTAATATCTGGATTGTGATTGTAACGCTTTGTTGTGTGTCATGAAATGATTGTATCATGCCTTGATATGACCGTATCGTGCCTTGAAACAATCGTATCATGCCTTGATACGAAGCTTTTAGTAACAAAGAACTGAAACAAAGTTTTATCAAAACCTGCTATTACATAAGATTGCAGCAATGACGTATTCGTATCTTAAACAAAAAAACAGTACAAAGTGGGAATTTCTCACAAATAATGTATATTTTTGCATAAGATTGGCTGCACCTCAGCAATTCAAGTACACTTGATTGCATTCGGTTTGCACAATCTTTGCATCAAATAACCTCTAAACATTAAAGTTATGCGACACACAGAAGAACGATATATAAGTTTGCTGACCGATTTTGGTTTCAAGCGAATTTTTGGTACAGCCCCCAACAAGGAACTGCTTATTGATTTCCTAAATTCCATGTTTGATGGAGAACAGGTGGTAAAGGATGTTACTTATCTTAACAGCGAGCATGTGGGCGATGTGCATTCCGACCGTAAGGCGATATTCGATGTGTATTGCGAGAACGAGAAAGGCGAGAAGTTTATTGTTGAGATGCAGAATGCCAGTCAACAATATTTTAAAGACCGTTCTCTGTATTATGCTACATTCCCCATTCGTGAACAGGCACAAAAGGGAGCTGAATGGAATTACGAGTTGAAGCACGTATATGTAGTGGCATTGCTCAACTATAACATGTCTGAACCTGCTTTTGCAAAAGATACTATAAACCACGATGTAGGTTTGCTTGACAAACAGACACACCGAGTGTTCAACGATAAACTTACATTCAAGTATGTGGAAATATCTAAGTTCGACAAGAGAATAGAAGAACTTAAGACCAATTATGACAAGTGGCTCTTTGTTCTTCAAAATCTCTCGCGTCTTAACAGTCAACCTAAATATCTACAGACAGCTGTATTTACCCGTTTGTTTAAACAGGCTGAAATAGCAGGCTTTACAAGAACCGAACTTCGTGAATACGAGGATAGCCTTAAGGCTTTTCGCGACTTGAGGAATACATTGGACAATGCAAAACAAGAAGGTCGTGCAGAAGGTCGTGCAGAAGGGGAAAAAGACAAAGCTATAGAGATAGCCAAAAATCTTCTTGAAATGGGAATGCCTATTGATGCTATTATGAAAGCGACTGGCCTTTCTTCTGAAGAAGTAAGAAATATCTAAATTAAACATCCCCGTCCGAATGACGGCACAGCGCAGAGCGATACTGCGACGGGGAACAACTTTTTATTTTTATTGTTTGTATTCTGTTGGTGGAGTAGGGCTTTGTCATTCCACTAACGCATAATTGTATACTTTTTTAAATTGACTTTTAAGGTAGGTATTCCAGTATGGAGTATCTGCCCTCAGTGGTATTGTAGTTTATGAATATCCTTCACGTAGTTAACATCTACTTTGTTCTCCCTTATTTTATCGGAGACCAGTTTACGTATTTCAAGGAACGTGGCTATAAGATGAATGTTGTCTGTAGCCCAAGTGAGTATCTGGCTGACTATGCCAAGAAGCAAGGCTTCGACTATATTGAGACTCCTGTGAACAGGAGTATTTCAATAAAGCAAGACTTGGCAAGTATATGGAACATCTGCAAGTTTATACGCAAAAAGAAGATTGATATCGTTGTAGGGCATACGCCTAAGGGTGCGTTGCTTGCGATGATTGCCGGATGGCTGTGCAGGGTGCCAAAGCGAATATACTTCCGACATGGTCTGGTTTATGAAACGAGTCATGGATTGAAGCGGACTATTCTAAAGACTGTAGACCGTATTGCATCGGCTTGTGCTACACAGATTGTTTGCGTAAGTCCGTCGGTGCTTAAGCGGAGTATTGAGGACTGGCTCGCTCCTGCTAAGAAGCAGATGATATTGAGCAAGGGCACTTGTAATGGTATTGACACGCATGGACACTTTAATCCTGCAAACATTGACAAGGCACGACTAAATGAACTGAAAGCGAAGTATGGCATAAAGGATGATGATTTCGTTATTGGTTATTCAGGTCGTATGGTGCGCGATAAGGGTATCATAGAGCTGGTGCGTGCTTTTGACAAACTGAAAGATGCTGACAACTGCAAGCTATTGTTGGTGGGTATGTTTGAAAAGCGTGACGCTCTGCCCGATGATGTGAAGAATAGGATTGAGAATGATCCTCGCATCATATATACTGGTTTCATAAATGGTGGTATGGAGTACTATTATGCCATGATGAACGTGTATGTGCTTGCATCGTACAGAGAGGGCTTCCCGACTGGTGTGCTTGAGGCGCAATCTATGGGAAAACCAGTTATAACAACACGTGTAACAGGTTGTTGTGATTCAATCATTGACGGAAAGACGGGTTTGTTTATAGACAATGATGCCGATGACTTGACTAAGAAGATAGACATTATAAGACGAGACAATGCTATTGATGGTATGGAAGGTCGTAAGTGGGTTGTAGAAAACTATGACAGCAGAATTATCTGGAAGGAAATAGAGAAGTTGTATTAAAACATAGAAATAGATTTATAGGTATGAAGAATATATTGATTACTGGCGCCAACAGCTTTGTTGGCACTTCTGTAGAAGCATGGTTGCTTCGCAATAAGAATGAGTATAAGGTTGATACAGTAGACACTATGAATGATGCTTGGAAGAAGGCTGACTTCACTAAGTATGACGCTGTATTTCATGTGGCTGGTATAGCTCATGTTGACCCAAAGCCAGAAATGGCTCCATTATATTATAAGGTGAACCGTGATTTGACTGTAGAGATTGCAAAGCATGCAAAAGCTTCGGGTGTGAAGCAGTTTGTATTTATGAGTTCACAAATTGTTTACCATGCAAGCAAGTCGTTGGTGGGAACTGTTATTGGAAAGAATACCAAGCCAAATCCAAATGACTTTTATGGTGACTCTAAATTGCAGGCAGAGAAGGGACTGAACGAATTGGCTTCGGACTATTTCAAAGTAGTAAACCTTCGTCCTTGTATGATTTACGGAACTAATGGTAAGGGCAACTTCCAACGTTTGGCTCGTCTGGCATTGAAGACACCGGTCTTCCCTCTGTGGCACAACAAGCGCTCGATGTTGTACATCGACAATCTGTGTGAATTTGTGAAGCAGGTTATTGACCGACAGTTGGCTGGAACTTTCCATCTGCAGAACAAGGAGTATGCAGATACTGTAGAGATTGTGCGCTATTATGCCATGGCTAACGGTCACGCTCTGTGGTGTACACGTTTGTTCAATCCGTTGGTATGGTTAGGCTCTTTCTTCTTGACTCCTCTGTGCAAGATGTTTGCCAACCAATACTATGAGCAGGACTTGACAACGTACGACTTTGAGTATCAATTAGTATCGTTCGAGGAATCTCTAAAGCAAATTAAGCTCTGATGAACCTGACTAAAGAGGCTTTGTATGCGCTGATTCGAATAGCTTTGATAGGGGAGGTGCCTATGGCGTTTCCTGAATCAGTGGATTGGAATGTTCTCTATGACTATGCCAAGATGCAAGGTGTTGCAGCCATCGCTATGGATGGACTGCAGACATTGATGAATAAGACTGGCTTTGCTCCTATTGGGCTGGATGTAAAGACAAAACTGCAATGGTATGCCTTGGCAATGTCTATTGAAAAAAGGCATACCAAGCAGTTGGAGTCAAGCAAAGAGGTTGCGTCTGTTTGGCACAAGGCAGGTATACGAACTTTAGTGTTGAAAGGGTTTGCCTTTGCCCAATATTATCCTAAACCTATGCAACGTCTGGCTTCGGACATGGATTGCTATCTGTGTGGAGGTTATGAGGTGGGCAATAGTGAGATGGAGCGCTTGGGGATAAAGGTGAACCGTGAAGACTATCGTCATTCTACTTTCCTGTATAAGGATGTTTTTGTTGAGAATCATAAGATTTGCACTACAGTAAGAGGAAAGAAGCAGCGTAAGTGTTTTGAGGCATATCTTCGTTCGTTGCTTGAGAATGAACCGACTGTAGATATTGACGGTTCATATTTGGAAATGCCGTGCGACCGATTCAATGCCCTTTATTTCCTGCAGCATTGTCATAGACATTTCTTGCGTGAAGGTATCACGTTGCGATATATCTGTGACTGGGCTATGATTCTGCAAAGGACAGATTGCTTTGATTCTGATTTCTGGAATGAATGTGAGAAGAATGATTTAAGACCTTTTGCCGAATCGATGACACGTCTGGCATACGTAGTATGTGGGGTTAAGGCTCAGTGGATGGATGGTGATGTTATGTTGCAGATTCAAGACAGAATGCTCCTTGATGATTGCTTCCGCATTGCCGACAATGCCATAAAGTACGGCAACAGTCTGAAGGCTCACGTACAAATGGTTAAAAACATGTTGGGCATGCGTTGGAAATACAAGTATTTCTCGCAGCGGTCGATGGAGGTAGAACTAATAAGCTCTGTTTGGAGTAATTGGGTGGAGAAGGATCCGAAGATAAATTAGCACCTTCCTAGTCACGAATTATCGTGAATTTTCCATGAATTGTAGCCTGTTAACAATGTTGAGTTTTGAGTGTTGAATGTTGAATTGTTCTCGGCTAACATACAGTAATTTTATCAGACGGAACAAGCTATTATATTCCTAATTCAGATTTAAGTTTTTTCAAGGAATTGGCTTTGAGGATGAAATGGCAGGTTGTTGACAAGAAAAAGCCGACAGCATCAACTGCTACTGCAAGCAAGTCGTGGGTTGATGAATTTGCTGGTAAATGGCAGGACCAGCGCACTACTGCCCAAATAGTTGAAGACATACATAAAGCAAGAACTAATAATTCAGAAATAATATTATGAATGGATATTTGCTTGACACAGATATTGTTGTTTTTTTCTTGCGCAATAAGAAAAACATAGCAGAACATTTGGCATTGTTAAGTCCAAATGATATTTTTGTATCAGAAGTGACTGTGGCTGAATTGGAATATGGCAATAGATGTAGTGGAAGATATGAAGATAACAAATGGATGGTTGACAGGTTTTGTGTTAACAGTTAACACTATGCGCGAAGCGCAATGTTGGTTTACTACCATGATATGATGAAAGATAGTAAAATATAAAAGAGCCTGAGAGATAAACTTTTGCACCGTCAGTCGTAGATTTGACTGATGTTCTCCAGTTTTGGAGAATAAACAATGTTTAGACGTTCACGCCATCGCTTTCGCCTTGCGCGTGTGAAATAAAGAAGAGAAATCTCGAAGGCTCTCTTTTCTAATTAAAGGAATAATTATGGATGACAGGACCATTAGAAAAAGGATAAGTACCATGACTACGTCAAGGGATTTGCACTATGTTCTTAATATCATTAAACAAAATATGGCTGAAGAATTTGGGGTGGAATACTATCCGATTTCTTGGGAGGACTATTGCTTTTTTTCCTCACCGAAAAGGTCAGTCCGTAATTATATCTCTTTCGAAATTCCGAAGAAATCTGGAGGCTATAGACATATATCAGCTCCAGTAAGAGGGTTGAAAGAAATACAGAAATGTCTTAACTATCTATTAGAATTAATGTATTATCCAAAAGACAATGTAACAGGTTTTGTTCGTGGTAAGTCTATAGTTGATAATGCATCACCTCATATAGGAAAGAATTACATTTTTAATGTAGATCTACAAGATTTTTTTCCAAGCATAGATCAAGCAAGAGTATGGAAAAAGCTACAATTACGACCTTTATGTCTGACTAAAGAGGTTGCAAGTGCTATTGCTGGTCTTTGTTCTATGGAGATTGAAGACGAGAAAGGAAATAAACGATATGTCTTGCCACAAGGAGCCCCTACGTCTCCTATGTTATCGAATATTGTATGTGAACGTTTGGATTGGAAACTCTCAGGTGTAGCACGACGGTTTGGATTGACTTATACACGTTATGCTGATGATATAACATTCAGCAGTATGCACAATGTATATCAACACGATGGAGATTTCTGTAAAGAACTACGCCATATCATCGAAGATGAACATTTTACTATAAACACATCAAAAGTGAAGTTACAAAAGCGTGGAGGGCATCAAGAGGTTACGGGGCTTGTAATTAGTGATAAGGTGAATGTTCCGAAAGCGTATGTTAGGGAGATTCGATCATTGTTATTCATGTGGGAATGTTATAGCTATGCGGTTGCAAGTCAAAAATATTCATTGTATCATAATGCATATGTAAAACATAGGACGTATGGTGAGTTCGTTTCATTGGAAAATGTTCTTGATGGAAAAATTGAATATCTGAAAATGATAAAGGGATGTAAGAACCCTTTGTATTTAACTCTGCGTTCTCGATTAGATAAACTAATAGGAAAAAGCACTAAGAAGAACAAGGATTGTGAGGTTATTGAGGTTGTAAACAATAAGAAAGAGGTCAAGAAACATGATATTGAGGCTACATATGAAGTCTTGCATTTATTTGAAGATCCTAATGGGTTGAAATTTTTGACTCACGATTTTCCTGATGCAAGTTGGTCAATAGATAAACTTCTCAAGCAATGTAGGAAAGTTTTTAACGAAGAAGCAAAGGGACATCCCAATATTCCACAGTCACTATATAGCTTAGTGCATACTTTTATGTCTGGTGTCAGTAACAATATAAAAGGATGGCTTGGTTATGACGAGAAGCTACATACGGAGACATGGAATGATTGGGAAAAAAAGAAAGAACATCCTATAAAACGATATGGAGACATTATAGATATATTCAGAAATACAATAAGAATAAGATCGCCTAAACTGTTTGATTTGATAAAAGCACTTGACGGGCAGAATACACAGTTTGTATTTGACTATGATTCAAAGGAATTAAAAAAAGCAGACTTTTATACAAATGTATATATGTTGCGTTGGTGTCTGGTGCATGTGTTGTTAATGTTTGGTCAATATCCAGAACATAAAGAAATAAAAATTTCATGTACAAGATCTTCTATGAATGGCTGGATAGTGTACACAATCCAGTTTACACAGGTTGGGTCGTTTCCCTCGGCAGATATAAACGATGCTATTAAAAGGTTGAATGTAGGTGCCGGTGATTTGGGAGTTA
>ERZ1026852.1829-NODE-1829-length-10728-cov-113.356132_pt1 | contig 10728 bp, 6 predicted proteins | sample MGYA00380156_ERZ1026852 | MGnify/ENA primary metagenome ERZ1026852 (study PRJEB33269, sample SAMEA4719792) | human gut metagenome | biome: human-associated habitat; feature: organic feature; material: feces | place: Cameroon | collected 2013-10 ...
TCGTGCTCGCATGCACAGCTGGCAGCAACGCAAGCGCTATGAACGAGGCAGCGCTCAATGCCTCAATGTCTGAGATGATGCCGGTTAAGAAAACGGCTAAGAAGACAGCAAAGAAGACTTCAAAGAAGACTTCGACCAAGAAAACTTCTACAAAGAAAACAACTTCTGCAGCATCTAACACAACAGCAGCGACAACAACAACTGCTGCAACAACAACCAGCAATGCCGCCGCTTCTACCTGTGCAACCAGCAATGCAGGTTCAGCCGTTGCAGGTATCTTGGGTGCTGTACTGGGCGGAAACTCTAACAGCAGCAGCTCTGCAGGTAGCAGCATTATCAATGGCATTCTGAATAATGTAATCGGTTCGGGTACCTTCAGCAAGCAGGATCTCTGTGCCCATACCTGGAAGTACAGCAAGCCGGGATGCGCCTTTACTTCTGAGAATCTCCTGGCAAAGGCTGGCGGTGAGATTGCTGCCAACAAGGTAGAGGAGAAGTTGGGTGAGTATTACAGCAAGTTTGGTTTCAGCGGCTCAAATACCTATTTCACCTTCAAAACTGATGGAACTTTCGCTGCCAAGATAGATGGCAAGTCATGGCAGGGCAATTATACTTTTGATGAGAAGACTCATGCCATTCAGATGAAGGGCTTGCTCTTGAGTATGTCGGGCTATGCTACGAAGACTACCAACGGCATCAGCCTGCTCTTCGACCAGAAGAAGTTGCTCAACCTCATCAAGACCATAGGTTCCCTCAAGGGTAATTCTACGCTCAGCGCTATCGGTACTATCGCCAATAATTACGATGGTATGCGTGTAGGTTTCGAGATGACTAAGTAATCCTGAAGGATAGAATCCATAACTGAGCCTTCTGTTGAAGTGGGCTCAGTCAATAGAAATCGCCCTGTAAGAAGTAAAGCATCTTTCAAGCTATGCTTTGCTCTTTACAGGGCGATTTTTCTTGTTTATTTCACGTTCAGTTTCAATGTCTTTACATCCTTGCTGTTGGTTCCTATCATAATCTGGAAGTCGCCAGGTTCTATGATGTGTTTCAAATCTGTGTTATAGAACTTGAGCATATCCGGGGTGATATCAAAGCTTACCTCCTTGCTTTCACCTACTGCCAGATGAATGCGCTGGAAACCTTTCAGCTCCTTTACAGGGCGGGAGATGCTGGCTACCATGTCACGGATGTAGAGCTGCACAATCTCGTCGGCATCGCGGGAGCCATTGTTCTTAACGGTGACGCTAGCTGTAATCTTCTTGCCATCCTGCCATTCGGTAGCCTCCTCATTGCTGATGCCCGCCTCCTGGCTGCTCAGGCGGAAGTTGCTGTATGAAAAGTAGGTATAGCTCAAACCGTAACCGAAAGGATAGAGCGGACCATTGCTTACATCCAGGCAGTTGCTGGCAAACTTGGCAAACTTCTCATTATCGTCTGCTACAGGGCGGCCGGTGTTCTGATGGTTGTAGTAGAGAGGCTCCTGACCGGTAGTCTTAGGCATCGAAGTGGTGAGCTTACCCGATGGCGATTTGTCGCCAAAGATGACATCGCAGAGTGCATCGCCCATCTCTGAACCTCCAAACCATACATTCATGATGGCTGGTACATGCTGTTTCTCCCAAGTAAGAACCGTAGGACGGCCTGCAAAGTTGAGGAGCACTACCGGCTTGCCCGTCTTCAGGAGTTCGGCAAGCAGTTCGCGCTGTACATCCGGCATCTCCAGGTTGGTACGGCTACTGCATTCGCCACTCATGTCAGCACTTTCGCCCATAGCACAAACTATCACGTCTGCCTCATTTGCAATCTTCAGCGCTTCTGCCTTCATTTCAGCCTCGTCGCCCCAGTTGATAGCCTTTCCTAATTCGCCGTTCTTCTGCATTTGTCTGTCTCGCCAGATATTGCATCCCTGTGCATATAATAAGGTGGCTTTTCCGGCAAGTGCATGCTCCATTGCCTCCTTGATGGTGGTATATTTAGATGGTACCTGTGCCACGCTCCATGTGCCGGCTATATTGTTTCGGGTGTCGGCAAGCGGACCTATCAGGGCTATCTTTCCTTCCTTTTTCAGTGGCAGGATATTGCCTTCGTTCTTCAGGAGCACGAAGGTCTCTGCTGCTACATTGCGGGCTGCCTGACGGTTCTCAGCGGTGTAAATCTCGCTCTTGCTGCGCTTGGTGTTGCAGTAGCGGTAAGGGTCGCTGAACAGGCCCAGTTTATATTTCGCTTCCAGAATGCGGCGGCAGGCGATATTCACATCCTCCTCGCTCACCTTTCCTTCTGCTATGCTCTTTGCCAGATGCTTTACGAAGGCGTTGGAGCACATGTCCATATCGGTACCCGCCTTCAGCGCCTGTTCTGATGCCTCCTTGATGTCTTTTGCCGTTCCGTGCTGCAGAATCTCGGCGATAGAAGCGTAATCGGTAACCACGAAACCGTTGAATCCCCATTGCTTTCTCAAGACATCGGTCATCATCCATTTGTTGGCTGTAGCAGGTATGTAGTCGATGAGATTGAATGAAGACATCACGCTGCCTACGCCAGCCTTCACCACAGCCTCGTAAGGTGGCAGATACTGGTTCATCATGCGCACGCGGCTCATATCTACCGTGTTATATTCCTTTCCGCTCTCAACGCCTCCGTACAGGGCAAAATGCTTCAGACAGGCCATGATGCGGTTGGCTCTCAGAATCTCTTCTGTGCGCATATCCACGCCCTGGTAGCCCTGAGTCATCGCTGCTCCCATCACGCCGCTCAGATAAGGATCCTCGCCATTTCCTTCGCTGATTCGTCCCCAGCGGGCATCGAGTGCAATGTCTACCATAGGAGAGAATGTCCAGTTGATGCCGTCGGCACTTGCTTCCTTGGCCGATACTTCGCCTACCTTCTTCATCGCCTCGGTATCCCATGAGCAGGAGAGGGCGAGAGGGATAGGGAACATCGTCTCGTAACCATGGATTACGTCCATGCCCACCAGCAGCGGAATGCCCAGACGGCTGTTCTTGATGGCGATGTCCTGGAGAGCCTTGATTTTATCGAGGCCTTTGATGTTGAAAACTCCGCCCATGTTGCCCTGGGCGATATCGCTGCCTACCTGAGTATCAAGTGCGCCGCCGGTGGTGATGTCGCCAGCTACCATCAGGTTCAGCTGACCAATCTTTTCCTGTAGCGTCATCTTCGCCATCAGTTGGTCGATATACTCCTTCATGGGTAGAATCTTGCCTTTCTTGGTTGTGGCAGTTACTTTTTTCTTAGGGGCTGCCGTATGGGCGAAAGCAGGTGCTGCCATAGAACCAGCCAAAAGAAATGTGAGTGATAAAAGTGCTGTTCTCATTGTTTATTATGTTAATTGTTATTTTGATGCTTATCTTCTATTTAAGACTTTGCAAAGATAATAAAAAAGATGATACGATGCGCGATACGAATGTTAAAATGTGGATGAAATTATCTTTTTCAGATGGAAATGTATCTGGTAATGAGATAGATAAGAAAAATGGGAGATATGCAAAAAGTGGATGCGGTATAGACGAAAAATGCGAAGGAATCTTCATTTCTTCTATATTAGATTTTGTCGTTTCCGATTTTTTTATTACTTTTGCACGTGAAACCTCATGAAAATAAATCAATCTTAACGGAATCAAGTTGATGTATCGCATAAATGAATTATGGGGAAAGGCATTCTTCTTCCTGCTCTTTGTCTTGATGCCTCTTTCTCTTGCAGCAAAAACAACAGATAATATAGAGCAGCTTTTTCAGAGTCTGGACAACGCCATTGCCCATTCGGCTGATTATGTGAAGGTACGTGAAGCCCGAATTCGCGATTGGGAGCAGAAACTGAAGACCGCCAGGCGCCTAAGCAGTAAGTATGATGCCTGCTTTGCGCTCTTTGAGGAATACCGCTCCTACAAGAACGACATGGCGCTGAAATACATCAACCAGTGTATGGAACTTGCCTTCAGAATGGGCGATAAAAAGAAGGTGGGGAATGCCAAGGCGCTGCTTGCTTTCCAGGAATCTACCACGGGCGATTATGCCGAATCGTACGACCTGCTGAAGTCTGTCAATATCGCTGATCTTGATGCTGAGGGCAAACGCAACTACCTCTGGGCTTGCCAGCACCTGTATGGTGAGATGGCATATTATTCCAATGTTCCCTCTTTGAAGAAATATTATACCGGCAAGCATAATGCCTATCAGGCTGCAATAGACAGCACTTTCAGCCATGATGATGACCTTTATCTGCAGATGCAGGAGGTGAGGGCACGCGATGCAGGCAATATGAAGGAGGCTTTGCGATTGAGCGATAAGCGGCTGGCGATGACGAAACCGGGCACCCATCAGTATGCCATCGTACAGTTTTATCGCGGCATGACCTACAATCAGTTTGGCGATGAAGAGCAGTTCCTGCACTGTCTCCTGCGTTCTACCATCTGCGATGTACAGTTGGCTGTGATGGACCAGGGCTCTCTCTGGGAAGTTGCCAATCTGCTCAATGCCGATCCGGACCAGCAGAAGCGCTCTCATGAGTATATCAAGTTTGCCTGGCAGTCGGCCACCATCTTCAATACGCCTATCCGCAGCCGCCAGATTATGCCTGTGCTCACGCAGATTGAGGAGGGTTATCAGAAGGAACTTTCGTCGAGCAACCAGCATCTGCGGCTCATGGTAGCGTTCTCTGTCCTGCTTCTCTTCGTGGTTATGCTCTTGCTCTACTATGTCAACAAGCAGCGCAAGCGCATTGCTGCGGCCCATCATAAGCAGAAGGAAACCAACCATGCTTTGCAGTTGGCTAATGAGCGTCTTAACGAGATGAATCATTCGCTCAACGAGATGAACCGTTCTCTCAATGAGATGAACCAGTCACTCAACGAGAGTAACAAGATGAAGGAAGTATATATTGGTCGATTCCTGCGCCTTTGTGCCATCTATGTCGACAAGATAGAGACCATGCGCAAGCGAGTAGTGAAACTGGTGAAGGCAAGAGAACTCAACAAGTTGCTGGAGCAGATGCAGGCTGGCGAGGCCTACATGGGCGAGCTGTATGAGTATTTCGATTCCGCCTTCCTGAAGCTCTTCCCTGACTTTGTTGAGGAGTTCAATGCCCTCTTGAAGCCTGAAGAGCGTATCGTGCTCGAAGATGACAGCCGTCTTTCTACCACCCTCCGTATCTTTGCCCTTATCCGTCTGGGCATCGAGGACAGTTCTAAGATTGCCGAGTTCCTTCACTATTCTGTGAACACTATCTATAATTATCGCGCCAAAATCAAGAATAGTGCCATCTGTGACAGGGAAGAGTTCGAGCAGCGTGTGAAGCAGATTGGCATGAAATAAGCCTTTCTGGGCGTGATGGCGCAAACTTGCGAAAATTCAGGAGTAAATGCTGCAGATACCCATGCGCCCTGTTTTAGGGTGTCAAGTGGGTTAATCTTCTGATAATCAGGATGTTGATATTTTGGAAGATCCCCGTTCCTACGCAAGCTTGTCAATGGATGAAAAGCAGGGGAATACAATAAAAGTTTGTTACGGCGTTTCACCGTAACAAACTTTTATGCGTTATATTTATTTCCTCCCTCCGTTCAATTTCTCAGAATCGAATCATTCTTTTTAAAAGAGCTCGAAGGCTTTCTTCAGCTTCAGGTTATCGGCTGCATTACCAACAAGAGCCTCAAACTTTCCGGCTTCAGCCTTCCAGGATGAAGATGCCTCATCGTAGAAACTGAGGGCCTCTTTGCTGATGGTGATGCTGATATCCTTGCTCTCACCTGGCTGGAGATAAACCTTCTGGAATCCCTTCAGCTCCTTCTGAGGGCGGTCTACTGATGACTTGACATCGTGGATATAGAGCTGAACCGTCTCGGCTCCGGCACGCTTACCTGTATTCTTTACGTTTACGGTAAAGGTGATTGTGCCGTCCTGCTTCATCTGCATCTTGTCGCTGCGGAGATTAGAGATGACAAACTGGGTGTAGCTCAAGCCGTGACCGAATGCAAAGGTAGGCTTGATGCGCTCCTTATCGGTCCAGCGGTAACCTACATAGATGCCTTCCTTATATTCCTCATCAATGATGTTGCCCTTCGTGCTGGCTCCACCTTCCTGGCGCCAGGTTCCCGGATAGGTATTGAGTGCATGAGCACCTGTTTCCTTCAGCGAGTTGACCCATGTAAACGGCAACTTGCCGCTAGGGTTTGCATCGCCTGTAAGGATGCTTGCAAGGGCTTCGCCGCTCTCCGAACCGATGAACCAGCCCTGTACGATGCCGGCAACCTTAGCCTTCCAAGGCATAGCTACCGCATTGCCCGAGATGTTGACATAAACGAAGTTTCTGTTTGCCTTAGCCAAAGCCTCGATCAGCTTATCCTGATGGTATGGCAACTCATAATGCTTGCGGTCGTGACCCTCACAGTCCTGGAAATCGCTCTTGTTCAGACCGCCAAACATGATGACATAGTCGGCTGTCTTGGCTTTCTCTACGGCTTCGGCTATCAGTTCAGCCTCGCTGCGCTTGTCTTCCAGATTCTGGCCGGTTGTAACGCCATTGTAGTTGCCCGTTACATCGCCCACATATCCGCGGGCATAATCTACCTCGATGCCGTCCTTGCCCAAGCGCGTCTTCAGGCCATCGAGAGGCGAAATCTCGCGCTGTACCTTGAGCGAAGAAGAGCCTCCGCCTACGGTCATCATCTTGATGGCATTCTCGCCTACTACCAGTACGCGCTTAGCCTTCTGGGTGTTGATAGGGAGCACATTGTTCCTGTTCTGGAGCAATACGATGCCTTCCTCAGCAATCTGTCTGGCAGCTGCATAATGGCTCTCTGAGCAGAGGAAACCATGAGGGCGGTTCGGATTCATCGTGGTGCGATAGAAGAGGCGCAATACGCGGCGCACCTTATCGTCCAGCTCCTTCTGGGTGAACTTGCCTTCCTGTATGGCCTTCATGTAAGGCATGGAGAGATAATAGTTGTCGTAGGCATTGGTAGCACCCATCGTAAGACCGTCTGTCCAGGTGCCGAACTCCATATCCAGCCCGTTCTTTACAGACTGCTCCAGGTCGTGAGCACCGCCCCAGTCGCTTACCACGACACCATCATACTTCCAGTCGCCCTTCAGAATCTTGTTCAGGGTCCACTGGTTGTGGCAGTTGTGCTCATTCTTATATAGGTTGTAGGCTCCCATGATACCCCATGTCTTACCCTTCTCAACAGCCGCCTTGAAGGCAGGGAGATAGATTTCGTGGAGAGCACGGTCGCTGACGATTACGTTGACCTGATGGCGGTATTCCTCATCGTTGTTCAGGCAATAGTGCTTTACGCAGGCTGATACGCCCTTAGACTGCAATCCCTGGATATACGGCACAACCATGATGCTTGCCAGGAACGGATCTTCGCCCATATACTCGAAGTTACGGCCGTTGAGAGGCGTGCGGTAGATGTTGACGCCAGGACCCAGAATCATGTCCTTGCCGCGATACAGGGCTTCTTCGCCCAATGCTTCGCCATAGATGCGGCTCATCTGCGGATTCCATGATGCGGCAAGACAGGTGAGGGCAGGGAAGGCTACACAGGAGTCGTTGGTCTGACCAGCCTGTTCCCATTCATCCCACAATACGTCAGGACGCACTCCGTGAGGTCCGTCATCCGTCCAGAAGTCAGGAAATCCCAAGCGTGGTACACCGGCTGATGAAAACTTGCTCTGAGCATGGATGATGCGTATCTTCTCTGCCAGCGTCATGCGGGAGATGGCATCATCGATGCGCTGCTCTACCGGCTTGGTCTGGTCGAGATAGACTGGCAATTGTCTAGTAGTCTGCTGTGCCTGCGATGGAGCGATGGCTGCCACTGACAAGACACATGATAAAATGAACTGTTTCATAAGTAATGATTATTTATTATGTTTTTGTTTATTATTGCAGTTGTTGTTATGCACAACGCCTCTCACGTTTTTTTGTGCGTTTAAGCGTATATGCTCATTCATCTGCAAAATTACTAAATAAATAATGAAAAAATGATGGGTGATAAGTGAAAAGTGGATGGGTGTAAAAATGGAACTTTTGTAAGGTGTTGATAATTAGTAAGATAAACGATGTGTGCGGAAATCGAAAAGTGGCAGAGTGTGAACACTGAAAAATACTGAAATGGCGTATTGAAGGGTAATTGATGGTAAGAGTGGAATTCCATTTTCGCTTTTTTTATTGTCTTTTTCTGCATTTCTTGCTTACAATTTGCTCATTTCGAATAAAAGTTATAATTTTGCAGCTGAATTTCAAAAATCAGAAAAATAGAATGAAACAGAATAATAATAATTTATTATATCATCTTGTGGCTTTTATCACCGTAGCCATCTGGGGAACCACCTTTGTTTCTACCAAGGTGCTGATGCTGAACGGACTTTCGCCAGCACAGATCTTTACGCTCCGCTTCAGTATCGCATATATCATGATGCTGATGGTGAATCATAAGCGGATGTTTGCTGATAGCTGGAAGGATGAGTTTAAAATGGCGATGCTGGGCATTACGGGCGGTTCGCTCTATTTCCTGAGCGAGAACGAGGCGATGAATTATACCACAACTACCAATACATCGCTCATCGTATGTTCCTGTCCGCTCTTTGCTACCTTGCTGGTTCGTCTGGTTTATCGCCATTCTTCGCGCATCAACATGGTACAGCTGTTGGGCTCTCTGCTTGCTTTTGTAGGTATGATTATCGTGGTGCTGAATGGCAGATTCGTGCTGCATCTGTCGCCTGTAGGCGATGCCTTGGCGTTTACGGCATGTATGAGTTGGGCTGTCTATTCGCTCCTGATGAAATCGGTATCGGGCGATTATGGCGCAGCTTTTATTACCCGCAAGGTCTTCTTCTATGGTGTGCTTACCATCTTGCCTTATTATCTTATCATCCCTGGATGGCCGGTATGGGATGTGTTTATGAAGCCTCAGGTGGTGGGTAATCTCTTGTTCCTGGGCTGTTTAGCATCCATGATATGTTTCCTTACCTGGAACTGGTGTATCTCTAAGCTGGGTGCCGTGAAAGCTACCAACTGGGTTTATTTCAATCCTATCACCACTATGATTTTCGCCTCTCTGGTATTGGACGAAAAGATAACTCCTTACTTCCTGGCAGGTGCCTGCTGCATCCTGGCAGGTATGTATATTGCGGATAGAATGACGAAGTCGGAATAAAAAATGACGAAGTCGGAATAAAAAATGTTTCCTCTATTTAGAGGAAACTTTAAGTGGGTTTCTTAGTGCATCGAGATAATCCTTGATGCGTATCTGCCATTCTGCATAGCTTCTCACATCATATTTACTCCAGGCTGCACCAAAATAGTAGCTGTATTTTTCGCCGTCTTTCAAGCCTCTCTTCAAACCGAGCGCATGACCGGTTGCGCCATCGTGCTTCTTATCGAAGAGCTGGTAGTAGGTATTGTCAATACCGTAAGGGAAGAGAACGCCTACGTAAACCTGTGAATTGTTTACTTCGATATTGTCTGTTGGGTCGGCATAACTTACGTAATCCTTGGCGAAGGTCTTGGTTTCGGTATCCTCTTCGTGGATAGGGAAACCGGTAGCAAAATCGGTAGGGGTAGTCAGTCCGTCATACCATACGGTCATCTTGTTGAAATTGCTGCCCTTGTCGAGCGAGATGATACGGTGTTCTACCACATTCTTCATATCGCCTACGGTAGATGGATTGTAAGTCAATTCTACGGTAAAGCGGAGAGGACCATTGTCCAGAATCTTATAATCTTTATAGCAGTAAGGCAATACCTGATTTTTGCCAACCATCAGACTAGGAGCGCCCAAACCGAGGGTAGCACCTACACGATACGGATCAAGTCCGTTTCCATGATCCAGATGGAAGGAGGTGGTGATATCCAGTTCACGCGATTCTGCCCACAGAGCCTTAGCCTGTTCTGCAAGTTTGGCAGCTTTCGCCTTATTCTTTTCGTTTTTAGCCAGTTTCTCAAGTGCTCTTGCCTTTGCGTCTATCTTGTCGCCCTTGGCATTTCCGTCTACCACATCCTTGATGTATCGGTCGTAAACCACGGTATCCGGTGTATTCTTAACCCAGATATCGGTACCGAAAGAACGTTCTCCACTGCGCTGGAGAGCCGGACCGTAAACGCGATATGCACAACGGTCATTTTCCCAGGCTAGATCGTCTTTGCGTATCTTGTAGAGCGCACCTGTAGCCCAAACTTTCTGTGGATAAGGCTTGCCGATGCTTACATAATAGGTGGCAGAGCCATGCGGACGTACGCTGGCATCAATCAGGAGATTACCATCATAAGTAATCTGTGAACTGATTTGCTGTCCTTTCTTGTTCTTTACGATGTAAGCTTCGCCTTTTTTAGGTGTAGCATTACCCAATTTTGCCTTTATCTCACTCATGCTGAGGGAGATGAGTTCAGTGCGCTGTGCTGCTGTAGGATTGCTTACTGTGATGGTAGCTTGCTGTGCATAGCTGTAGTTAGAACTTGCCAATGCCAAGAGCATCATGATGCTCTTTACCATTTTGCTTTTCATTTTTTCCATATTGATTTGTCTTTTTGTGTAATACGAATGAATAGTTGTTATTACTTATATAATACTTATTCAGGTTTTTATTAGGTGTTCCGCCGGCTTTACTGTCCGGCGGAGCGTTATGTGAATTTCTTATTCCTCGATGACGGAAATCTGCATAGAAACATCCTCTTTTGGACGATCGCCACGCAATGTTTCGCAGTTCTGA
>ERZ1026852.1831-NODE-1831-length-10718-cov-4.105505_pt1 | contig 10718 bp, 10 predicted proteins | sample MGYA00380156_ERZ1026852 | MGnify/ENA primary metagenome ERZ1026852 (study PRJEB33269, sample SAMEA4719792) | human gut metagenome | biome: human-associated habitat; feature: organic feature; material: feces | place: Cameroon | collected 2013-10 ...
ATATTTCTGCACCGGCAGCAGGAACAATTTGTCTTATTGCGCCGACAAAGCATGCCATCGCTATTGAAACAGACGATGGGGCGGAGCTTTTAATCCATATTGGATTAGAGACCGTGAAGCTTGACGGTAAGGGATTTGATGTGAAGGTGAAGCAAGGTGACCGTGTAGAAGTCGGAACTCCCCTGTGTAATGTATCAGAGGAATTGTGGAAGAATCCGGAAAAGCCATTGTATACACCGATTATTATTACAAATAGTGATGAGTTTTCTCATATTAACATAACTGAGGGATTTACAACAGCCGGAAAGACGGAAGTTATACGTTACGAGAAATAAAAATCATTATAAAGAAGCTGAAAATAGCAAGGGAAGAAAGGAAGAAATGATCATGAAAAAATTTTCAATTACAGTAGCAGGTGGAGGAAGCACATTTACACCGGGAATCGTTATGATGCTCTTAGATAATCAGGAGAGATTTCCAATCAGAAAGCTGTGTTTCTATGACAATGACAAGGAACGTCAGGAAACAATCGCGAAGGCATGTGAGATTCTCCTCGCAGAGCGCGCACCAGAAATTGAATTTCATTATACAGTAGATCCGAAAGAGGCGTTTACAGATGTGGACTTTGTTATGGCACATATCCGTGTGGGAAAATATGCAATGCGCGAAAAAGATGAGAAGATTCCAATGAAGTATGGTGTTGTCGGTCAAGAGACATGCGGACCAGGAGGAATTGCTTATGGAATGCGTTCAATCGGAGGAATTTTGGAAATCCTTGATTACATGGAAACATACAGTCCGAATGCATGGATGCTGAATTATTCCAATCCGGCAGCAATCGTAGCTGAGGCAACTAGAAAACTTCGTCCAAATTCCAGAATTATTAATATCTGCGATATGCCACTTGGAATTATGCTTCGTATGGCAAAGATTCTCAATATTTCTGAAAAAGATCTGGATATCAGTTATTTTGGATTAAACCATTTCGGATGGTGGACATCTGTCAAAGATAAAGAGGGAAATGAGAGAATTCAGGAATTAAAGGATTATGTAAAAGAAAATGGTTATGACATTACAATTGAGACAGATGTGCATATTGACCAGAGCTGGCATGAAACATTCCAGAAAGTAAAAGACGTTTATGCCGTTGATCCGGAAACACTTCCAAATACATATTTGAAATATTACCTCTATTCAGATTATGTTGTAGAACATACAGATGCGAATTATACAAGAGCTAATATGGTTATGGATGGAAGAGAAAAGAAAGTATTTTCTGCTGCAAGAGATATCATTGAAAAAGGAACAGCAAAGGACTGCGGATTTGAAGCAGACGATCATGCATCTTATATCGTGGATCTTGCCTGTGCATTGGCATTTAATACGAAAGAAAAAATGCTTCTAATCGTGCCAAATGAAGGCGCAATCGAAAATTTTGATCCAGAAGCAATGGTTGAGATTCCGTGTATCGTAGGAAAAGACGGATTTGAAAAAATCAATCAGGGAAGAATCCCAAGATTCCAGAAAGGACTCATGGAACAGCAGGTAAGTGTTGAAAAACTGGTAGTAGAGGCATGGGCAGAAGGAAGCTATCAGAAATTGTGGCAGGCATTGACGTTGTCTAAGACAGTGCCAAGTGCGGGTGTTGCAAAACAGATTTTAGATGATCTGATTGAGGCAAATAAAGGATACTGGCCGGAACTTCGCTAAACGATCAATGAATAAACAGATGAGCAGAATCGGAAAAGATTGTAAAGGTTGCGCTGTTAGAACCAATTGAAAGCAAGAGAGAAGTCGGAAAAGAATTGGGAGCAGATATTTGCATTGATCCGATTCATGAGAATGTAAAAGCGAAATTGAAAGAACATGGAATGACATGGGTGAACACAGTGATTGAATGTGTCGGAAGACCGGCTACGATTGCGCAGGCAATTGAAATCGCGGGTCCGAAAGCGGTCGTTATGATGTTTGGTCTGACAAAACCGGAGGAAGAAATTGCAATAAAGCCATTTGAAATCTTTCAAAAAGAATTGGAATTGAAGGCATCTTACATTAACCCATTGACGCAGAAGAGAGCACTGGATCTGATTGATTCCGGTCGGTTGGATGTAAGCAGTATGGTCGCTCAGGTATGTGGATTAGAGAAACTGGAAGAGATACTTGCTAATCCGGAGGCAAGAGCAAAAGGAAAGTATATTATTTCTCCTGAAATGTAAAGAAAGTGAAAGTACTACTTTAGAAGGAAACAGAGATATAAAAAGCCAGCAGTTCATCGTAAAATGCGATGCATTGCTGGCTTTGTTTCTGCTTTAAATCAAATTCAAACTCCGCAGCACATACAACCATCCGGTGATTGAAAATTCCCTGCCATTTTCAGGACTTCTTTCTTCATCTTAAAAATTTCAGAAAGGTTTTGGCCGATTGCTTTCCGCATTTCCTGAGAATGGATGCCTCCGCTATTGAAATGGCGGGCAATCTGATTAAGATTATTGCCGATCTTCCCAAATTCTGAAATAAATTTCTTTGGTTCCGGCATATCTGCCACAAGTTCATATTTTGTAATGACTTTTCCCCTTATTAACTGACGGCGTATGTATTCAGAGAGCGACAGACCGGCGACTTTTGCATTTTCTGATATGATCTCGTACTGGACATCTGTGAGCCGGAGGTTGATATGGTGCGTGTAGGTTATTTCTGGTTCTTTTCTTATTCCGAAAGTGCAGTGTTATTCAATGATGCTTTTTCTGATATTCACGAGGAGTACAGTTTGTATACTTTTTAAAAACGGAACTGAAATAATTGCTGGAGGAAAAACCTAGCGTATATGCTAAATCAGTGATATTGCTTTTACCGTTGGAGAGCATTTTTTTGCATAGGAGATTTTTTGCAGGTTAATATATTCTGCCGGGGTAATGCCGACCTCTTCACGAAAGCGTATTTTGAAACGGGAGGGTGAATAACCTGATACTTTTGCCAGGTCACGAATTTGGAGCGGTTCATCAATATGCTGGTTTAAAAATTCGATGGCCTGCTGAATATGTCCATCTATCTGCTTTGTATCGGTCTCCCTGATGGGAGGCAGTAGTTGGAGACTAAACAAAAAAGATAGAAGGAATGAAACACCATTGGGTCAGGCACTGTTAACAAATTGTCGACTGGAACTGGCAGATGTGATGGATCGCAAGCTGGTCACTTATTCTACCGGTATGCGCCAGCGGCTTTCTTTGGCCAGAGCATTACTTCACCGTCCGCAGATTTTATTTCTGGATGAACCAACCTCTGGCCTTGACCCCGAAAGCGCTCAGAATGTAAATTCTCTGATTCAGGAGCAGGCTGCCGAAGGAATCACAGTATTTCTTTGTACGCATCAGCTTCGGTATGCGCAGGAAATCTGTACGACATACGGGCTTATGAACAAAGGACACTTATTTGCCACAGGAAATATTACGGAACTGCGATCTATGGTTTGCCAGAATACTAAAGTACGAATCAAAGCAAGCAGTATGCCAAAGGACATGATATATCAGGAAATTGGAGATCACATCTATGATATGGATGTGGCATCAGAGCATGACATCCCACTGATTGTAAAAAGAATTGTAGAGGCCGGCGGTGATCTCTACCATGTATCGGAACAGCAGATGTCGTTGGAAGAAATCTACTTTTCTCTGATCGACCGGGAACATGCGGAAACGGAGCGTGAAAAATATGAATAGCGGACAGTTCGCCTTAATAAAGAAAGATATTCGTGGTATTATATCAAATAAGCAGATTTTCGCAGTTCTTCTTATCGTGCCGCTTGTGCTAACTATTGTCCTGCCGTCGATTTTTGTGCTTGTTCTGACACAGGCACCCGATGCTGCTTCGGATTTTCAAAAACTGCTGGATATGCTACCTGTTGCAGATGGGGAGTACAGTCAGCAGCAGAGAATATTGGGACTTATATTGAATAACATTATGCTGCCCTTTTTTCTGATCGTCCCCATCATGGCATCCTCTGTTATGGCAGCAAGCTCCTTTGTGGGAGAAAAAGAAAAGCACACCTTAGAAACATTGCTTTATTCTCCGCAGTCCCTGCGGCAGCTGTTCCAATCCAAAATATTGGCCGGGCTTTCTGTTGGAATTATGGTTTCCTACATCTCGTTTGGCGCCATGTTGTTGGTAGTGGAGATGGAAGTGTTCTTCCTGACCGGCAATCTGATTATACCGAGTATAAGCTGGCTGATCATTATGCTTCTGATTGCTCCGTCATTCTCGCTTGTTGCGATTGCTGTAACAGTGCGCAGCTCCGCAAAAGCTAAGACCATTGAAGAAGCACAGCAACGGGCAGTGTTTTTGATTTTTCCGATTCTCGCACTGGTTATCGGACAATTCACTGGTATCCTTTTCATCAATCTGTGGCTTCTTTTGGGATTGGGTGCCATCTTGGTGGTGCTTGATGTGTTGCTTATGAGGGGTGCTGCCGGAAACTTCACCTATGAGAAATTGCTGAAATAAAGGCACTGTATAAAATAATTCGCTTTCCGAATCGAGAAGCAATCGAAAACTGTTTTACATCAGAACAGTATAAGAAAATTATGTCTAAGCGAACCAAGCATGTGGACAGTCGTGCGATTATTGTGCCGGGAATGGAGGAAGCATATGAGAGTACATCAAATTAGAGTTGATTTTGCGGTTAGAGAACAGGTGAAAAGATATGTACTACCTCCTGATTTTATAGTAATAAAACTGACAGTGACTGGTCATCCGGCGAGATCGAGTCGACTTCGGAAGAGATAAGTTTACGGGCTACTGTTATGCGCCACTCATTGATGCCTTAACGGATGACCGACAACATATAAGAATACGAGGTCGCCGCTATACAGCCCCGCCACTCACCTCCACGTGTTCTGTAGTGTGTCAGTCTTATAGGTAAATAATATCAGAAGGAAACTATAATAGATAGTGAAAGGCAACCGAACGTTTCATGACGCATTGGTGTCTTTCGCAGAAAGACGGGTAATAAGAATGAATATTATAATAATCGCAGTGGCAGTAACGGCAGGAGCAATTCTGGGCGGAACTGCCATATATGTTTATCAGGGAAAATGCAGACAGAAAGAGCTTGAGTTATTGGCGGAATGTATGGAAAAGATACTGCGTGAGGAAAAGATCCATGAAGTAAAAGCAGGCGAAGAAACGTTGTATGCAAGATTGGAATCCAGACTGGTAAGGATTCAGGAGATGTTAAACGGCCGGACAGAAGCGGCGGAAAAAAGTAAAGATGAGATTCAGAAGTTGATCTCGGAGATTGCACACCAGATGCGGACACCTCTTGCCAATATCCGGACGTATCAGGAATTATTAGAGGAAGAATGGAGTAAAAACGGGGCAAAGACAGATGAAAATGTGGATAACTATTTAAGTGCAATGCGATCCGGAGAACAACAACTGGAATTCCTGACAGAGGGATTCGTGAAGATGTCCAGGCTCGAGCAGAACATGATTCAGATACAGAAAGAAGAGACAGACCTTTTAAAGACTGTGCGAAACAGCCTTGGAAGAATTCAGAAACGGGCAGAAGAAAAACAGATTGCATTCAGAATAGAGATGCCACTGGAAGTTAAGTGTCCACATGATGCCAACTGGATCGGGGAAGCAATCGACAATGTTCTGGATAATGCCGTGAAATACAGTCAGATCGGTGGAATTATAGAAATGAAAATCCAGAAGAATGAAATGCATGCAAAGATTACGGTAAAAGATAATGGACTTGGAATTGAAAAAGGGGAAGAGCATAAGATTTTCCAGAGATTTTACAGAGGAAAGAACGTGACTACACAGAAAGGCTATGGAATCGGTCTTTATCTGGCGAGAAAAATTGTCAGTCTTCATGGCGGATTTATGATTGCAAAAAACAGATATCCGGAAAAAGGTTTGATGATCGAGATAAATCTTCCGGTTTGTTAGAAGTTTGTTAGATTTGTCCTGTATGCTTTAGAGAGTGTGAAAGTTCTGAAGTACCATGTGTATGAAAAAAGCTGCTACCTGCAAGAACTACCGCTGGCAGTTCCTTGTGGCTGATTTGGCAGATAGCAGATTATGGAGATATGGAATGGACACAATTATAAGTAAGGAGAGCCAAATCTTATGGAAATGATAAAAGCAGCAGGATTAAAGAAATATTATGTGACAGATAATTACGAAGTCCATGCGCTGGACGGAGTGAGTCTGTCCGTAGAAGAAGGGGAATTCCTGGCAATCATCGGTACATCAGGAAGCGGGAAGACGACATTACTTCAGATGCTTGGCGGACTGGATGAACCCACTGCAGGTGGCGTCTGGATACGCGGTAATAGTCTGAAAGATATGACGGAAGATGAACGCACGATATTCAGGAGAAGGAATATCGGATTCGTATTTCAACAGTATAATCTGATCCCTGTTATCAATGTATATGAGAATATCGTACTTCCGCTCAGACTGGACGGTGCAGAGATTGATGAAAAATTGCTGGAAGATATTGTCAGAACGTTAAAGATTGGAGAAAAGTTAGAGAATCTCCCGGAAGAACTGTCCGGCGGACAACAACAACGAGTGGCAATCGCAAGAGCGTTAATGGTAAAGCCGGCAGTACTTTTGTGCGACGAGCCAACAGGAAATCTGGACTCTGTCACAAGTATGGAAGTAATTTCATTGTTGAAGACTTGTGCAGCAAGATTCCACCAGACGGTGATTGTTGTGACCCATCAGGAAGCGATCGCACAGATGGCAGACCGTATTCTGCGTGTAGAAGACGGGAAATTATACAATGCGGAGGTGTAATGAAATGAATGGATTTACACCGAACAATAATACGAACGTGATCCGGCTGCTTTCGGAAGCTATCAGAAAATGTAATAAAGGCAGAAACCGGATTCTTATGGGAGCAGTCGTTTTATGCATTCTTACACTGACATTTGTCTTTGGAACGGCTTACGGAAAAATAAATGCAGAATATACGAAAAATATTCGGATGGATGGAACAACGGCATCCACTTACATAGAAGAGGGAACAAAGCAACAATATAAAAAAGTACGTTCCTTAGGATATGTAAGAGAAACCGGAAGAAGAATGAAAATGGGGGAAGCCACAGAATCCGGAAAGAAAGAATCTATCTGTTCCATACAAGTGCTGGATCAGGCTGCATGGGAAAAGATGATGAAGCCCGCCTATACCGGTATCTACGGAACATATCCGGAAAAGCAGCAGGAAATCATGCTTTCGGTAAAGACGTTAAAAAAGCTTGGAATTGATAATCCGAAAAGAGGGATGAAGATAGCACTTGATGTATCGATCAGCTTTTTTCAGACAGAAAAAGAAGAGTTCAAATTATCAGGCTGGTACAGTGCTTATACAGAAGATAATGGAAGAAGTAAAGCAATCGGATATGTGTCAGAAAAGAAACTGAAGGACTGGGGTTATGATATCAAAGATGGTTCGGATATTCTGATCTGTCCGTCGAATGACATGGACTGGAAAGATACAGAAGAAAAATTATATGAAGATGTACCGATGAAAGACAATTCCCAACAGATCATTGCGACAGATACAGCGAAGAACCGGGCTGTAAAAGAGGTGACAGGAAGTTACGGGATGGCAGCAGTGGAGGCAGTTGTGATTCTCTGCGGAATGTTTTTGCTTGTCTACAATGTGATGCAGATATCCATGGCAGGAGATATAAGGCAGATGGCACTGCTTCATACGATCGGTACAACGAAAAAGCAGATCCGTAAGATCTATATCCGGCAGATCATGCGGACGATAGTGCCGGGAGGTATTACAGGGACAGTTTTGTCGGTTCTGCTGCTGCGATATCTGATACCGGAACTATTGGGAAGACAGTATCTGAATGGATATGGAGGCGCAGAAGAACTGCAGATTTTTCGGGTGGAAATCTTGTTGTTAGCGGTAGTCTTCACGTTGTTGGTGATCTTGGGTGCATCGGAACAGGTGATCAGGCAGACGGTAAACAGAACCTGTATAGAGGGAATGCATTACACGGAGCAGATCGGAAGAAAGAAAAGGCATCGTAGAAGGACAGACCTTGGAAAAGGCACTTTTAATAAGAAAAAAAGAAGCGAAACACAGGAACTGTGCTTTATGGCATGGAAGAACGTCACAAGGTACAGGCAGAGATTTGTTATTACAGTCATTTCACTGTTCCTTGGAATAGAAATGTTTCTGATCGTCATGGTGATCACAGACGGAAGTGATTATGCCAATATCATCAATCAGAGACCGGATTTTCTGATCGCAGGAGCATTCAGCGAGTTTGCACAAAAAGAGGGAAGTGGAACAGAATATCAGACACAGACACCTGACCAGGATCCACTGAAATCAGAAGGGGACTATTTCGAACTTTTATATGACAATGACTATGATGAATTTTCACCGATATCTGAAAAGGTGCGGAAACAATTATGGAACCTTGATGGTGTGAAGAAAAAAGAGTCTTACATAACAGAAGGAGCCTACATGCTTTCCACCATATCCAGAGACGGGATACGTCCACTGGAAAAGGATACTTATCTTGGGAAAAATGTGGAATATGCAGAAGAAAGCAGTGTTGATTATGACTCCGGGGCAAAGATGATCGAAGGCCTGGATGCAGATACTGTTCAGATTGTTAGTGAAAATGAGTTAAAAGCATTAAAAACATATGTAGAGAAGAACAAACTGAAAGTCGATATGAACAGTCTGGAAGCCGGAACAGGCGTAATGATCGTTCATGATCACAAGCTGTCACAAAAGCAGGAAAAACAGGCAGAAAAAGCAGTAGGAGAAACGGTATGTTTATCTCCATTAAAGAATAAAGAAGCATGCATTCGGTGGAATTCCATGACGGACAAGGAAAGAGACAAGGAAGATGAGAAAATAAAAGCGGAAACACCGTCTACACAATATATGTTAAGCGGTTATCTGGACAATCAGGCAGACGGCTTCCCAGAGATCCATCAGACCTGGCATGGTGCAGAAGGAGATATCTATTATCTGGTCAGTGAAAAAGGATTCAGCAGGTTATCAACGAAGAGAAAGACATTCTGCATGGAATTAAACGTAGAGAAAAAGAAAGAAAAACAGATCATGCATGAAATCCAGAAGATTCTTTCGGAAGAAAACCAGCGGCGGAAAAGCAATACACAGACAAGCCCGGACGGCGAAGGAGAAGCAGGCGTTTTCTACATTGCAAGATCAGATCTTATGCAGAAAAACGCAGACTACATCCGTGGAAACAGAATTATGTTTGGAAGTATCAGTGTAATACTTCTGTGTGTCGGACTGGTTAATTATTTTAATATTATGTTCACGGGAATTGTGGGCAGAAAAAAAGAACTGGAGATTATGAGAAAGATTGGAATGACACGCCGGCAGGAAAGAAAGCTGTTATTGAGGGAAGGCAGCTGTTATGTGCTGCTTATCGTAGGTCTGCTGCTATCAGTCGGATCGATTGTGTTAAAAGGAATCGAGATTTATATGAGAAAACAGCTTTCTTATTTTACATTTCAGTATCCGGTTGGAGCGATTGTTGGAAGTATTGTAATTCTGGAAATATTATGCGTTATAATTTGTAACCTACTTGTGTTGAAAAAAATGAAAAAGTAGGTTACAAAGTTAAATAAACAATTTCACCAACCGCGTCTTATCCAGCACAAAAATGGATACATCCATAAAAAGATGCGCCAGCAGCGTACTAAGGATCACACCGTTGGAAGTCAACAGGAATCCGCAGTGGAATCCATACCAGCATACGATGGCGGAATAGCTTCCCATCAGTACCAGAAGCGGCAGATTCCTTGCGACACCCTGAAGTGTATCTCTGATATCTTCCAGTGTAGAATCAAAGTAGAGGAAACGACCGACTGCCAGTGTAATAAAATACATGATCAGTGAATCATAGTTTGAATCATGATAGATGAACTTGATATATAATAAGATCAGAATAATATAAAAAGCTGAAATCAGCCGTACGGAAGCCTTCTGTTTGGTTGGAATCGCTGTCAAAGGAACGAACAAGATATCGAACCAGTTTGTCATAAACACAGAAAATACCAGAAATAAAAGCAAGATAATGTTCTGGTATTTCTGCCAGTAAAAGGCAGCCTGTGGGATCCGCTCATCGATAATATAATAAAGTGATAGGAACAAAAGCACCGAAGTACTGGAAAATACCATCTCATAAAAGCTTTCAATAAGCGAGATCTCTTTTTCTTTATGTATATGGTTCAGTTTCCGGATCTGCTTTGGTGTCAGATCCTGTGTGTTGAATTTGTAGTGTTTTTTAAGCTTCGCTGTCAAAATAACGATTGCAAGAACCGCGATCAGGCAGAGCAGTGAGACAAGCATGAAGCCGCCTGCATTCTTAAAATTAAAATAATGAATCAGATAATATTGGAACATATCATACGCCTTCTTTGTTGTGATATTGATAAAAATATTTCGTTGCTGATGATTACAGCGGCGGAATATTTTTTTCGGTTATCTATTGTAGCACTTTGAAAAAATATTGCAAATTGGAGAAGCAGTAGTGGCAGGTCCTGTAGATACCAAAGTATGCAAGAGAAGTTGCCAGTGGCAAGTTCTCTGTATGTGAAATTGAGTTAAGTGTCAAAAAAATTAAAAAAATTTAAAAAAGTGCTTGCATTTTAGAAAACATCATGCTATTACTGTCTCTTATACACATCTGACGCTGCCGACG
>ERZ1026852.1833-NODE-1833-length-10701-cov-8.992392_pt1 | contig 10701 bp, 8 predicted proteins | sample MGYA00380156_ERZ1026852 | MGnify/ENA primary metagenome ERZ1026852 (study PRJEB33269, sample SAMEA4719792) | human gut metagenome | biome: human-associated habitat; feature: organic feature; material: feces | place: Cameroon | collected 2013-10 ...
ATATAACGCATTTTTTTACATTTATAAAATGCCTTCTTTTGTATATTTGTCACACGTTTGCCAATAGTTATCATTTTCAGCTTCTTGCAGTTCATAAATGCTTCTTTTCCAATAGTCCTTATATTATTTCCTATCACAACTCTCTTAAGATACTTATTATTCTTAAACGTTTTTTTACCAATTCCTGTCACCGTATATACAATACCATTGTATTTAATTGTATCTGGAACAAGGACATTTTTACTTCTACCCGCGTATTTTACAATCTGCACTTCTTTTTTTCTTACGTTTTTTGATACTCTGAACGTAAATCCACTCTTCTTGTCAATAAACAACCGATTAAGGTCTCTATTATTAACTTGTTTATTTAAATCTTCCTTTACCACAGTAGTCATACCTGGTTCATCTGTAAATGCTGGCGTTTGTATTGGTGCAAAAGTCGGTTCTACACCTGACTTATCCGCAGACGTTGCTGTCGGTGTTGGAGTAATACTTGGCATTACACTCGGTTTATTCGTCGGTGTTGCCGTTGACGTCGGCTGAATACTTGGCTCTACACTTGGCTTATTCATCGGTGTTGCCGTTGGCGTCGGCTGAATACTTGGCTCTACACTTGGCTTATTCATCGGTGTTGCCGTTAGCGTCGGCTGAACACTTGGCTCTACACTCGGCTTATTCGTCGGTGTTGCCGTTGATGTCAGAGTAGCACTTGGCTCTACACTCGGCTTATTTGTTGGTGTCGTCGTTGGCATCGAAGTTACAGCAGGAATATCCGTTTCAGCATTTTTTGTAACATGTATTTTAATTTGTTTCTCTTTATCATCAATACATACTGTAATAACCGCATCGCCATCTTTTAATGCTTTTAAAACACCATCATTATTTACAGTCACAATAGTGTCATCAGAACTTCTACATTCCAGGTTTTGATCCGATGCATTACTAGGAATTACTTTATATGACAATAACATCTGTTCTCCCACAATCATTTCTATATTATTGGTCTCTAATTCAATATCCTCAACGCCAATATGATTGGATGTATCTATAGATGTATATTGCTTTTCAGTATTATCATCATTTATCTCAAAACCATTTTCATTTACATCTACAATTTTTAATTTTGTGTTTTCATCAACTGGTATATTATACACTTTTTGACAAGTCATTTTTCCATCGTCTCCGATTGCAAACACACTGCAATTTACAGTTCCAATGCTCTTCCCATTTATTTTTATTTGGTAGTCTTTTTCCTCATCAAAATAGATGTATTTCACATAGTCATTGTCATTTGTTTGGTAATCAACATAATAATAAATACCATTTGATATACCAACATCTTCTTTCCCGTCAATAATTTGGGCAACAATGTTTCCGTTTTTATCAATGACCTCAACATCAACTGGACACGCTACTTCAATTCCCAATAAAGGAACCATTTTTTCTTGTGTGAAAATCGAATCCTTATACGACTCAAGTGTTGTAGAAATCATTTTTGATACTGAATATCTTTTATACATTGTAGAATATGACTTTTTCATCATACTTTGCAAAATATTTTCTCCTTCTGCACGTACTTTCCAAAGCATATATAGGCTATAATAACTTTTTTTTGCATATTCGTATTTATCACTATCATTAGATGCATTTTCGTAAGCTAATCGATTTTCTAATGACCATGATGCTAGACAACTTCCCAAATATGCCACAATTCTCATATTATCTTTTAATTCTTGTGTGTCACCTGTATGAAAAATCCAATTTCCAATAGTAACTCCCCAGTCAAATCCTTTTTTTACTATTTCTGCAAGCGGAAGAAGCTTTGTTATAGCTAGATCCAGAGCTTTATCTAATACAAAATTTTCGGTTTCGTTTACAATCGACTCTGAAAGATATAATATTGTGTCCTTTACGCTTCCTTCAATTACATTTAGAAGATTTGACGCTGCAACTTGGACGACAGAATAGCTACAATTCTCTTTTAAATACTGTAACATTTCACAATACATATCATCAGCATTCTTTAGACTCTCCACCTCATATACATAATTAATTGTATCCTGTGTGATTGTCGCAAGTTTTAAACCACTTTTCAAGAATTTCAGACCTTTAGAAACACTTTTCATCAACTGTTTTGACGACCAAAACTTCTCTAATTCATCCTGAAGTTTAGCATCTTTTCCTACAACAACCACAGACCTTTCGTCAATTAATTTTGATATTTTATCGTACTCTTTTTCAACCAAGAACTGTTCTATTGACTTCTGATCTTTTTCTGTAAGACACTTTAGAATAGAAGCATCTTTTCCCACTTCCGCCAAATGTGTTTGCATTATAGCACTTGACTGCATATAATCTTCAAATCCATCAACGATAGCTTTAGCATACTTTCGCGCAGTTTTTGCTCTGGACAATTCTAAACAATCTGCTTCATAAGACTGTAAAACACCTACGATTATTTGTTCTGCACTTTCAATTGATGTATCAGCTGCAAATATATCCTTCCAGCCATCAATACCACGAAAATACATATCTGTTATAGACATTGCAACTCTGGATGCAAAATCACTATCATTTTCGTAAACATATACTGAATTCGTAAAATTACTGTCATTACACAAATATTTCAGCACATTCATCGTACCTTTGTTTCTAACAAAATCATCTATCTTATCCTTATAAAGTTCTGAAGAATAATCATAATATGGCTCTCTATTTTTCTTTAATATAGGACGCCCTAATCCTTTGTCAATTTCCCACACATTTTCAAAATCCATCGTTGTAAACTTTGAGTTGTCAGCAAAATCATTTTCAGCTAATTCTATTATATATTCGTTGCTCTTGGTTGGATTATCCACAACATATGTATCATATATTTTTTTTGAGCTGTTACTAACATAGTATCCATATGAGTCACAAACCCATAAAGGAGTTTCATTATTTTTCAATCCAACTGTATAACAGTTTTGAACTTTGATTCCACTAGAATAGCCGTGTATTTCACCACTAATACCACCGCTGTAACTCCCATCACATGTAACATTGCCCGCATTATAACTGTTAATAACATGCACATGACTATCACCTGCTCCGATAGATGAATACCCCGTTATTCCTCCAACTTGGCGTTCCCCAATTACCTCTCCTTTGTTAAATGACTCAGTTATATCAACACCACATGCATTTTCTCCATGTGCAAAACCAAAAACACCACCAACTCGCTCAGATCCTTTAACATTACCATAGTTTGCAACATGTTCAACTTTCAGTGTGCAAAAGTCGGATTCTGCATATCCTGAAATTCCACCAGTATTTTTTCCACCTTCAACATCGCATCTATTAATCAAATTAGTAAATGACATATAACAACCATTACGACCAGAAGAGCTATAGCCAAATATTCCACCGCAATAATCCTTATTTCCCTTGATAAAACCATGTGTTGTAATATTACGAAAATATATCTTTCTAAATGTTGATGTTCCAACATGTCCTGCTAGGGATCCAACATATCCTGCTGATGATTGAATATATACATATGATAAATCCAACGATTCCACTACAGTCGGTAACTTGTCCCATTTAGCATCCGTGTAAAAGCTACCATAATTGTCTATATTGGCAAACAATCCTGCATAATTAGAATCTTTATTAATATACATCCCCTTAATACTATGATCATTTCCATTAAAATATCCTGAAAAATTTTTAATTGGAGTCCATACATTTTCAGGTGCAACTTCTCCCCAATTGTCATATGCACTGATATCATTTAAATATATGTCAGCTGTTAGTTTGTAAAAAACTCCCAGTGTCGATTCATTTTCTGATGATTTTTTCGATAACAATGCAAGTTCCTTACCATTAGATATCAAATATGGGTTATCTTCGCTTCCATCCCCTCCTGCAAACGAATCTGCAACAGTTCCATCCCATATTTCTACCTGTTGTTCCGTAGTATCTTGTTGCCCTGTTTCCATCGTTGTACCATCAGCTTTAGCATTGCACGGTAAACATATCATATTAACTACCATAGCTAACACTAGCAAACATGATAATTTTCTCTTCATAGCAATTCCTCCATTTTTCATCATGACATTAGCATTTAATAGTATAATTACTCAAACTTCGCACATAAATTTTAGCTATGCACCTTGAAAATTCAATACCTGGCAGTTATTCAGTTGTCAATGTTCAGACTTTATGCAGCTTGCAGTTGTGTTTTCAACATGGTCGGAAGTGTATTCATAAATGTATCCACCAATTCGTTGATTTTTCGTCTGAAAGTTCGGTGTTATCTGAAAGTATTGTTCTGAACATTTGAAGCAGCATTTGAAAAGCCTGTATCCATGTGATATCGGACATTTCATCTGAAAAGTATAGAAAGAGTTCGCCCAAAGACCGATTATCGTTGGATTCGCGACTTTCTAGCGACAGCATCATATATCGTGTGAAAACAACTGCAGTATGTGCAGTCATTGCATCATAGGAAAGGGAGTTACATTCTTTGCTTAGGTTAAGGTAGCTTTTGCACACCTTGAAGAACACCTCTATGTCCCAACGTTTTCCATAGATCCGGATGATTTCATTCTCATCCAGATTTACATCTGTGGAAATAAGGCAGAGATATTCCTTGCGTTTGTTGCGGTTGCGGACATAAACTACTTTGGCAGGAATGATTTTACCATCCTTTACAACATTAACCATAACTGAGAACAGATATCTTGATCCTCCACGTCTCTTTTTGTTCTTGTTGTAAATGGAAATCAAAGACATATCTTCGCCGTTATAGCGAAAGAACATCTTTGGAGTTTTCTTGACTATACCGATTACATCGTAGCTCATATTTTTTACTGCATAAAGCGTACTCGGTGATGAAAACCAGCTGTCAAAAAGAACATATTTTGCTGGAATTGCAGCTTTCCTGGCTGCATCCAAAAGCGTAAGCATAGCTTGTGTTCCTTTTTCTGTGGAAAGCTTCCGGCATTTGTAACCAACAGTTCTTTTATCCACTTCTGTTGCTTCATTGATACGGTTTTTCCTGTTTTCTGTGGAAAGAAGAACGCTGTTGACCGACAGGAAAGTGCTTTCATCTGACCAGCCTAACGTAAGCATTCGAAAACCAAAGCGATATTTATGTTTTGCATGGTCATAGACTTTGGCAAGGAGTTCAACCTTTTTTGAGCGATTACGCTCAAACATGGAATCATCAATGATAAGAACGTTTGCACGATCCACAGAATCTAAACGCTGAATGGCATCCCTGATGATTCGGGATGAAAGTATTGTTGTGAAACGGATCCAGTTAATCTGAATCATTTTGATAAAACGATATACCGTATCTTTCGCAAAATCAGGAGTGTTCCGTCCTGTGATCAGATTCATGTACATGCTTCTGTTAGAAAAGATCAGTAGAAACAGATACTGGAATATCTCCATTACTGGAACACCTTTCTTTTTGTAGGCATTGGATGCTTTCAAAGCTGAAGAAACATGAAATCTCGTAAAAAATCTTTTGATGGATTTTGAAATCTGCTTATCATTTTAAGTTGCTTGTGTTATACTTTTATTCATAGCATGAGCCTCCGGAAGTATGATTGTTTTTGGACAACTCAATTATACCAAAACCAGATGGTTTCATGCTATTTTTATGCCAGTTATTATTGAATTTTCAAGGTGCATAAGCACTTATTTAAGTGCGAAGTTTGAGTTAATAATACTAAAGTCGTCAATTTGCACAAAAGAATATACTTATATTCTACATTGACGCAGTAATAGTATATCATTTTTCGTTTATTCGTACAACAAGTTTCGTTATATACGATATTTTTCAATTATTTTTTATGGCAAGAATTTTTGTTATTTCATGTTCTGCATTGTAAATACCATAATAATCATTATGTAGACTTCAATCACACACAAGCAAATTCATGTTCTCCAGTTGTTTTCGATGTTCATTGTATGATTCTTTAAGATATATCCTTGTTGTTTCTATACTGCTATGTCCCAAAATATCTGCAAGTTTAGCAATATCCTTATATAAGGAATAAAATGTTCTTGCAAATAAATGACGTAGATTATGTGGAAATACCTTGTCTTGGTCTATTCCGGCATCACTGCAAAGCTTTTTCATTTCACGCCAGATCCATGTGCGATCGACTGCATTTCCTCTTGACGTTTGAAAAACCATACCTTTCTTTATTCCCTTTACCCGGATATAACGCAGTAAACGTACCTGCAAATCTCTGGGAATTAATACTTGTCCACCTTTACGGCTCCATCCTTTTCCACCACGAAAGGAAACTCTTCCTCGGAAATCAGATAGCCATCCGGAGCAGTGATCTCTTCCACCTGATAATTGCCATATTTCAGTTTCAATGGAGTGGTGATCGTTCCGGAATCATCGGTTGTAAATTCACTCACTTTATCCTTTCCAACCTTCTGTTCCACATATTCATCGGTATCTGTATTCCTAATCTTGAACGTAACACCGGAAAGACAGATCGTGTTGCCACTTTCTGCATCCTTTTTGACCATCCGTATATATGCCTTAAATGGTGCATCGTTTAAGATCCGGTATCTCTGCGGTGTTCTGGAATCCTCTGTCACCTCGACCGTAAAATCATCCGTCTTATACAGATTGTGAGGTACTTTCGTCTCCTTCACAAGATATGTTCCATATGGAAGTTCCTTAGCAGGCATAGCCTTTCTCATCTGTAACCAGAGTGTCATAGACCTTAGCCGCATCCCATCCCACCTTATCAATCTCAGACTGAAGCTTTACGGTAAATTCGGCACCTTCCACATAATCCGTCTCCGTATCATCCCCATCGGTTGATACCTTGATGATCTCAAATGGCTGCTTCTTTACTGTTTCCACTACATGACGGGTAACAGAAATGTTCTGGTGTGTATTTGGCTCTTTGGAATAATCAACCTCATACTTTGTTTCATCAAGCAGATATCCTTCACTTGGTTCGATCTCCTAAATATAATACTTCCCGTAATAGAGATTTCCAAAGTTAAAGTTTCCTGCTTCATCTGTCTTCACCGTTGCAAGAAGTGCTCCTGCATTTGCCGGTGTTCCGGTACTGTAAAAATCTGTCCCTGCAGTCGATGTGATGTTATCGTTTCCGGCATAGGATACGATTCCTCTGCCATCCGGATAATTCACAGTCTCCAATGCATACAGTCCATAGGTTGCACCGGAAAGTCTGGCATCCCCCTGTGGATCAGAAGTCTCTTTGTCCTTCTTATCAACGGATACATCACAACGGATCGGCGTATTGGTCATTTCCACCGTATCAAATGAACCATAATCCGGCTTTACTTCCCATACCTTTCCATCATCACGGTATCCATCCGGGACAACCACCTCTTTCACATAATACACATCCTGCTATTTCACAAACTTCTCAGATGCCGCTCCGTCCAGATCTTCGTCATAATAAAATACCGGTACTTCTGCTCCGGTATCACCATTCATCAATACCCTCTGCGTGCAGGCAGCATCCTTAAACACGGCAAAACCGGCACCTTTGACAACATTACCAGACTCGGAATCCGTCTTCTGTACGAGAACACCTACCGTTTCCGGTGTCTCCTTTGCCTCAAAAGTTTTTCCGGCTTTTGTAACCTTTCCACTCTCATCATATTGTGTGAAATACTCCAGTCCGATTTCATACACGTTTTCATCAACCTGATATCCCTCCGGAGCAATCACTTCTTTCAGATAATACTTTGATTCTGTCAATATCTCAACTCCGGATGCTGCCAAACCGTCTGAATTGGTAACATTCAGTTTACACAGCAGATCCGCGCAGGCACTATCCTCATAAAGATAATACTTTGCTCCTGAAACCGGACAGCCATTATAAGTATTCGTCTTATGAAACTGAAAACTTCCCAGCTTGTAATTTGATGTCACCTTCACTGTCGCTTCATCCGATTTCTGATCTATAAACTCCTCCAAAAATGTGATCTTCTGCTGAGACACAACGGTCGGTGTCCACTTGGAGCCACCCTTTTCATCACTGTATGCTTTCGCCTTTACTTTGATGGTACTGTCATTCTTCGTGATCTTATCCATCGCCGTCTGATTACAGTAAAGATAAAAATTGGATGACGCCTTTGATGCATCCGCCTGTGCCACACAGATATCGTACTTCTTCAGATCGTTTTCATCATCTATCTTTGATGCATCCGTTTTGATCTCGCCCGTGGTAAGACCTGCCGGAGCACCGCTGATCGTGTATTTGATGTTTTTGATCGTACCTTTCTTCGTGCGGACGAACTTCTCCTTACTGCGGTATAACCCGTCAGCCACCTTTTCCCATTTGCTCTTTGTCGGAGAAATAGAGTAGCTGATCGACTTGGTCAGTCCGTTGTCATTGTAGTCATCCGTGCTGTACTTCTTCGCATCTGCTACAAGTGTAGAAATCTTTGAGTACGTCCCGGTATTGCCTTTACCATAATAACTGAGCTTCACCTCACCATTCAGCACATGAATAGCTGCACCGGTAATGAAGTAATCTTCTGTCGCATGTCCGGAAGAATACTTGCTGTTGTGACAGGTTTTATTTAACTCTCTCACACCGTTCACCAAACAATAGGTAATCTCTGGCTTCACTTTCTTCGTACTGCTGGATTTGCTCACTGTTCCGTTTGTTGTCTTTTTATTCAGATCCAGACAATAAACAGAGTGGTGGTAATAATCTCCGGATTGTGGAATAGATCATCATACTCTGCATCCAGGCAATCAATAAATTGATTTTTCCAATAATTGACAAGCATCCGTCACACAATCTATGTGATCCGTATTTTTTGAGTACCGAGGCTCATGATATCACTTCTCGTTTCATATTTTTCTTTTATCCATTCACTTGCCATGTACCAATTATGTACTAATTTTCTACTGAATAACATAAAGTTATAACAACTTTTATCGAACTAATTTTTATCGCAATCAATATCACAAGCATTGATGCTGAGCATGACCGATCCATGCGAGAGGTTTATGGGTTAGATAGATCACTGCGTGAGTAATACTCTAATTATAAAGTGACTCAATCCGTCTGGACAGGTGGCTCACGCCACACCGGACGGGCGACTCTGCCGCACAAGAATATTCAACTACATGATCAAGTATGTCGTAGAGCATGAAATGCTTGGAACTATAACAACATAAATCTTATTGCCGCCTGAATTCAGGCGGCAACCCTGCAAGGGCTGATGACAGAAAGTTAAGCAATCCGGTGACAGTTCATGTGAGCAAGTCCGGGATAGCTCATGAGGTCAGTAACAGACACATCATTAATATAAATTGAGGTTTTTCATTTGAATAGACTATATATTTCGTACAATTACCACTTTTTTTGCAGTAAAAAAAGCGCATGGAAAATGTCTATTCTTCCACACGCTTCACTTTCATTATTGGATTTTATAGTAATCTCAAAAGTTGTACCAGTTCATGTACTTCCTCGGGATCTGTTTCGATTTTCCTTATGTCAAACCGTTTAAAACCATAACTTTCATAAAAGGAAAGCAATTTGTCTTTGTTTTCTGCCTCCACAAATGTTACCATGCCTCCTGCTTGATATTGTAACATTTGCGTTTGTCGAATAGCTGCTTCGAGCAGTTCTTTCCCGCTTATCCTCTCTTCTGCTTTAATGCTAAAGTTTTTTCCTAATTGCGCAATTAAATAGGCAGCTAAATTATATGTTTGGTCCTGCTCATCTACTTTGCTAAATCTTGCCAATTTTCTTTTAACCTTATTACTAAACGGCTCTGATTTAACGACAAGCGGCTTTATTGTGATAGAAAAATATCCCAATAATGCTGCATCTTCCAAAGATAATACCAAATATGTAACTGCCTGATGCTTCTTAGTAAATATGATCGCCTGTTCTTTTAAAAAGCACTCTACATCCGGATTTAATGGACAAGAAAACTCGGAAAGAAGTTGTTTTAATTTTTCCTCTCCGAGTCTCTGGTCATCATCGTTCAAAAATTCACGAATGTTTAGCACAATATAATTATTTGCCGGTTCCATTCGTTTTCTTCCTTTTCTCCATAAATTTCATAATATCATCTGCACCCTGTAAATAGGTAACATTGATCGGTACGCGAGGCGTCTTATCGTTGGCAGATGCTTCAATCGCATCAGCAAACATCTCCACCTGTCTTTTCCCTGATATTACAAAATTCTTTGTGATACTTGAAGTTGCCATATAAACACCTCCTGTATTAGTATAGTGCGTTTGCATACTATTATACTTCTCTTCTTTTATTGTATTAGTTAACCAGAGATTTTGCAACTATTTTTTAGCAATTCGCACAAAAAATAATAGTTTTAAGATTTTTGGAAAAGTAGTATGCTGACAGTCCTGTTTATCGGACAACATATAGAATATAATAAAGACAGTGTCCAAGTCCGGTCCTTTCTTCTTCCCCGGCTCAGCACTATTTCACAGAAATGATTTCCACTTATGATCACAGTATGGAGGGCGCTATATGGTAACAAACAATATCTCGGAAATACGCAGAGAAAAACATCTCAGTCAGGATGACCTTGCGGTCGCCCTCGGCGTGTACCGCAAGAGCATCTTTAATATTGAGCATAATAATGTAATTCCGAATATTGATACCTCCTGATCATCCGGCAAATCTTGATGTATTGATCCAGAATTTTGACTGTGCATT
>ERZ1026852.1835-NODE-1835-length-10688-cov-37.899464_pt1 | contig 10688 bp, 6 predicted proteins | sample MGYA00380156_ERZ1026852 | MGnify/ENA primary metagenome ERZ1026852 (study PRJEB33269, sample SAMEA4719792) | human gut metagenome | biome: human-associated habitat; feature: organic feature; material: feces | place: Cameroon | collected 2013-10 ...
ACAAGGCAGGTGATGTTGCAGCCATCGATTCAGCTATCAACAACTTGAACACCGTAATGCAGGCAGCTTCTCAGCAGATGTACCAGGGCGGCCAGCAGGCAGGTCCTCAGGGTGCACAGGGCGGCCAGCAGGCACAGCAGGGTGCTAACGATGGCGCTCAGGATGTTCAGGATGCAGACTTCGAGGAGGTTAAGTAATATCTCCTACCAATGAGAAGTCTCTACAAAACTCTTCACTCTTACAATGAGAAGTTATTAGACTGATAATATAAGGTGAAAGCCCACAACTGATAAGGAAACGAATCGGTTGTGGGCTTTTTTTGTTGGAGAAAGATGGGCATCATTGCCAGTGTTCTCTTTTCATCTCTATATCCAAGTCTGGTTATGGATCTTGACAGAACCAACCGCATCTTCTACAAAAAAGTCATCATGGATGAAAAGAGAAAGATGGATTATCAAGAGTTGGATTCACTCATCCATTCCAATTCTTTCTTCAAGACTTATAGGAGCTTGAAGCATTGATGGTACACGCCATAGGGGTGGATAATTCAGCAATATAAGAATTATCCAACTCTATGTCATATCCGTATTATTGTTTTTTTGTTTGTGGTAAATGCGATAGACATCACTATCTTTTATTTCTTTATATGAAGAAATATATTCTATTCGTTTCAATATTTCAAGCAAGTCTTTGTTATAAGGTGAAACCTTAACAGTTGTACGCTTACTTGAATTGCAGATTTCTGCATACTTCCCATTTATTGTTTTTAATACTCTTTCTGAATACTCAAAATCTGTATTATGTTCAGAAATCATAAGTGTTGCCAATTTGACTTTCTTTGCCAATTTTACGTTTGAAGCAAGCAAATGAAATAATATCTCTTCATGTAAATTGGCATCGCTAGATGCCAAAATAGCATCTATTATCACTTCAAAAATAGTGCTTACTGCGATTATTGTTTCTTTCGGAACAATGTTTATTATTTTTCGCTTCTCAACCAAAGAGAAAATTGTTGATGACAATATTTTCTCCACACATTCGCTGGTTAAATTATATGACAAGCCAATATTATTCATAAATTTCATAGGCTCTTTAAGAATAAACTCGGCTAAAACTTCTGTTTCATTCATGATAGATAAAGTATTCTCATTAAAAGGTATTTTTCCACTATTTATTAGTATTATCAGCCTTTGTTTATCCAAGTTTTTCAACTCATCACATTTCCCAAAAACTCGTTCAAAAGAAGACAACAAATCCGAATAACATTCTATTGACAAAGTATTATGAGCAAATAAAGCAACAAATAAATTACTAACATTTGCATCGTCATTAGGGAATACACGCTCAATAAGTTTGTTCTTGTTATGCTCAATATAAGCTACAAGTTCATGTGTTAACTTTTGTGTATAGGTATAATAACATGAAATATTTTCCCATGTTGGAATCAATATATTGCATTTCAACGCAATATCGTACACATCTTCTTTGATGTTAGCAAAATTTTCTATTGCATTATGTTGCCCCATTAAATAGCATTCTTTGTCTTCTTTTTCAAGTTTTTCATTATTAAGCAAGTAAAGAATACTTTGAATACTTTCATTCTTATTTGTATCCTTAAAGCACATCAGTGCTTCTTTGATATTTTCTGAGATAAAGAAAATAAAATCATCGTTTCCTGTTTCTGTAACACATGTATAGTTAAGATTGTTCTCACAAACAATATTATTGGAGTATAGATTTTTTATAATGCAAACAATATTATGGGCTGTCAGTATATAACTATCATACTTAACAACATAGCTAAGAAGCTCAACGCTCTCATCTGACAATTTTTCAAAATGACATGATTTTACAAGTTCTATACAACGTTGTAAACCTATTCCATCTACATGATTTGCAATAAAATTATAATTATTATTGAGCCAATATAGTTGAATGTCGTTCAGTTTATCACTGAACTTAAAAAAGGCCTCAATTAAAGATAATTTCTCATCCTCATTTTCTGATTCAATAATGTTATTCCACGAACTGTCTGTATTCCATCTAATATAATGGTGGAACACTGTTGCTTGTTGATGACCATAATTATAGTACTGCGCCAAAAAAGAAGTTTGAATACCTTCTCTTTCTAATCTTTTCATGGATAGCTCAAACCAATCATTTTGTTTGTCGACAGCAAAATAATCCAAAAGTTCAATATTCAAAATGGCATCGCTTTCAAACATATATGGTTTCAACTCTTTTACAAAATTGGATATTTTATCTATATGTGAATCGAATGGTTGAGATATTTGACGCTTTATGGACAATAATAATTCTCTATCTGCTAAAGACACCATTCCCTCATAGAAATAAGAAATATAATCATAGTATTCTTCATCAATTAGGCCACGTCTTAAAAACACATCCTGCATTGGCGATAAGTCTATGTCCTTATACAAGTCCAACTGCCCACAACCATAGTGACTTAACAAATCACTTAACCGTAAAGATTTAACGGATAGTTTCTGCTCCCTAAGCATTTTCTTTCTGTGCAAAAAATCATTGGTGCACTTTTTTAATACATTTGCACGTCTTGAATAATTTACATTTTTATCAATAACAGCCATATTGATGCTACTATGGTTCGTATACAATGAATTGTAATGATAATATTGATAAGTAATATTATCACACGTTAGTAGATATTGGAATTTCACATCATCGTTTGCAATCGCATCAAACGAACAATAACAATCGTCAATAAGTATTGTACGCATATTTTCATTGACGCTCTTACGTATGTCATACAAAAACAACAAACGTAGTTCTACAATGCTTAAATGTTTTGTAGAAAGATATAAATCCTCTTCTTCTTTTAGTTTCCTTTCTTGCTCAATAATATTCTGCGTAGCATTAGATACAAATGCACGTTTCATACTTATACATTTATAAACCTTACCTTCTCTGCGATGTAGTTTGGCAAAATCTTGAGGATAATAGTTTTTATATACAATCATAGCCAACATTTTTGTGCTATTAAGCTGCTGGTTATTTCTGCATAATTTATCTCGATACTGTTTATATTCATTTACGATATTGGTCAAAATGCGCATATCCTGTATAAAGAATGCCATTTCCGACAAATCATCGTCTGCAATATCGTTCTCATTAAATCCTTTTGCTTTAAGTGCACATTTGAGCTTGTCTTTGGAATTTGACGGATTGATAACTGGTATTACTGTTGTAATATAGTCAAAAAACTTCGTGCGCTCTTCATCTCTGAATACATCATCTTTGATTGCGTACACAAAAGTTATATGTCGATTCACTATTTTGGATTCATTTATAAGTTGGTTTAATTCTCGCAACTTTAAGAATATATCCGAAGTTCCGAATCTATCTAAATCTTCAATAATAACGACATTGTAATCCGTTACCTGAAAGAAATATAGTATTTCGTCAAGGTGCTTATTGAAGATAGAATTGTCCTCTACAACCTCAATTTCTCCATCTTTCAAATTCAATTTGTTTAGTTTGGAGTTACTATAAGATTTTAATATATAGCGAAACACAACATAAATAGCATAAAGTAACCAACATGCTCCCAGAATATCAAATATGGTATTCCAGATATATCCAAGGTTAAACAAATTGTACAAAGTTTCTACTTTTGCACAAGATGGTTCAAAAACAATAAGGAATGCAATGATAGTTATAACAGCACCTACTGCATAACCACGTAGTTCCTTACTTGAAAAATGGACTATTCTGCGGAAACGTGAGTTCGGTACTGTTTTTGTCTCTTCCCTGTAAATCAACTGCTGTAAAATACTATATTCAATCTTGCGATTAAGATTTTCAACGTGTTGATTCTCTTCTTTTTCGTTATTTGAGTGTTCGTTGTTATCTTCTTCCTTATTCGTTTGAAGAGTTGCTAATGAGATTGGTAAATAAACTCGATGCTCATCTTTAAAATCTTCCATTAAAGTCATAAGAACAGAACTCTTACCAGAACCAAAAGGTCCAGTAAGAGCTATGTTTCGTATATTTTTAGAATCTGCACATTTAAGCGCATTATCTAAATCTTTTACAGTTGTATATGACGCATCATCAATATTCAACTTTAAAGGGAGCAACGTGTCTATTTCTTGGTTCATTTCTTTATCCAATATATATAATCTTAGTCGTTTCGTCAAAACTCCAAATACTTATTTACAAGAAACTTTCGTATATCCATAAAAGACATTGTTTCTTCTATGTGTCCGTCCAATCCTGTATTTACCACATAGACGAAAGATTCCTTGCGATAGAAGTTATCACCCTCATTGAGTGAGGCTTCTATCGTCTGAGATTTTGCCATGAGACAAGTTAACTGATAGTCTTTATCCACTACCTGTGTATTGCCTTTCGGATGTGCTTTTTGCCGGTGTTGGCTACTTGTCAACAATATCAAATTCTCGTAATATGTGGCAATCATCGGGAACTGTGATTTAGGGAATATATGGTGAACCTCTGTTGCTATACCAGTAGCCAATTCATCGTGAACTTCACTAGTGTCTCCTTGCTGACGCTTAACATTCTTTATCGCCTTATTAACCTGATAATCTATGTAGAAGTTTACATTTATATCATCAGTTTCATGTGCTTTGGCCTCATTTCGTGTCTTTGTTTTCTCTTTGCCTGTATATTCATCACGCCAATTCACCTTATTATACATAAGGTCTCCCCAATTTTGCAGTTTACAGTTGCTCCCTGGCATCATTTCAGAATATGCAAATACATTCAGTACTTTGTGAAGCATTCGGGTTGTGTCTAGCTTTGACTTTGTAGGAGTGTTTGTACTAATGAAACGATGATACTTATCATACAAAGTGTTTTTAGCCGCTCTGATTTCACCTTTTGTGGCATTAGTGCAACTCTCTTTGTATTCTCTGAAGAAACGTTCAATACCGCTTGCTGAAACGACTTTACGAAAGAACACTTGTAGAAAGTTGAATGCATTCCTTTCACGCGAAGCAATGTACTCCAACATTTTCATATTATTTACACCGAATACCAAATGACGTTGTGAATCGTCAAGTTCAAGTACGTGGGCATAAGCCAAAAGTTTCAATGGTTGAGTCAGAACCTTGTCATATTCATTATGGGCAGACTCGTTGTCTGCATACGGCTTATGAAACACAATTCTTGTATTTTCAATGAAGAATTGTGTCTTCCACAAATCGCTTACAGTGAATGCCTTTGTTGCACAGTCGGTGCTCAGAATGCAGTCTGCAATGAAGCAAACTACATCTGGGGTACACTTTTGGTCAACGAATCGACAGTTCTTGTTCTGTCTTATATCATAGTCGTTGTATTTGTCAAGATGCTCTTGTATATCTTCTATTCTCATATGTTATGCTGTTTTAATGTTCCAAAAAAGAAAACAGAATTGTTATCTATATTCAAAGAACGAGTTCCACGATTTCTTGCAACAGAATAGAAATTTGAAAATTCGTCTGTTGCGTAAAATGCCAAATCGTCTTCCGTAATGTTTACAGACGGGTCTATTGTCGTAAGTATTGCTACCGAACCATCAGCGATACAATTACTTGGCATAAAGCAAGCTCTTGGATTGTAAGTCAAATTCGGTAGTAGAATACACTCTTGATTCATATATTTTGCGACATCAAGTCCGTCCAAATCATCAATATAACTGTCATAGTCTGCAATATTAACGATTTTATTATTCCCGATATTACGTGATTTCAGAACCCGAATGCGTCCGCTTGCTTTTGTACGAGCTTTTGTTATAACTCGGTCTCTATATGCCTTAAATACATTAAAGTTCATCTTGTCGGCTACTTTATCGAAAGTAGAATCTCTGTAAATGAGCCAATATGGAAACTTGTCATCAGTAATGTATGCTTGTGGGCTGCATCGAACATTTTCCGTTATATAGGACTCGATGGTCGTCATGTCTGGAGATTTTCGAGTGTCAAGGACAAAACTTATAGTTTCAATTTTAACACCCTTAAAACCTTTCTCGCCAAAGTCAATAATATTGGCTATACGCTTTTCTTTCATTATGGCTCTTGTTTGATTAAACTCTGGAGCATTTATCAAACTCTTTGGTACTATCAGAGACACAATATTTCCTACACTCATCATTTTTTCTATGAAGAATGCAAAAATATTGTTTGTGTCTTTATTCTGAGCCTGTTCTTTATACAAAGCAAGAAGTTTTTTGTCTTTTGTTATTTTCATATATGGCGGATTTCCTATCACTATATCATATTTTTTACTAAAATTATATAGAAGAGAATCTGTCACTATATAGTTGATGTGTATATTTTGTGGCATATTGATTTTGTCAACAAGAGCTTGTAGTATAGCTATGCTGTTTTTGTCAATATCCACAACATCAATGTTTACAACTGGTACATCTGCATACTTTTGTATCAAAGTTGGGAGAAAGTTCCCCACACCTACTGATGGCTCCAAAATATCAAGAGTAGTATACTCTTTTGCTTCTGGAAGTTTGCTTATAATAGTGAAGCAGGTATCTTGCCTTGTATAGTACGCAGCATTATTTTCTCTTTGAGCATTTGCCAATTCTGCTATTTTGGATAACTCAGCGAACTTGTATGAATTGTTAGTTCTGATAAACCTTAGCAAGTTGTCAATATCTGTAAGTTTTCTTCGTTCGATTATGCCTTTCGCATCTTGTTCAGTCAATGTCGGCTTGCACAAGACTCTACGTATCTTATTGGCTATCTGTCTGAAAATGATGGTTGGCACAGCTTCGCCCAAAGTTTGGCGAATATTCATTTCCTCTTTTTTAAGGAATGCTTCTTTTTCTTTAGGTGTTAAAGCATTGAGTTTCTCAAATGGAATATCAGACCAATTGAACGACTCTGGCACAGACATCATAAGCATAACTTCTCTAATACTAAACACCCTATTATCTACAGGATGAACAGTATTTTGACTTGCCATGATATCATTCCGCGTATGTATGCATGGGGCAACCTTATCCCAATATTGGCGAGTGTACTTGTCGCCATTCTTTTGGGCGTTATATACAACAACTCCATTTTTAACCGTATGCGGAATGCGGTTAATGTCTGTATTGTCAAACGCTGATTGTCCCTCTTTAATATCAGAAATCCATGCTTCCATTTTTGGATTGTATTTTCTGAAATTATGATATATGTCATTCTCAAAAATTTCTCCCATTTTCTTCAAAGATGGAAGATGCCCAATCACTTCTCTAAGTGTTCTCTCTGGTTGCTTATCAGGGAAAACATCACATGGAGTTATCTCCTTAATGTCCTTTCTTACTCCAATTACAAGTGTACGAGTACGGCTTGATGGATTTCCGTAATCCTTAAAGTTTACAACTTTATACAGGATATTGTATAATCCACCAAGGTTCATTTCTATCGCTTCTTTTATGCTTTTTGCATTGCCATCAACATCAGTGCATACAGATGTCAAAAACGCTCGTACATTCTCAAAGATAAAGAATTTTGGTTTTATCTGATGAACCATTTTTAAAGACTCGACAACTAAGGAATTTCTTATTATCTCATCTTTCTTTTTCTTATGATTAGCAACAGACATACCTTGACAGGGAGGAGTGGCAATAAGTACATCTAAATCAGTAACATGAAAGCCCTTTTTCCACATTTCCAATTCTGCAAATACCTTATCCTTTGTCTCCTGTGTTGTCATATCTCCACAAATATACCCACTCTTGTAGACACATTTGTTGTTATAGGATTGTATTTTAAGACGCTTTTCAAGTAATTCTACAGTTGCAACACAGTAAAAGCCCTCTTCCTTAAAGCCATAACATCCCACGCCAGCACTGCTAAATAAGCTGACGTATGTATGTAGACCATATGAAGAACGACTTTCGGCAACAATAGCTTCTTCTATTTCTTCTGGGAGTTTATATGCTTTTGACTTTATCATTTTGTTCTTTGTATTCTAAATTTTCTACAGCTAAGGAGAGGGCATTACGAGCAATTTGTCCATTGTCAGAAACTATATCTGTAACTTTATCTGCCAACCACAGTGCAAGTAACTCTTTCTTATCTACCTCAAATACGGAAGCTAATAATTCGACTTGCTCTTTTCGAGCCTTTCGCTCTCCTTTTTCTATTTTACAATAGGTGGCCGTATCTATATCTAAAGCTGCTGCCAATTTCCTTTGAGGTAACTGGCTATGCAACCGTAAGTCTTTAATTTTTTCCGTAAACAACATATTCGTATTATTGTCTTGACAATTTTTGGCAAAGTTACAGCTTTTATCCGAAACAAAAGAATATTTCTCCTAATTTCGGATGATTACAGGGCTTATATGGACAAATTACACATAGTAACGGCAATAAGTTATGGATACCCCATAGTGAATCGTAAGAATTTTAATTTACAATTTTCTCATTGATTTCAATCTTATGCCTACCTGTTGTAGTGCGCAGATTCTTTCTGATAGTCTCAAGCGTAGAATTAGCGAACCATTCGCTGAAAGTATGCATTACAAACAATGCAGTGGCATCACCTCCAATGTTATATTGAAAGGCAATGTTCCATGCAAAGTTCTTCAATGCAATCTGAGTGACAGTTGCTCGCCTTTTGATACGAATGTCTGTTTGAGAGAGAGGTTGCTTGTTGGTGACAAAATAGCGGACGCACTCACAAAGTTGGAATATCTCTGTTTCTTCAAAATCCAAATTCTTGAACGTGTCTTTTGTGTATTTCACTACGGCTTGAAGTTTCGCTTCATCGGCTTTTTCTTTTCGCTGCACATATTGCTGCTGCTCGTATTGATATTCTTGGTGAAACAGTTCCATTCTTTGTTTTTGGATATTTCCATCATTAAGATTAGGGGTGTTGTCGGTCGCCTGAACTTCCATAGGTACACGTTGATAACCAGAAACCTCTCTGTTGATAGTGGGGCAAACAAAGAATTGATAAGGTCTTTAAGCAAGCATAGATTGCCACCAATATGAAAACTGAAACTTCCATAGACATGACCATAACCTCATGCAGACGGAAAGCCACCATAGATGCCACAAGTACTATGGAGCTTTCTGTCGTCAGTGTGAGCAATATGTTTCGATTTCTTGCCATGTCTATCTGTTTCTCGTTTTTGTTTGCAAAGGTACGTTGCTTTTTCGTAAAAAACGAAAGGCAAAAATATACGCACGTAGCGAAGTTATTTGTATATCAACGCTTTATGACAACAAAGGCATACCATCTGCCAACAAGCGTACACGCAATGCAAACATCTGATAAGAACGGTTGTTACTATCAAAAATGCATAATAATTCTTAAACATAAAATTACGAAGCGTATATGGGTATGCTAAGTAGCCACACCTGCATTATTGGCTTTATTATAATTCATATTTGTACCATGCAATATGTAAAGAGCTGATATTCAGTGGTAATCATATTCGAGGAGGTTAAGTAATCCTCTCGTCATAGAGAAGTTATTAGATTAGCATAAAGATAAAAGGCGTGTAAGACTCTGAAAATGAGTTTTTCACGTTTTTTTCATGCCTTTATGATTTTTTATAGGTTCAGTTATTGTCAATTTGCTGAAAAATATGTATATTTGCAGGTTATGTAAGGGCGGAAGCTCTATTAAAGAAGATGCTCTACTGAAGAAGATGCTCTACTGAAGAAGATGCTCTACTGAAGAAAATAAAAACTATAAAAGAAGAAAGGAAACGGGATATGGCAAAGAAAAGACCACAGGTGGCACTGGTATATGATTTCGACGGAACACTCTCGCCTGGCAACATGCAGGAGTTCGGATTCATCCAGGCAACCGGAAAGACCAAGGAGGAATTCTGGGATAGAAACAGAAAACTGGCAGAAGGTAAGGATGCCAACGGCATCTTGACCTATATGTTTCTGATGCTCGAAGAAGCAAAGAAGAACCATATCTCGCTCACCCGCGAATCCTTCCAGAGCTTCGGCAGGAATGTGGAACTCTTCCGTGGCGTAAGGCAATGGTTCTCGTTCATCAACGAATATGGTGCAAGCATCGGTCTCGATATCAAGCACTACATCAACTCCTCGGGATTGAAGGAGATGATAGAGGGCACACCCATCGCTCAGGAATTCGAGAACATCTATGCCTGCTCGTTTCTCTATAATGAGGATGGCATCGCCTACTGGCCAGCCGTAGCCGTGGATTATACCACGAAGACGCAGTTTCTCTTCAAGATCAACAAGGGCATCCGTCAGGTGAGCGACAACAGCAGGGTGAACCAGTATATTCCCGATAGCAAGCGCCCCATCCCTTTCCCGCGAATGATCTATTTCGGGGATGGAGAAACCGATGTGCCCTGCATGAAGATGGTGAAGGAGCACGGCGGCCATGCCATCGCCGTATATGATACGCCCCAGAAGGAGGCCATGGCTTGCCAGCTGGTAAAGGAGGGACGAGTGAACTTCATGTGCACGGCGAACTACAGCAAGGGTAGCGTGATGAACATCATCGTGAAGCGAATTCTGGATAAGATCAAGGCGGATTTCGAATTCGACAGATTGATAGAGGTGAACCAGAAGAAGGCGTGGAAGTAGAGACGGAAATATAGGTGAAACGCTGAAACGCCGAAACGCAGGAAAGAAAAAGAAAGAAATATAATATTAATAAATAATTAATGGGAAGAAACAAATACTCAGCAGGAGAAATCAAGGAAATCG
>ERZ1026852.1839-NODE-1839-length-10672-cov-72.842140_pt1 | contig 10672 bp, 4 predicted proteins | sample MGYA00380156_ERZ1026852 | MGnify/ENA primary metagenome ERZ1026852 (study PRJEB33269, sample SAMEA4719792) | human gut metagenome | biome: human-associated habitat; feature: organic feature; material: feces | place: Cameroon | collected 2013-10 ...
GTATCAACCTGGAGCGCTTCCACATCAACGTGGCTTACGGAAAATATCATGTAAGCAGCAGCAGTCTGCTGATAAACGTAAATTATAAACTATAAATTGTAAATTATAAATTATAAATTGTAAATAATGAAGAAGATTACAATCGCAATAGACGGTTACTCTTCCTGCGGAAAGAGTACCATGGCAAAGGATCTTGCCAAAGAGATAGGTTATGTGTATGTGGATACAGGTGCCATGTACCGTTCAGTGACCCTCTACGCCCTGCGCCACAACCTCTTTGAGGAGGATGGCAAGGTGAAGGTGGAGCAGCTGGAAGCCAAGATGCCGAACATACAGATTTCGTTCAAGTTTAACGCTACCACCGGTCGCCCAGACTGCTATCTCAACGGCGAACTGGTGGAGAAGGAAATCCGCTCGCTGGAGGTTTCCAACCACGTAAGTCCTGTGGCAGCCGTTCCTTTCGTAAGAGAGGCGCTGGTGGCTCAGCAGCAGAAGATGGGCGAAGACAAGGGCATCGTGATGGATGGCCGCGACATCGGCACCACCGTCTTCCCTAACGCCGAACTGAAGATTTTCGTTACGGCAAGTTCGCAGGTGAGAGCACAGCGCCGCTTCGACGAACTGAAGGAGAAGGGCATGCCAGCCGACTTCGACGCCATTCTGAAGAATGTGGAGGAAAGAGACTACATCGATACCCATCGTGAGACTTCCCCACTCCGCAAGGCAGATGATGCCATCACGCTGGACAATAGCGAAATGACGATTCCCGAGCAGAAGGCATGGCTCATGGAGCAATATCAGAAAGCAATCGCAGAATAAAAGATTGAGAATTCAATCGCTATCGCAAAATAAAAGATTTCCTCGTTATATTTTTGCAAAAATATCTTAAAATAAAATATTTGTGCTTTAAAAATGCCATTTCAAAGAATGAGTATTGTGGAAACCCAAATTATTTTTTATTTTTGCAAACACAATGACAAGGTAGTAATGATATAGATTATAAATTTTGAGTTAATTACTGTTTTTTAAAGGTGATAAGTCCTCGGGAGAAGATTTATCACCTGTTTTTTATTTTATACTTTTTCTGTCTATATCTTATTATAATGTTTCGCTGATGATTTTCTCCTTGCACTCTTCCATCAACCATTTTGGCGTACTGGTAGCACCGCAGATGCCCACGGTGTTCACACCCTTGAACCAATCCATGTTGATTTCATCAGCACTCTCTATTTGATAGCTGTTGGCATTTACGCTCTTGCATTCCTTGAAGAGCACCTTACCATTCGAACTTTTTCTGCCGCTGACAAAGAGGATGACATCATGCTTGCTGGCAAAGTTGGCGATATTCGGCATGCGGTTAGCCACCTGCCTGCAGATGGTGTCGAAGCTCTTGAAGCTGGCACCCTCCACAATATGCTCCTGGCAATATTCGATGATGCGATGGAACTCGTCGAGACTCTTGGTGGTCTGGGAGTAGAGGGCGATGTCGCGACTGAAATCCAGCTTGCCTATCTCCCTGAGATGCTCCACATCCTCCAATTTCTCTACCACGATGGCATGTCCCTCGGTCTGACCCACCAAGCCCAGCACCTCGGCATGTCCCTTCTTACCGAAGATGACAATCTGCGCCTCGGGATTGTTGACATACTGCTTTTTGATGCGGCGCTGCAGCTGGAGCACCACAGGGCAGGTGGCATCGATGATTTCGATGTTGTTGCGTTCGGCAAGGGCATAGGTCTCCGGCGGCTCTCCGTGGGCACGAAGCAAAACCTTCACACCATGGAGTTCCTTCATCTCATCATGGTCGATGGTGGTAAGACCAGCCTCATGCAGGCGCTCCACCTCCATACCGTTGTGAACGATGTCACCCAGACAGTAAAGCTTACTGCCCTTCTCCAACTCTTCCTCAGCTTTCTTGATGGCAGTGGTCACGCCAAAGCAGAAACCACTGCCGTTATCTATTTCTATCTGCACGTTTTTTAAAGTTTAATGTACATGAATCTTTACTACAATCTTGGCATTGTCCGGATCATTCGTAATCATCAGGATACGTGGATTCTTCTTGGCACGCGACTTCTTCAAGTCTGCCTTCACCACGGTCACCTTCATCTTCACGGATTCTCCCGGTTCAATCTTGCTCTTCTTCAAATTCACCTGCAAGCCCATGGTAAACATCTGCATGCTTCTGATTTCGAGCGTCGACTTACCATTGTTGGTAATCAGAATCTCGCCCTTCAGTTTCTTCTTGCTGCCGAAGCTGCCCAGGTCGAGGTCGGTGGTTGAGAGTTCAGCCTTTGGAGCCATCTCCTTCTTCTCTGCCGTCATGTTGTCGAAGGCAGGAAGAAGAACGGAAGAAACCACGATTTCCTTCTCTGGGGCAATCTTGTCGCCAGGACGCTCACCCAGATAGATGGAAGTCTGGTTCAAACCGAAGTCACGCAGTTTCTTGGAATCCAGCATCAGGATGACCTCGGCAGCACGATGCGGTGCCACCTTGGATGGAGACACCTGTGCCTGCAGGTAGCTAGGTAGATGCATCACCACCGGCTCCATCATCTGCTCGGTAGGGTTGAAGATATGGATGCGCTGAACAGGGCGGTCGCCACGGTTCACGTCATCAAACTCCACCTCCTGGGCATCCGACTTGATTTCGCCCAACATCTCGTTATACGGACCAGCGAAATCCACCACATTGCTCACCACTCTGCCTCGCATCGTAAGGATGAAAGGTTCGTCGGCGGCATTGGTGTAGAGGCATACCTGCTTGTTGAAGGTGCCCATCTGCTTGGCATCATACACCGCCTTTACCACGAAGCTTTCGCCTGCGGCAATACTCTTCTTAGGGTATTGCACCTCGGTGCAGCCACAACTTTTCAACATGTTGTGGATAACCAGAGGTCTGTTGCCCTCGTTCTTCATCATGAACTCAGCCGTTACGGGATGGCGAAAAACCACCTGTCCGCAGTCTACCACCTCATGCTGGGTTGCAATCTTCTGTGCCGATGCCGGCAGCGCCAACAGTGCTGAGAGCATCAATATATTCATCCGTTTCATACTATTCTATTCTTAATTATCAATCATGAACTATTAACTATCAATTGTTAACTATCAACTCATACGCTTCTGTGCGACCGCCGAATTCCGGACTGTATGCACACTTTGCGGTGCAAGTTCCGCCCTGGTAGTCGCCCTTTCTATCCACGTAGTATTCCATTTCTACGATGTGCTTACCTTTAGATAAACGATCGAAATAGAAATTTGTTGTGTTGTCTCTTGGAGAAACATAGCAACCCAAATTCCACTGATAGCCGCTCAGCTGGTTGACTGGCTCCAGGCAGGCGGCACGCTTATCCATGATTTGCACGAAGTCGTAGTCGCGGTCGGCAGTGATGATGAGCGTTACCTTCACCTTCTCTCCCACCTTCGCCTGCGCCTTGCCCTTGCCCTGCGATTCAGCAGGAACGATGACACGGCGCACCTTGATGCCCGACTCGGCAGAAGCTATTTCGCTAAGCGGCTGCTTGAACTCCGCATACACGGCACCCCAACTGGTGTAGTCGCTCTTCTTCTTGATGCTCAGCGTAGATGCCTTGCCCGCCTTCTCGGTTTTAATATACCCCAGCGTGGTGGAATCCTGCGGCATCGGGAGCTGCTTGCCATCCAGTTTCAGCACGGCATTCTCAGCCTTCTTGTCCCAGTTGCTTTCATTGCCCTTCATAAAGGCATATACGGCATCCACGGTGTTCACCGGGGTATCCCAAACCTGGGTTCGCTTCGACATCAGGAGCCAGCGTTGCAGTTCCTCAATGGTTTGCTTGTCGTTTGGCTTCAACATCTGCAGCGCCTCTATCACGGATACCTGGGTAGGAATCTTATAGTTTCTCCAGCTGTAGAGAGCCTTGCGGGTATCGTAGTAACGACCCATCTCCTCGCGGTAAACAGCATATTCGTTCACGCTCTGCAGATATTCGCCCGCCTTCTCGCGGTAAGCGGCATTCTGCTTGCTGTTCTTGGCGAGTACCACGGCAGCACGTGCCTTGCCATAGATGGTGAAATTGCCGGTCTGCTTCGACATTTTTTCCAGCAGATAAGCCTTGTCTGCTTCCAGATTCTGCTTCATCTTTCTGCCATCCATCGAGAGGATGTAGAGATAATGCAGCGCCTGTTCGCTAGGATTCACCTTCTGCTTTTTCTCCTCCTGCTTCTTCATTTCTCTTACTTCCTGTGCTGTCTGCCAGGAGAGATAATCAATGGCAGAAGTCAGCATCTTGGCGGTTGATTTCTGAACACCGGCAATGGCATTCAGACGAACCATCATTTCGGCTACCGACGTTGTCATATATCGGCTGCCCTTCATTCCCTTCCACCAGGAGAAGGAACCGTCAGCATTCTGCAACTTCTTCAGTTTCTCCACTTGATTCTGCAATCGGATAGTCTCCAGCGAGAGATTCTTCTCAGACTGATTTTCCAGCGAGAGATGCTTCTGGATATGGGTGGTGATGGTATTGGCGTAGATGGCAGACATCAGCGAGATGGCATCCTCCTCATTCGGATTGCTGATGGCAGGCAGCGCCTTCACCATCAGCCAACTAGGATTATTGGTATATTCCACGGTCACCTTCGCATCCACTGCTCCCTTCGCCTGCTTACCCTCCTTGTTCAGGAAGAGCTTGCTCAGGTCGAAACTCTGATTGCCCTGCTGATGCAGGGTGATAGGCAGGGTATTCACCACCAGTTCACGGTTGCTCAACACCGGCAGATAATGCTGCTCGCCATCGCTATAGCCATTGCCGGCAGCCACCACCTTATTTATATATACACCTTCTTTCAATCCCGTCACATCAAAGGCTACGGTAGCTGAACCCTCGGCATCGATGCGATAGCCCTGGATCTTCTGCCAAACCACCTTATTGGTCTCCGGGTCGATAATCTGCATGCGGGCGTTGCCGCTCACCTTCTTATCTGAAGTATTGGAGAGCTTAGCCACGATGGTAGCCTTGTCGCCCTCACGAAGGAATCGAGGCATGTTAGGCTGAATCATCACGGTTTTCTGCGCCACAGCCTCATCTACCAGCAAACCGTTGCGCATCTCCTTGTCATGAGCCAAGCCCATGAACTTCCAGGTAGTCACGCTCTCCGGCAGGGTAAATCTGATGGCTACGTTGCCATTGTTGTCGCTCTCCAAGGCAGGATAGAAGAAGGCGGTCTCGTTCATATTCTCACGCACCTGCACCTTGTCGAGGAATTGTCCTGCATCTGAGCCAGAACCGCCGGCAAACTGCGGCATCTCCTCTACTACATCAAAAACCTTGTTGGCAGATGGAGCAGCCGCTCCGACACGGGTCATTTTAGAGCCGCGAATCCTGATGACTTTCGCTTCTTCCTGAACCAGCTCGTCTTTCTGTATACGAACAGACTCAACGGTTCCGCCAGAAGAACGTTCCAACTTGCTCAGTTCCACCGCTTGCATATAAGCATAATAGCTAAAGAATTTGCCATCAAACTTATCCACATCCAATTGCTTCTCGTCATAATACTTGGTAGGATAAACGCCATTCAAGTAAAATGAACGGAAAGTGAGGTTGTGCTTCCAGTAGCAGTTTGGCAAACTCTGATAGAAGCCCAGGGAGAAATTCCAGGAATGCGGGGCTATCTGGTCGAGCGACTTGTCATAGAGTACGCTCATCAGCTGCGCCTTGGCTGGCTTGCCGTCAGGGGTGGTAATCTTCAGCGTCCACTCCTCCTTCTGTCCAGGGGTCAGACGGTTGCGGAAGGTCTTCCAGGCGATGTTCAGTTTCTTCTCAGGCAAAGGACGGGCGATGCTCATCATTCGGGTATAGCACTTGCCTTGCTTCACGAAACTATAGTTCAGTACGATGCCCGACGCATATTCCTCCTTGTAGGTGAAAGGCAGAGTCACGATACTGTCGCCCAACTCCCAGGCGCCCTTCTCCAGCAGTTTGTTGCCGGCGATGATGGAATATACGATATGCGCTCCGTTTTCCGAAGAGCCCACCTGGATATAGACCGGCTTGCCATCACGAGGGAAGGTCTTCGCCGTCTGATAATACCATTCGGTGGTTGGCTCCACCGGATGGGTATCCTTCATGCTGAAAAGGGTGAACTTCTGCTGCAGGGTATCCTGTCCGCAGATTGCCTCCAACTGATGAACGCCAGATTTCCAAACGAGGGAAGAAGAGGCAGAAGAAGCATATTCCTTGATAGAAACCGGTGCATTCGCCTCGGCATCCTTCCATTCGCCCTTATCAATTCGATATTTCAACCTACTAGAAATCGGCATACCACTGGCATTGCGGTAAGCGAAGGTCACCGTCTTCAGACTGTCTGTTTCGATACGCTTAGGAAGATTCACCGTGAGGATGGTTGGCTTGGTGCCCAGAGGCAGACTCATCACACCCTCATGGCTCTCACCACTGATGTCGGTAACGATGGCTGAGACCTCGAAGTTGAAGAAACGGGCGATGCGCATGAAATCGCTCATATCAGCCTCGTCTTTTCCTGACAAGGAAGCCTCCAGCGGAATCTCCACGTCGAAGGTTCCGTCCTCACGAGTCACGCAACTGTCAGTCTTCACCAACTGTCCGGCAGAGCCTGCGCCCCACCACCAGAGCTGGTTTCTGCGGGTCACCTGATACGCTACCTTGGCACCCTGCACCGGCACTCCGGCATAGGTCTTGGCTGAAGCTTTCACCACCACGGTGTCGCCCCAGTTATATTTCTCATTCACCTTCGGGAAGGTAATCTCGAAGGTTGGACGCTTGTATTCCTCCACACGGAAGAAGCGGTTTACCTGGTCATTCACGGATACATGATACATGCCTGTCTGTCCCTCCTTCGGCAATTCGAAATCTACCGAAGCCGTACCATACTCGTCAACCTTCGCCTTCTTCATCTCCACCTCTTTCCAACTGGCATTTACGAGTTGGAAATCCAGTTCATCTCTGCCAACAGGCACCTTTGCATCGACACCCTTCATGTTGACAAAACTGATAGCCGTAACATGCACGGTCTGTCCCGGACGATAGATGCTGCGGTCGGTATAAACCTGATATTTAGTCTCATTATCTTTCTGTTCATAATAGCGGGTACGGCTGAGATAGATGTACTTGGCAGGCATAAACTTGTCATTGTTGGTAGAAATCAACACCCTTCCATCCACATTCTTGAAGTAAGCCTCTCCGTTTTCATCGGTCGTCAAGCGGGCATGAACTGTTCGCTTGTCCTTCTTCGTCTTGAAATCATACCGCTGGTCATAAAGTTCAATCTTCGCCCCGGCGATAGGCTGGCCATCTGTAGCATTCACCACTACATAGCGATGCTTATCATCCGGCAACTGCTGGATCATCACCGCCAGATTGCTCACATAGAAGAGCTGTCGCTGCGGAGCGATGCCTGAATTATCCGAAGTCACCTCCATCAGATAGGCACCCAGCGGCAGATTGCCACCGATTTCGATGGAATCCTTCACCTCTTCGTAATCCGGGCGACCATAGTAGTTGCGACTGAAATCCTTCTGATGCAGCTTCGTGGTCTTCTTCAGGAGCATCTTATAGGTAGCCTCATCCTGGGCATCATATTTATTATCCGCCGTGATGTTGATACGGGAGATGCCCACCTTCAGGTTCTGCAGATTGCGCACGTTCAGATGCACCCACGCCTTCTCTCCAGGTCGCAACACCTGTGGCATATCCTTCACCTGGAACATCGGTTCGGTGAGTCGCTTCTGCGCATTTCTCAATTCGTTCATTCTCGACCATCCTCCCCAGCGGCTCAGCGCATAGTTGATATAGTTGAGCTTATCCAGCGGTTTGGCATCGGTAGCACCTTCCATGAAGCGGAAGTGCTCCACGGCAAGTTCGCCTGCCTCCGGAATATCCTGATATACGTGGATGAGCGAGTCGATGGTATGGAGATACTTCGACTTCTTCACCTCTCTCACGTCGTCCTGACGGTATTTCTCGATGAGCTTATAGGCACAGAGACAAGCCGCGCCTCTATTTCCCACCTTATTATAATAGGTGTACAGCTGCAGATACGCCTCCTTGCTGTCTGCCTCGAATCCGATGAGATGCAGCAGATCGTTGTTGAAGGAACTTCCATCCACACCCTTCAGCGTCAATGGCACATACTCTGTTGATGTATGCTTGGCAAGAAGTTCAGGCTGCTCCAGGGCTTTCTTGAAAAACTCCTGGCTCTTCTTTTCGTCCATATCACTATACACCTTGCCCAGCACGGCATATCTCACAGCCTTCAATGCGGGGTCCTTCACCTTCAGCACCTCGGCTTCCATCCGCTCCACGTTCGGCATCAGTGAGTCAGCAGAAATCTCTTTCCAGAGAATCATCTGCCTCATTTCAGCAGCCAGCAGCTGGCCGTAGTCTTTAGCCGCCGAAGCCTTGGAGATGATTTTCTTCATCACCCCAATCTCGCTCCTAGGCTGATCCTTCCGAGCGATGATGTCAGCTTGCTTCCACAAGTTGTCGTATGTCTGTGCCGCTGCTTGCATCAAGGCAAACACGGCAATGATGAGTGTTAGAATGTATCTTTTCATAAGCCAACTGTATATTATGTTAATTATAACCTGTTAAACATCAAACTTTCTAGTGCAAAAATACAAAAAAATATCTGTTTTCTAACCTTTAAACTGAAACTTTTTGCTATCTTTGCACCAAAATAATATAAATTACCTAAAAATAAACATTAAAAAAACAATGGTAGAGAAAAAGTACGGTCATTTTGATGACGCCAATCGCGAGTACGTGATTACAGATCCTAAGACTCCATGGCCTTGGATCAATTATTTGGGTAACGAGGATTTCTTCTCGCTCATCTCAAACACAGCAGGTGGTTATTCCTTCTACAAGGATGCCAAGTTCCGTCGCATCACCCGTTACCGCTACAACGGTGTGCCGATGGATAACGGCGGTCGCTATTTCTACATCAAGGATGGCGATACCGTATGGAACCCAGGGTGGAAACCTTGCAAGACACCGCTCGACAGCTACGAGTGCCGCCACGGCATGAACTATACCCGCATCACGGGCAGCAAGAACGGCGTGGAGGCAAGTGTGCTCTTCTTCGTTCCGCTCCATACATGGGCTGAGGTGCAGAAGATGACGCTGAAGAACCAGTCGCAGGAGGTGAAGACCCTCAAGGTATTCTCCTTTGCCGAATGGTGCCTCTGGAATGCTGCTACCGACATGGAGAACTTCCAGCGCAACTTCTCTACGGGCGAAGTAGAGGTAGAAGGCTCTACCATCTATCACAAGACCGAATATCGTGAGCGCCGCAACCACTATGCTTTCTACACAGTGAATACCGAGATTCAGGGCTACGATACCGACCGCGAGAGCTTCATCGGACTCTACAACGAGTTTGCCGAGCCTGAGGCTGTGATGGAAGGCAAGCCACGCAACAGTTTTGCCCACGGCTGGAGCCCTATCGCATCTCATTATATCGAGGTTACCCTGCAGCCAGGCGAGAGCCGCGACCTCATCTTCCTGCTGGGCTATGTGGAGAACGAGCAGGACAAGAAGTTCAGCGCCAAGAAGGTAATCAACAAGGAGAAAGCTCATCAGCTTATCGCCAAGTTTGATACCACCGAAAAGGTGGATGCTGCCTTCGCAGAACTCAACCAGTACTGGGATAACCTGCTGAACATCTTCACCGTGAAGAGCGGCAACGACAAGTTAGACCGCATGGTGAACATCTGGAACCAGTATCAGTGCATGATTACCTTCTGCATGTCGCGTTCGGCAAGTTTCTTCGAGAGCGGCATCGGCAGAGGCATGGGCTTCCGCGATTCCAACCAGGACCTGGTGGGCTTCGTTCATCAGATACCAACCCGTGCCCGCCAGCGCATCATCGATATCGCCAGCACCCAGTTTCCTGACGGCGGCTGCTATCACCAGTATCAGCCACTCACCAAGCGTGGCAACAACGACATCGGTGGCGGTTTCAACGACGACCCATGCTGGCTCATCTTCGGCACCGTGGCATACATCAAGGAAACGGGCGATTTTTCCATCCTCTCAGAGCAGGTGCCTTTCGACAACCAGCCGGGCAGCGAGGTGAGTCTCTTCGAGCATCTCAAGATTTCGATGAACCATGTCATCAACAACCTGGGTCCGCACAAGCTGCCACTCATCGGCAGAGCCGACTGGAACGACTGTCTGAACCTGAACTGCTTCTCCTGGGACCCTAACGAGAGTTTCCAGACCACCGAGAACAAGGGCGAAGGCAGCAAGGCAGAGAGCCTCATGATAGCCGGACTCTTCGTAGTAACCGGCAAGGACTACGTGGCGCTGTGCAAGCAGCTTGCCAAGGAAGCCGTGAACAGCCATGAAGGCGAAATCGCCGGACTTGCCGAGGAGGATTACCTGGCAGAAGCCGAGCGCATGCAGCAGGCGGTGGATGCGATGAGCGAAGCCGTGAAGCAGCATGGCTGGGACGGCGAATGGTTCCTGCGTGCCTACGATTTCTTCGGCAACAAGATAGGCAGCAATGAGAACGAGGAAGGCAAGATCTTCATCGAGAGTCAGGGCTGGTGTACCATGGCTGGCATCGGAGAGGAAGAAGGCCTCTGCGCCAAGGCATTGGATAGCGCCAAGGAGCGCCTGGAGTGCGAGCACGGAATGGTGCTGAACAACCC
>ERZ1026852.1841-NODE-1841-length-10662-cov-14.075799_pt1 | contig 10662 bp, 8 predicted proteins | sample MGYA00380156_ERZ1026852 | MGnify/ENA primary metagenome ERZ1026852 (study PRJEB33269, sample SAMEA4719792) | human gut metagenome | biome: human-associated habitat; feature: organic feature; material: feces | place: Cameroon | collected 2013-10 ...
TATCACGGATGGATACACAACCAGTAATCTGACCAAATAGCAGATGGAGCAACTGATTATAGCAGGATAAATCTTTTGCATGCCAGTCTCCTTTATACTTCTTCACCAACTTGTCAAATTGGTAGCGAGGTATGAAATCGATGACTTGAGCAAAGATATATTTGCCGATGTTCATAATCTTGCAGTTTTAGCTGCAAAATTACTCAATCAATTTCAAATCAAAAAAACAAAGAACGCTTGTAAATGATTAAATATCAAATGTATAACTATAGTTAAGCGATTAATATCGCATCACTAGTAGTTTATAATGATGAATTCATTCGATCTCATTGTCTTCTGTTTCATCGACATAGGATGACTCGTCTTGAATGTCATCAAAACGACCAGAAACTGGTTTTCCCATTGCTCTTTCAACCAAATCAAGCAAAGCTTGTTTCCTCTTTTCAAAGTAGTTATAAAAGTCATCATTCCTTATAGCTTCCACATCTATTTGATGTGATGAAAGATACCTATTCAGGTCTTTTGCTGTGACACCATGATTTCTTTCTATACTTGACAAATATTTACTCGGTGCATATCCACCAATGATACGGTTTGTACGAGCGTATATAGGGGTCTTGTTGATGACGGAGTTCCATAAACCTCTGTCAATATTTGATTTTTCACAATGGTTTTGGGGAAATATGTGATGGATGTCTGTTGCTTCTTCTACAAAAGTCGCAAAATCCATTTCCGTTCCCTTTATAAAGTCAAGGGCATGTTCTTTTAATATAAGAGCCATAATACCCTTATAAGCGGCACTATTTCTAGTGTATAATTGCTGCAAACGCGAGGCGTGAAAGTTTGAACGGCGAACAGTGTCTGGTTCTGAGGCATCATCATTCACCCATTCCATAAGTCCCAATATGTCGGTCACATATCTTGTTTCGTTTGCACCACCATATAATTCGCCGAACACCCCACACCAATACCATTTCTCCAATTTCTTTTTGTTTCCTGCATCAAACCAAAGGTTAGGATTGATTGCAAAGGACACAGATAAAGGAATTAGCTGGCTGGTATATGGCAAATCCAATGCTGTGAAAATGCGCTGACTTGACAAGAACTTTGCAGCTTCTTTTACTCCAGCTATAAGACGGTTTCTATACAGCTTGTAGTCTGCATAGGTAAGACGCAGTACATCTCGCTTTTTGCACGAAACCGTTGTTCCGTTGTTTTTTCTTTCGTAACTAGCCAACAATGCCAAAGCCGTCAGGAAATCCGTTCCTGTAAACGCTTGCTGCCTCTTGTAATATAGTTGTCTATATGCTGACAAATCTTTCCAAATTTCATCCCAGTCTTTGCGAAGTTCAAAATTGTCGGCTGCGAAAGTTGCTGTCAGCAGATCGAAAATAGTAAGAGAAACACCACCTTGGTTGACATTCTCAAATACTTGACATACAGCTTCCTTGGGAACGTCGTTGCCAATTTGTATCACTGGTATCTGATACTTTGTCATTGGAGCAATGACGGTATCATAGAATTTATCCCAATTATCATCTACATCATCTGAGTTATGGTATCTAGTATATCCCCTTTGCCATCGCATCATTTCTTGTGAGTCAAATACGATATTCAAAGGAAATCGATGTTCCGCATACTCTTTTTCTCTCGTTGAAAGGTCAAGCCGAATATCACGACCAATGTTCTCTTTGACTATTTTGTCTTCAGGAATAGATTCAACAGCATCTATTCTGTCTGTCAAGGTATCAAGACACCTTGGGATGTTCAAGTAATAGAACCGCTTTATCGAATTCTTTTTCCCATCCGTTGTTTCTACGGCCTTCTTACTGTACATAGAACGGTAAATGGACGTATTGCGTTGTTGCCCATCGAGAACAAGCCTTTCTGGTTCGACATTCTCCTTGGTCTTATCCACTCCTTCAAAAAGTCTATATTTGAAGCGAATATCGTCTCCACCTGTTTGCAGGAACATAGATGCACCGATGGGATAACCATTGCTAATACTGGCAATTAGTGCACGAATACGACCATCCTCCCAAACCCAACCTCGCTGGAAGTCAGGTAGCTGCGTTTTACCTTCGTCTATAGACTTTAGGATGTCCGCTATTGATTCGTTATTAGACTTTATCATACATCCGTCTATTTCTATAATGTTAAAATTAAGAGCATTAGACTTTCAAAAATTAATTTTGTATGGAAGTCAACTTGCCATTCTCGAAATACAAATAAAATCTAAGCTACTGACAATAGAGGTAATGCAAGTAGCGATAAAAGTAGGATTATTTATTTCCATTTGGTGATTTTTGATTTATATTTGACAAATACAACTATACTTTTTACATTATACGTTATAATAAATATCTTTTAGTCATGTCTGTTTGCATACATTCCTATTATCTTGAGAGATTATTTTTATCTACAAGGCAATTTCTCAAGCACCACCCACACTCCAGCATTATCCTTGCCTTCATGCCTAATAATGCCTACTTTCTGCATCACCGACAAGTCCCTTTCAATGGTTCTGGAAGTCACCGACAAAATCTCCGACATTTGTTTCGCAGAAACGGAAGGGTTTGAGTGGATAATAGCGATGATAAGACGCTGACGATCAGTAAGTTTTATCTCTGACATATCTCCGACATTAGTCTCCGACATGTCTCCGACATTATCTCCCCGTTTGGTTATAACTTCGTCCATCGTTTCGCGCTGAATGATTGCCATCACTCCACCACCTGTTTCCTCTATGGTAGGCAGTGGCATTTTGGCATGTTCAAACTCTTCGGCAATCTTCTTATATCCACGTCCCCACGACTCCACAAAGCCAGCCTTGTAAAACACGGTGGCTATGTTATGGTTGCGAGGATAGGATGAATGCTTTTTCAATAGGTCGGCAGGGGTCAACTCCTTTGGGAGCAAACCATAGTTCCAAAGTTCTATACTGCGGTCGTAGATGCGCATTTGGATAGCAGGTCCACCGTAATCTTTATGAGCTATCGAGTTATATATCAACTCTCTCAACGCCTTTTCCGGCACTTCCAACTGCTCCACACGTTGTAGTCCTTCATAATGGATAGGTGAAAGCAGATACTTTGTGCGGAGGGTGTCCACTACACGGCTTGCCATCTGAATGATGTTACCCTCAATCACGTCTTGGACTATCAAATCACTCTCGTCTGTATGGAAACGCCCAATCTTGAACGTAGCAGCTGGAAAGAACTGTCCGACATGCTTACCAAAAAGCAAAATAGCGGCATTCTTCAACTCTCCATTTGACGTGACTAAACCGAGATTGCGCAACACATTCTCCGTAGAAGCGTTGGCTTCTTCCTCGTCCATACGCCCTGCCTTGATGCTGCATTGCAGGAAATAATCGATGGCATTACGGTCTATGTCGGCAATCGTTGCTCCTAAAACAGGTATGTCATCCCATGACTGTCCCATCTTCTTCATGACGAACTGTTGCAAGGCAAGTCCTTTCAGCTCTTGCTTGGTTGAGCCGCTGCGGTAGTGGTACGTCCCCTTATAGGCAATAGGCATATTGCTCGAAGCAACATCTATCTCGATATACTCTTTCTCACCTTCGGCAAGCAAGTTGACATCCTCAACAATACCAAGGTAATTAACTATCTTATTCGGAATGTCCTCCATCAGTTTCTTGGCATCAGGCAAGCCTATTACTTCCTTGTTGTCGTTCACACCAATGTAGATGCGACCGCCATGTGCATTGGCGAAGCCGCATATCCATTTCAGATATTCGTCTCGCCATGATTCCTTATATTCTATGTTCTGACTTTCGCTAAGCATACTTTTCTACAATTATACAATCACTCAATATCAATCCTTGGAATTGTCTTTATTGCTCTATGGATTGTCCGTTGATGAAATCGCTTGCAAGTTTTATTGCATCAGAAGCGACCTGTTCACCTTTAACCATTTCAATAATTCGGTCTGCGAGCCACAACTCGATGAGTTGTTCGCAATCGCATTCAAAGAATGATGCTAGTCGTAAGACAACATCTCGATGCGGCATATATTTCCCGTTCTCTATCTTACTGTAGGTGGCAGTGTCAATATCGAGTGCAGCTGCAGCTTTCCGTTGCGGTTGTTTCGCTTGTTCACGAAGGTCCTTCAATTTACCTGAGAGCAACATATTGAATAATCGTTTTCTTGAACTTATTCTGCAATATTAATAAATTCCGAGAAACTACCAAGGAAAATACAAAGAAATGTTCTATTCTACCTATATTTTCTTCAAAAACATGTTCTACAACACAAAATAGCGTAACTTTGACCATTTCTAATGTCGGATAATTCGCGTTCCTAAAAAAGCGCGTAGCGCGAAGAAACAGTGTTAAGAACACAACAATATTACTTGAACCAAAATAATTGAGAACGTGTAAAGCAAATCAGGAAAAAGCGTAAAGCAAACCAGGAAGGACGTAAAGCAAACCAGGAAAGACGTAAAGCAAACCAGGAAAAGACGTAAAGGAACTATTGAAAAAGGCATATCGTAAACCCAAACAAAGCGAAAAGAGCCCCAAAACCAAACGAAAAGTAACCCAAAACAAGCTCTAAAGTAACCCAAACAGGGCGAAATGTCGTCTCACACCGACCGTTATGAACATGCGTAACGACCGTTACGAACATGAGCATCGACCGTTATGAACACGTGCATCGACCGTTGCGCGATGACATTCTCAATGCTTTCGCCCGATTTCATCAATGCTTTTACCGAATAATCACCTTAATTTCAAGTAATTACACCCTTGCCTTCAGAATATCATGCCCTTATTTTTAGGAAACGGCAAAGAAGACGATTAACGGGGTGACGAGCATGCTAAAAAAGGCGGTTCAATGCATACACTGCATCAAACCGCCAAGAGTAATCAATCTAATTCAAACCATCAAACTATTTTTGACTAATCAAGCTATAACATAATACTACTCACAATACCAATTAGACCAATTAAACCTATTAGAACCGATTTAAACTGTAATTGAACAAAGAAACTCAAACGCAAGGAGCACCACAGTTTGTTTTATTATAAAAAGAAAATTGAAACAAGAAAAGCTGCGAATATGTTTTCTGCTCATACGAAAAGCTGTAACTTTGCAGATGATATTGAACCTTTGCAGGTGATATTGAACAAAGGTATTAAGTAAATAAAACTGGTTTTAAAGATATGATTTCATTTCAAAGCGACTATAACAATGGTATGTTGCCAGAGATATTAGAGGCTCTGGCAAAAACTAACAACGATAAGACACCTGGATATGGGTTTGATTCTTATACAGAAACAGCTAAAGAGAAGATACGCAAAGCGGTGGGCAATGAAAAGGCCGACGTGTATTTTTTGGTAGGCGGAACGCAAACAAACACTACGGTTATCGACTCGGTACTCTTGGGATGCGAGGGCGTGATATGTGTAGAAACAGGACATATTGAGGTGCACGAGTCGGGAGCTGTTGAAGCCTTCGGACATAAAGTGATTACGCTGCCCTTTAACGACAGCAAGCTTAGCCCCGAAACGTTGTCGGCCTACATGGACACATTTTTGGCCAACGAAACGCATCCGCACATGGTGCAGCCTGGCATGGTGTACATCTCAATGCCTACCGAGTTTGGTATGGTATACACAAAGGCAGAATTAGAACAGCTGTACGCCACTTGTCAGAAATATCAACTGAAGCTTTTCATTGATGGGGCAAGATTGGGCTACGGACTGATGTCGGAGACTTGCGACTATGATCTACCATTCTTGGCTAAACATTGCGACGTGTTCTACATTGGCGGCACAAAGGTGGGAGCAATGATGGGCGAGGCTGTAGTGTTCTCGGGAATGAAGGCTCCTAAATATTTCTTCACCAATGTAAAACGTCATGGAGCGCTGCTGGCAAAGGGTCGTATGTTGGGCATTCAGTTTGATACGCTCTTCACTGATAATCTTTACTTCAATGTTTCGGAACATGCTATTAAGATGGCTGTATGTATACGCAACATCTTCACAAAACACGGCATCAAAATAGCCTACAACTCGCCCACCAACCAGCAGTTTGTCAGCCTCTCGCCCACCCTATATGATGCGCTATCAAAGAATGTGGCTTTTGAAATTTGGGAAAGAAAAAACGACGACGAAATCATTTGCCGCTTCGTAACAAGCTGGGCTACAAAAGAAACCGAAATAGAAGCACTGGACAAAGAACTAAGTAAGCTATTGAAAGCGTAAGGCTTGCAAAAAAAGACGCGAACGATGAATAAGATAACAATGCTTGGAACAGGCAATGCACTGGTGTCACACATTTACAACACATGCTTTGTCCTTGAAACAGCTAACACACTACTGCTGGTGGATGCGGGCGGAGGCAACGGCATACTCGCTCAACTAAGAAAAGCTAATATCCCTATCACGAATATTCACCACCTATTCGTTACGCACGCACATTCCGACCATATATTGGGCGTGGTTTGGGTAATACGTATGGTAGCGCAATGTAAAGAATATGTGGGCCAAATGCATGTTTACGGAAACGATAAGGTGATGAGGGTTATTCACACCATCAACAATATGGTGCTTGCCAAGAAACAACTGGAAAAGGTTGACGAGCGCTTAATATATCACGAACTGGAGGATGGCGACCGCTATGAGGTGGGCGACATGCAGCTTACTTTCTTCGACATTCATTCAACCAAAGAGAAACAATTTGGCTTCCGTGCCGAAATGCCTAATGGAACAACACTCGCCTGCCTGGGCGATGAGCCCTATAATGAGGCAAATCGTCAATATATAGAAAATGCCGACTGGATGATGTGCGAAGCATTCTGCCTATATACTGACCGCGATGTTTTTAAACCATACGAAAAGAACCACAGCACAGCGCTTGATGCTGGAAAACTGGCTGAAGAACTGGGGATAAAGAATCTGATTCTTTATCATACTGAAGAAAAAACAATCGCTACACGTAAAGAAAACTATACGCGTGAAGCGGCGGAACACTTCAATGGAAAAATCATCGTGCCTGAAGATTTAGAGAGCATTGAAATAAGCCAATAAGTAAATAGGTTTTCTCTCCTCTTACGCTGCCATCGGCATCATAGACCACCTTTACATAAAGATGAAATCATCTGTCGCTCAAGTTGATTTGCAACCGCTTCGTCAGCACCTTACACAATAATGTTATTAACCATTAATAAGGCTAATAATTGCAAAGAAACTTTTTGAAAAAGTAATTGTTATTTTTTGTACATTGCATAACATCGTTTTAATAAAGGTATGAAACATATCATTTACTTTAGACACAACGGTTCTATCTGTGCGAACACGCCTCTTAAATAAACGCGTAAAACAATAAGAACAGTAAAACGAAATAGGATAAAGAAGCTTCGTAACAAAGAGGGAACGAGATACTATATCGCGACGAAAAACGTACGAATAATAATTGGTTGACGGGAACGATTTCAATCCTATCTTATGGCAATGACAACGCTGTAGATGCCACGTAATGGAATCGAAAGCGGTAATGGCGGTGTCAGCGATAACATACTTTGCACCTTCTTGTTTTAACTGCTCTATGCCTAAAGCATACAATGATGAAGCAATGCCACTACCTCTAACCTCTGGCGATACACACGTAATATTTTCGTAACTTCTGCCACGACTGCTGACATGTGAGAAGGAAGAAATGCCCAAAATAGTATTGTCTTCAGAAAGTGCCATAAAACAATACCCAGATAGTATTTTATGTTTCAAATCATCAATTGTATAAAAGCTACATGTAAAACGCAAGCCATTATCAAGATGTGATGCAAACGCACGATGTATCATACGAAGAAGTGGCCCATAATAAATGGGTGATATGTGGGTAATAACTTTGTAATTCATATAAGTAGAAACGCTTAAAATATCTAATAACTTGTTGTTGATATGCCCATCTATAATGGGAGGGGGGAGATAATAGGAGCAAATAAGTAAATAAATACTTTGAAAAAGTAACTATTACTATAACACTCTGATATTATATATATGACCCTCAAAACAAAGAAAAGTAAAAAAGAGAAAAGAAAAAAATTCTTTAGGGGGATATAAAAAACAAGAATCTGTTTGATAAACGTCTCTTTGAGGGCACGCTATTTGTCAAGTAACATAAAGCGATAGGAACGGTGCCATTAAGAAAATTTCAAACAAATTCTTGCTTATTAAATGGATATCATAAAGACCATTGCCAACGATCTTAAGTAGAACTCCAAAGTAGAATACTCAGGTCAGAGCGGGTGCTATTGACTACTCATGTATTATAGGCTCTCGTGCCTTTAAGGAAGAGTAGACAAACGTTTTTGATAATATTCTTTCACATCATTCCAATGATAGAAGGGCCATTGGTCTGTCTTTACAGGAACATGAACCTCATTTTCATTGTGCATAAACTTAACCAAGATGTCTCCAGCCTTGTTCTCAAAGAATACAATCTGAACATTTGAAGCCATGGGAGTGGCCTTGAAATCGCACCAGTGCTTATACACCTCGGCGGGGCCAGCTACAGCAACATCAAAATTCTCAATCTGAAGTAGTGCCAACAAAGGAATTACATTTCCATCATGACCAAAGCGCAAGGTGGCAGCGATAGAACGATCTTTAATTGCAGCGTCGGCCGACTCAAGGATATTTTCTACTAACGACTTTGCATTAGCCATCACAATACCATTGCTTGCCAAAGGATTGGCATTACCCATATAGAAACGATAGTTTACGCATTGCCACAAATCGAACATCTCTTTAGCGGTAAAAAGATCAAAGAATGAAACAGGAGTTTCCATATCTTGCATATCAACAGCAATCCAATACAATCCCCACATTAATTCGCTCGGATTAACCTCACAACGAATAAAGTCGGCGTTAGAAAATAAGGTGCTTACAAGACGGTCAGGGTGAACCTGAGCTTCCTCAAACTTACGATATTCTTCTACCCAAGGACCTTTCTTGCCATGAGTGAAAGCATTAGAACGAGCTGAATGATAATTGAGATAAGACATATACTTCTCACTCATTTCATAGCTCATATCAAGCTGCGGATTTAATTGCTTAAGACGGTCACCAAAAGCTACCATACTCATAGCACAACGGTATACTACAGTGGAACGAGCTGAAACATGACGCTTTCCACGGAATACCTCGGAGAAGTTTTTCGACATGCGCTCAGCAATACCTTGATGCTGACGAACACCCAGTGGAGTTAAATCGCCAGCTCGGCCCTGAGCCTCTTTCCAAACCATATTCAATCGCTTCAATACATCATGGCCTAATGGTGTCAATCCGTTTACGGTTTCAGCCTTTTCCATCAGCTGAATAATCCATTGATAATCTCTATCACTTAAAAGATAACGAGAACCATGACGACCATAATGACTTACGTAAAAAGGCTTGTAACCCTTAGGCGCAGGTGTTTGTTTGGTTTCAACCGTTGGATAAGCCAAATAAACTCCGCCAGCCTTATTAAGGTCAGCACTAATTTCTTCAAATGTAGTTTGAGCCTTAACGCCCAAGCAAAAAATAGCCAATACAACGGCTAAGGTTTTTAATCTGTTATTATTCATATTACATTATGTGTGATTAGTAATGTCGGTGATATGGGTTTAAATGTAAGCTATTAGACATATCTTAAATTATAAATTCCTTTGGAAGGTAAATATAAAATACATCAATGAGGTATGCTTTATAATTAAATAGCAAGCACAAAATTAAACAAATTAATCGAGATTACAATACGTTTACATCAATATTTCATTTATGCCACAAGAAGAGCATTAACTTCACATCACAGAAAAGATAACATAGCTTTTCACAAAACATAGCATGACAAAAAGACTAACAATCACAAAGACACTGCGTCACAAACAGCAACACAAAACACTGCGTTATAAAAAGACGAACAATCACAAAGACACAGCATCACAAACAGCAAACACAACCAATTATTTTTAAAAGAAACTTATTGATATGATAAAAACAGCTAGTAAAAGAAGAAAAAAGAGGAATACCCAATAAGGATATTCCTCTTTACAATATGATGAATAAAAATTATTCAGCCTTTGCCTCTTCAGCTACAGGAGCCTCTGCTACAGGAGCTTCAGCCTTAGGAGCAGCTTTGCGGCTACGACGAGTCTTCTTAGCACCAGCCTTGGGAGTCTTAGCCATGTTCTCATCGAAGTCAACGAGCTCGATGAAAGCAATAGGAGCAGCATCGCCACGACGAGTACCCAACTTGATTACACGAGTATAGCCACCAGGACGGTCGCCTACCTTCTCTGCTACTACCTTGAAAAGCTCGGTAACAGCAAATTTGTTCTGCAGATAACGGAAAACTACACGACGTGAGTTTGTAGTATCTTCTTTAGAGCGAGTAATCAGGGGCTCTACGTAGGTCTTCAAGGCCTTAGCCTTTGCGAGGGTCGTAGTGATTCTTTTGTGCAGGATCAGCGACGAAGCCATGTTTGAAAGCATAGCCGCACGATGCGATGCAGTACGACCCAGATGGTTGAATTTTTTATTGTGTCTCATTTTTAATTGTCTTTATCTAATTTATACTTAGAAATGTCGGTTCCAAACGACAGATTCAGACTCTCGAGCAAATCATCAAGCTCTGAAAGCGATTTCTTACCAAAGT
>ERZ1026852.1845-NODE-1845-length-10638-cov-8.572711_pt1 | contig 10638 bp, 6 predicted proteins | sample MGYA00380156_ERZ1026852 | MGnify/ENA primary metagenome ERZ1026852 (study PRJEB33269, sample SAMEA4719792) | human gut metagenome | biome: human-associated habitat; feature: organic feature; material: feces | place: Cameroon | collected 2013-10 ...
CCGGCAGACGCTACTATTCCCGGCCGGATGTCATTGATTACGACATTATGGACTACACCGGTCTGCAGGAGCATGTGGAGAATGGCATACTGTGCGTGGATGTGGAGTTACAGGTCAGACTGGTGTATCTGCGAGGTGGCCGGATCACATCCGCATATCAGAAGGATACCTTCTCCCTCAGCCACAACGACAGAGTCATGACCCTGGACAGCGGGATCCACGTGATCAAATGCCCCAAATGCGACGCCAATATTGATGTGACCAAAGGCGTGTGTGAATATTGCGGGACCGAGATCGACAGCCTGCAGGAGTGGAAGCGGATACAAAAATAAGATTTGGAAAAAATGTTGTTCATGATCAAAAAATGCATTATAATTAAAAAATACAAAAATGTTGATGAAGAGTACATTTTTGTATTACAAAATGTTGATTGCAAACACTTAACGTAATAAAAAATGTTGATTTGAGGTGCTTTATGCTGAAAAGAAAAGCGACAGATTACATTAAAGTTAAATTTACTATTTACCATTGATATTCTTAAAAAAACAATTCTCATAAAATGTGATAAAATGTAAAAAGATGGCTCATGAAATGTGATAAACAGCATTGAATGGGCTGTTTTTTTGTGATAAACTGAAACGAGGAGGTGTGTTATGTATTTTAAAAGAAAAATAGATGATTTTCTCATTCAATGGAAAAATGATCCGGCGCATAAACCTTTGATCGTAAAAGGTGCGAGACAGATTGGAAAGACAGAATCGATTTTGCATTTTGCGAAAGAGCAGTATAGCAATGTTGTATATATAAATTTTGTACTTGATAGAAAATATCGAGCCATAGCAAGTGATGGCTATGATGTAGATACCGTGACAAAAAATATATCACTGGCAAACCCTGCTCTTCATTTTACTCCGGGGGAAACGATTATAGTATTTGATGAGATTCAGGAATATCCGGACATTGCAACGACTTTGAAAGCATTTCGCCAGGATGGAAGATTTGATGTTATCTGCAGTGGTTCCATGCTTGGAATCAATTATAAAAAGATTCATAGCAACAGTGTGGGAAATAAGACAGATTACGAAATGTTTTCTATGGACTTCGAAGAATTCCTATTGGCAAAGGGATACCGGGGAGAACAGATAGACAATATTTTAAAGCATATGATTAAACTGGAACCGTTTAATGAAACGGAGCTGAATGTATATAAGACTTTGTTTTTGGATTATTGTGTGCTGGGAGGAATGCCGGAGGTAGTAAGAGGTTATATCGAGACCGGTACATTTTCAGGTTCATTGGAAATACAGAGGCAGATTCGAATGGACTATGAGGAAGATGTCAGAAAGTATGCGGAAGGGCTGGATCAGGCGAAAATAATGAGTGTGTATAGAAGCGTTCCTGCACAACTGGCAAAAGAAAATAAGAAGTTTCAATTTAGTAAAATCGAGAAAAACGCCAGATCCAGAGAGTATACCGGCTGTATTGAATGGCTGATAGATGCCGGAGTTATTACGGAATGCAATTGCCTGATTTTCCCGGAATTACCGTTGAAGGGAAACATTGATGAGAGCAAATATAAATTATATTATCCGGATACCGGACTGTTAATATCTGCACTGGATGAGGAAGCACAGGAAGATTTGAGAGTAAATAAGAACCTGGGTGTATATAAGGGGGCTCTTTACGAGAATTTTGTAGCAGAAGCATTTGTAAAACAGGGTTTAGGATTATTTTATTATAAAAAAGATAATTCTACACTGGAAGAGGATTTTTTTGTAAGAACCCGAGATGAGCTGATTCCGGTCGAGGTAAAATCCAACAATGACAGATCAAAGTCTCTGGCAGCACTGATAAAAAATGAGAATTACAGCGATATCAAACATGGAATAAAACTTGGAGATTTTAATATTGGATATGCCAATAATATTTATACATTTCCTTATTTTTGTGCATTTATGATCAAAGCATATCTGAAAAGCCTGGATTAAAGAAAAGGAGCGTGAAGCAATGAAAATCTGGTTAGATGATCTCCGCCCGGCACCCTGGGGATATGAGAGCGCCAGATCCGTGAATGAAGCCAAGACACTGATCCGGGAGGCGGAGAAAAACGGTATCGAGATCGAGGTGCTGGATCTCGACCATGACCTGGGAGATTTTGCAAATCAGGGCGGCGATGCCATCAAACTGCTGGACTGGCTGGTGGAGCGGGAGACCTTTTACCCCGTGGAGATCCATACCGCGAACCCCGTGGGCAGAGCAAATATGGAGAGCGTGCTGGCGAGGTACTGGGGAGAGGAGTACTGGTAGAAAACACAATACTCGAAAAAGACAAAACAAAATAGCCGAAAAACACAAAATAAAACAGCTGAAAAATACAAAATAAACTTACAATCAACTATCATGAGTACATAAGATATGTACTGCCAAAGGGAAGTTCGTTTGATGGATTGAACCAGGAGCAGGTGTTACGTATGGTAAATCACATCAATAATACAACAAGGCCTAAACTTCATGGTTCGACACCCATGAAGAAGGCCCTGAAGTCATTTGACAAAAATGCAATGGAAAAGCTTGGACTGGAGATCATCCCACCCGATGAAATCTGTCTGAAGCCTGAACTATTGAAATAAATAAAACAGGCAGGAGGATACAGAAAAGAATAAACAGTTGATGGCAACCAGAAGTTACTCGTGCAAAAGACTTTTGGAGGCTTCCTTTAGTGTACCCTAAAATCCATTCATTTTTAATTATTATAGTTCAGAAAGGGATGAAAAACAACCTGAAAATAGCGAGAAACAGGGCAAAGCAGAAGTTAGTCGTGCAATTCTTTTTCTGAAGCGTGGCAGTAGAAGTTACTAATGCAATCAACTGTCCCTTGTCCCGAAAAAGTTTTTTGTAAGATTCTGTCGAAAATCACCATGTATATAATAGAGAATAATTTAAACATTATTGAGATTAATAATGTTCGGTGCTAGATCAGAAAGGAGCATAAATGGATAAGTATATTCGGGTTAAAAATTGCAATTGTATTTCAGATGCTACAATAGAAATTGTTGAAAAATCATTAAATATAAAATATGGTTCTAATGGAACAGGAAAATCAACGATAAGTGAAGCGATATATGCCCAGGCGAATAATGAGACAGATAGATTAAAAGACCTTAAACCATATGGCTCAGATGACAATAGTCAACCAACTGTTGATAATCCTTACTTCCATGTGGTGAAGGTGTTTAATGAGGATTATGTGAATTCCTATTTGTTTCAAGGAGATGAGTTTCTTGATGATTCATTCCAGGTTTTTCTTAAATCGGATAAATGCGATTCGCTAGCAGCACAAATTGAAAGGATGCTTGAAGAGTTGCAAGATTTGATTAACAATATTGATGCGATTCATAACCTAAGAACTTTTTTGCCACAATATACTGCGGCAGTAAAAGCCTCTGATGGAACAGTATCTCGAAGAGGGGGTGTTGCCGAATTTGTTAATGGAAATGGAGGGGGCTTTAATCATTATTCAGAATTAAAAGCGTATAAACCATTTTATAGTAGAGATTTACCAAGCGTTGCTAAATGGGCCAAATGGCGCAATGATGGTATAAAACAGATGTGTGGCGATGATTGCCCATTTTGTACAAATATTTTACCTTCAAGTATTAGGAGTCAAAATGAGATTATATCAAAAGTATTTAAAAATTCGGCATTGTCGGTAGCAAATGCTGTTTTAGAATATGTACAACAGGCAGTTGATCAAGGATATATTTTGCCAGATGCCGTAGATGTTTTAGAATCATATATTGGCGATAATACAAAGGCTGATGAACTATATGCTGAACTTCAAATGCTTGCAAAAGAAACAGATTATCTGTATAAAAAAATTGAAAAGATTTGTATGTTTAAACCAATGAATGTCACGCATGCTCAACTTGTTAATTTAGAGCAAAGTCTATCGGAATTAGTGATTGAGGAAAGACAACTTCAATCATTTTACGCGACTGATTTAATAAAAAAACTTATTTATCATGTTTCAGATAAGATAAATGCATTAAAGGGAAAAACAGGGCAATTAAAAGGCTTGTTTTTGCAACACGAAAAGAAACTTGATGAGTTAATAGCTCAGCGTCAGGATGACATTAATCAGTTTTTTACAATTGCCGGATTTCCCTATAATTTTTGTCTGGAAAAGGATGGAGAAAAGCATGCTAAAGCGTACTTAGTTCCCTGTGAATTTCAGAAGGAAATGGTTGTAGATCCTAAAAATCGACTTAGTTGGGGAGAGAAAAATGCATTTTCGCTTGTTATGTTTATGTTTGAAGCAATTAGTGATAATGCAGATCTCATTGTTTTGGATGATCCAATATCGGCATTTGATGAAAAAAAGAAATTTGGAATTATTCGAAGGCTATTTGATAATAAAAAGGATAGTTTTAAAGAGAAAACAGTATTGATGCTAACACATGATTTCCAACCAATTATTGATTATGTCCATGGAAACTTCTTTACGCGATATGGATTGATTACGCCGGTTCATGCTTCATTTATACAGAATATTGAGGGATCGATTTGCGAATCGCCAATTACGATGAATGATTTGAAAAATACTGTAGAACTAACCAAAGATATTGTAATGTCTTCAAATGCAAGTATGGCTGTTAAAATTGTGAATTTGCGCAAATATGTTGAATTAACTAAGCCTGAATTCGGAACATCAGCAATTTATGAAGTTCTTTCAAATGTAATTCACGGAAGACAAAATCCGATATATAAGGATGGCCAAGAGATATCTGCGGATGTACTTGAGCAGGGAATGAGAGAAGTATCACAATATATTCCGAACAAATCGTATACTGATTTAATAAATGGAACGTCTACAGAAATTTTGATTAGTTCAATGTCGTCGGATGATTTATATCATAGAATTATCTCAATTAGGTTACTTTTTGAGAGGGTAGAAGGAACGCTGTTATTACTAAGAAAAAAATATCCAGCAGCATGTAAGTTTGTTAATGAGACTAATCATGTTGAAAATGATTATATTTATCAATTGGATCCTAGAAAGTATTTTGGTATTCCAAATTATTATTTGCAACAGATAGAGAATTTTATTCAAGAAAATAAAGAAACTATTCTTGCGGGAAATATATTGACTGAGAATACAGAATCAGATCAAATAGGGGATAACTAAGCTGCATTAAGTGAGAAAGAGAATGGCTCAATGAAAAACGGTAAATGTAAGGAGAGAGGATGGCATATTTATTAGAATAAAATTTGTTTAGAAATAGTTATTTATAATTGTCGAAAATAGTTATTTCGCAAGCTAATTTAGCACAGTAAAGTCTGGCTTATATGACATATACTGTGCTAAATTAATAATAAAGGAATCAAAAGAGGATTACTGAAAATTAGTATGTATAATATTTTCAGTCAAATATAAGGAAATCTACCACTTAAGCAGGCAGAATTTAAATAGAAAATTTAGGCCCCTTGATTTTCTACTGAAAGTTAATGCGTAAACAATTTCAAAATGTTATAATGTACAGCAAGTAGTATGATCATAGTGGGGGTACAGATGATGGGACTTCTCAGCAAAATTTTTGGATCAAAAAAAGATGTGTCCAACGTTGATATAGATAATAAAGCGAAAAGTTCTGTGAAGAATGTTCCGCGTAATGAGAATTGCATAAAACTTATGGAATTTGCATCTCACATGGAAAAATTACTTGCAGAAGATAGATACATTGCAAGAAGTGACTATAAGAAATATATAGATGAATATCAGAAAATCATAAGTTTCTTTGAGGTATTATCAGATAGCGGTATGCTTGGGAATTTCTGCGATGTTAATGGTGTGGAAGAAAAGGACATTGTACAAGCGATTGACTATTACAATAATGCAGAAACATATGTTGAAGACCACAATGAGGAATTTCTTGCCAGAGCAATGGTCGAGGAAAAAGAATATCTGGATAATGTTCTTAAGGCAGTAGACCCGGTAGTTGTACTGGATGAGGATCAGAGAAAAGTAGTACTTACGGATGAGGATTATTGTCTTGTTATTGCCGGCGCCGGAGCGGGAAAGACAACAACGGTAGCTGCAAAGGTAAAGTATCTTGTGGACAAAAAAGGAATTGATCCTGCACAGATTCTGGTTGTTTCATTCACTAATAAGGCGGTGAATGAACTGAAAGAAAAAATACAGGATGATTTGGGAGTACCATGTCCTATAGCGACATTTCACTCTACTGGAAACGCGATTATTCATAAGAATTCACCAGAGGAAAAACTGAATATAGTGGATAATTCTAAGCTATATTTTGTAATCAGAGACTATTTTCGTGGATCTGTGATGAAAAATGAGAGTGTAGTCAATAAACTCATCATGTTTTTCGCGACTTATTTTGATGCACCCTATGAAGGCGATGATTTGAACGGATTTTTTAACAATATTGCGAAAGCCAACTATTCCACGATGAGAAGTGACTTGGAAGATTTTAAACGTGAGGTCATAGATACCAGAACGAAAAAATCTGTAACAATTCAAAATGAAATTTTGAGATCGCATCAGGAAGTAGAGATTGCCAATTTTTTATATTTGAATAATATCGAGTACGAGTATGAACCTATTTATCAGTATAACATACAGTATTCGCATAAGCCGTATACCCCGGATTTCGTGATATATCAAAATGGTAAAATTGCCTATATTGAACATTTCGGAATTACAGAAAACGGGAAGAACGACAGATATAGTCAGGATGAACTTGAACAATACAAAAAGGCAATAAATGATAAGATAAAGTTGCATAAACAGCATGATACTACTTTGATTTATACTTTTTCAGTCTACAATGACGGAAAGCCATTAACAGAGCATTTGCAAGAGGCTCTGGAAGCAAAGGGATTTGAACTCAAACCAAGATCCAACAAAGAAGTTATGGAACTGCTGGTAGCAGGGGAAGAAAACAGATATGTCAGAAAGCTGATTAATCTGATCTGCAGATTTATATCAAACTTCAAGGTGAACGGTTATAATGCGGAAGAATTTAATCGAATGTATCATTCTACACAAAATGTAAGAAGCCGATTATTCCTTGAAATTTGCCATGATTGTTATCTGGAATATGATAGATGGTTAAAAGAAAATAAGGCCGTGGATTTTGAAGACATGATCAACGAGTCGGCAAGACTTTTACGAGAAGTAAAAGAGATGAAACAAAAACTAAGCTTTAAGTATATTATTGTCGATGAATATCAGGATATTTCCCGGCAGAGATTTGATCTGACGAAGGCTTTATCGGAGGTTACAGACGCTAAGATTATTGCGGTTGGTGATGACTGGCAGTCAATTTATGCTTTTAGCGGATCGGATATTACGTTATTTACTAAGTTCTCCGAGAAAATGGGATATGCGAAAATGCTTAAAATTGTTAAGACTTATCGTAATTCCCAGGAAGTTATTGATATTGCTGGTAATTTTATTCAGAAAAATTCAGAACAGATCAGGAAACGTTTATTATCTCCGAAAAATATCACAGATCCGGTTATTATTTATACGTATGATAGCACGGCCAAAGGCCGAAAAGGAGATAGAAGAAGTGGTTCCAATTATGCAGTTGCACATGCCGTAGAAACCGCACTTACACAGTTGATAATGTATAAAAAGCAGGAAGGCAGACTGCCGGGGACAATTTTACTGCTTGGCAGATATGCATTTGATGGAGACCATCTTGAAAAATCCGGGCTTTTTGAATTCGTGCGGGGTGGAAGTAAAATAAAAAGTGTAAAATATCCAAAGCTGGATATAACATTCATGACAGCACATTCATCAAAAGGACTGGGATATGATGATGTTATTATTGTAAACGGTAAAAATGAAACATATGGTTTCCCGTCAAAAATTGAAGATGATCCGGTACTGGCTTTTGTAATTAAGGGGGACAGGTCGATAGATTACGCAGAAGAACGAAGATTATTTTATGTGGCTATGACGAGAACCAAAAATAGGGTGTTTTTTGTGGCACCGGAACAAAATCCTTCGGAATTCCTTTTGGAACTGAAAAAGGATTATAAGAATGTTGTATTACATGGAAACTGGAACGAGGAGAAGCCTCAAAGCATCGCGAAAAAATCCTGTCCGCTATGCGGATATCCGATGCAGCTAAAATACAAGCGAGCATATGGACTTAGACTGTATATATGCACTAATGAACCGGAAATTTGTGGCTTTATGACAAATGATTACAGGGCCGGGAAGCTTTGCATTCAGAAATGTGATAAGTGCAGAGATGGTTATCTGGTTGTCAAGTCAAGTAAGGAGAACGGCTATTTTCTGGGATGTACCAATTATAAGACGAATGGAACCGGGTGCAATAAATCTATCGGTATGAAGTATTACTATGATCAGATGGGATATCAGATGGAAATAGTAACGGAAAGTCCCGTAGCAATCAGTAGGATGGAAAAAGAGAATCCAGTGAAAAGAGTAGCTGTAACACCGGTTTCAACGGATGATTATGTTGAAATCGAAAAAACAACGGCGGCCTCTGTCAGATATAAGCGGTGGATTCTGAATAATGTTGTGGATACAGTATTAAGGGCATTACAGGATGTCAGCAAGGTAAGATATTATGGTGTTACCATGTTGACGGATATTCTTCGCGGCGCAAATAGCAAACGCATTCTGGACAATGGCTTAGAAATGGTGCCGGAATATGGCATGTTAAAAGAGATACCAAGAGAGACTATCCAGAATATTATTGAATGGCTTATCAACGAGCACTATATTTTAAAAACAAAGGAGAAGTACCCCATTCTTCATTCTACTTATGAAGGGCTTCATTACAGTGAAAGCCTGACAGAAACCAAATTAGAAGAACTCAAAGCATACCTAGAGAAAGATGAGTTGTAAGGGAAGTAGGTGCCGTCCCTTGTCCCTTGTCCCGAAAAAGTTTTTTGTAAGATTCTGTCGAAATTTGCCATATATATAATAGAGGGCGCAATTTCGACGAGATTGCAGCATTCCTAAAAATATGCTATGATACTTTTAAATGAGCGAAAAAAGTAAAAAGAATCAGACAATTCAATATTATGATCAAAATGCCGCCGATTTTGTGGAGAACACGCGGAATGTAGATTTTCATGTAATGCAGGATGAATTTATAGAAGGGCTTCCTGCTGGGGCGAAGATCCTGGACCTGGGCTGCGGCTCAGGAAGGGATACGAAATATTTCCTGGAGCATGGATATCGGGTAGACGCGATAGACGGCTCCGCAGAACTGTGCGCGTTGGCATCAGAGTACACGGGGATTCCGGTGAAATGCCAGCTGTTCCAAGAGCTGGATGCATCGGAAGTGTATGACGGTATCTGGGCGTGCTCATCGTTGCTACATTTATCCTATGGGGAACTGGATGAAGTGTTGTATCGCATCGAGAAGGCGCTGAAGCCGCAGGGCATTTTGTACATGTCATTTAAGCATGGTGTATTTGAAGGGGAAAGGAACGGCAGATATTTTCTGGATTTTACAGAAGAGAAACTGGAGCAGCTGCTGAAAAAGCATACAAGTTTACAGCAGCTGCGGAACTTTCTGACAGAAGATGTACGACCGGACAGGGAAGAAAGATGGCTGAATCTATTCCTGAAAAAGATCAATTCTTAATTGCATATCCGAACTATGTCCTCCGGGAGACAGTGACTTATCCGAATGGCGGTGTGAGTCGCTTTTATGATGATGGAGTGGACATGGTCATTATCGATGATGAAATCTGCTCCTGCCGCGATGGCGAGCAGATTTTTCCTTATACACTGATCACAGATAAACAAAACCACTATATGAAAATATACCGGAGAGTGTTCCGATTCCTGGGATTCGATCCGGAAACGATAGAAAAATGCCTGCAGAAAAGCAGACAGGAAGTGTTGCACTCTACCAAAAAAATCTCAGAAAGAGGAGAGCATGCGGATTCATCGCCGCTGGAGCTACTGTTTGAACAGAATTTCACGGATGTCTACGGTATGCGGGCATTGAAATACCTGCAAAAAGAATTCCGGATATCCGATGAAGACGGCAACAATTATTTCCTCGATTATCTCGTAGATACCGCAGATAGCAGAGTGGCCATCGAGGAAAACGGAATTCATTATCACCATCCGCAACTGATCGGAATAGAGGGCTATTGGAAACAATTGCGCAAGCAGAATACCTGCGCATTGTGGGGATTAAAGCTATACCGTTTTTCTACGGAAGATTGTCGATTCAAGGATCGTATCGAGGATGATATCCGGTCTTACCTGGGAAAAGACACCGGCGGATTCCGGGAAGCGGGATTGCTGTTGGAACGTAAAACGGAACTGTATGAGCACCAGGAGATCAGTCTTGCACAGATAGAGGAACGGCGGGAAAAAGGGATTCGTGCATTCCTCATTGTATTACCTACCGCAGCGGGCAAGTCCCGGATCGTGGAAGAAGATATTCAGAAATTTGCAGCCGGAAAAGAGCAGTTCCGGGCTTTGATCCTGGCACCGAATACGAATATCATTGCGGACTGGAAAGAGAGAATCGAAAACGACCTGCAGCCGTTGCAGAACCGGATTGATATTAAGACTTACAGCTATGCGGTAAGACATTACCATGAAAAAAC
>ERZ1026852.1847-NODE-1847-length-10629-cov-12.032154_pt1 | contig 10629 bp, 7 predicted proteins | sample MGYA00380156_ERZ1026852 | MGnify/ENA primary metagenome ERZ1026852 (study PRJEB33269, sample SAMEA4719792) | human gut metagenome | biome: human-associated habitat; feature: organic feature; material: feces | place: Cameroon | collected 2013-10 ...
GCCTCACGTAATTGTGAGGCAGGCCTTTTTCATTATTTATTATTATCTATTCTTTTCAGAACAGCATTTCATTTATGCCTTAGCAACAACAGTAGCTTCATCAGTCTCCTTGATGCGACGACCCATTACGCGGAAGGCGATGGGCGAAGCCACGAAGATTGACGACAATGTACCGATAACCACACCAAGGCTCATAGCGAAGGCGAAGCTGCGGATGCTCTCTCCACCGAGGAAGAGGATGCAGAGCAACACGATCAATGTAGAGAGTGATGTGTTGATGGTACGTGCCAAGGTCTGGTTGATAGAGTCGTTGAAGAGCGACTGCAGCTCAGCCTTAGGATGCAAGCCCAGGTTCTCACGGATACGGTCGAATACCACCACCTTATCGTTGATAGAGTAACCTATCACGGTAAGCAAGGCACCGATAAACGTCTGGTCAATCTCGAGTGAGAATGGCATCCAGCCCCAGCACAGCGAATAAATACCCAGCACGAACACGGTGTCGACAGCCAGTGCCACGGTAGAACCTACCGAGAAGGCCAAGTTGTGGAAACGTATCAAGATATAGATAAAGATGGCTGCCAATGCGATGAGCACGCTGATGATAGCGCCATAAGTAATATCCTTAGCGATAGAGGGGCCTACCTTTGTTGAGGTAACGATAGAGCCACCAGTACGGATATCGGGGTTCTTAAAGGCCTTCACATCCTTCTGTGTCACCAGGTTAGCCTTCTTCAGTGTGTTGAACAAGATGGTCTCGGCCTGGTCGTCAACCTTCGGGTCGTTGCTCTCAATCTTATAGTTGGTTGAGATACGAATGGTCTTATGGTCAGTACCCAGTGCCAGTGCGCTTGATGTGCAGCCAGGGAAAGCCTCCTGCAACAGTGCGCGAACCTGCTCGGGCTCAACAGGCTTTTCAAAAGCAATAACATAGTTGCGACCACCCGTAAAGTCGATGCTACGGCTCAAGCCACGCACGCCGAAGCTTACTGCAAACACAGCGATGCAAACAATCACGAGGGCGAAAGTCTTCTTATAGATGTTCATGAATGGGAAGTTGACATTCTGCATCAAGTTACGTGAGAAGCGTGTGCAGAAGGTCTGACCCAACCAGCGATCCTTCTTCATCTGGTGCTCGTAAACGAGACGTGTGAGGAACACAGCGGTGAAGAATGAGCAAACGATACCGATGATCCAAGTGGTGGCGAAGCCGCGGATGGGGCCTGTACCAAACACATAAAGGATAACACCTGTGATGATTGATGTCAAGTTAGAGTCGAAGATAGCCGAGAAGGCGTTGCTGTAACCCAGCTGGATTGACTGCTTGATGCCCTTGCCCGAGCGTAGCTCTTCCTTGGTACGTTCATAGATAAGCACGTTAGCGTCGACGGCGGTACCCAACGACAGCACCATACCAGCGATACCACTCATGGTGAGGGCTGCTTGGAACGAGGTTAGGATACCCAGCGTGAAGAACAAGTTGACAATCAGTGCCAAGTTGGCCATCATACCAGGGATGACGTCGTACATAATAACCATGTACAGCATCAAGATAACGAAGGCGATAACGAATGAGATAACACCCTGCTGGATTGACTGTGCACCCAGTGTAGGACCTACCACCTCTTCCTGTACGATACGTGCGGGAGCGGGCATACGACCCGACTTCAAGGTGTTGGCCAAGTCTTTTGTATCTTCGATGGTGAAGTTACCTGAGATTGACGACTGTCCGCCAGCAATCTCGCCATTTACGCGGGGAGCCGAGTAAACGCTTCCGTCAAGCACGATAGCGATGGCCTTGCCTACGTTAGCCTTGGTCAGCGCTGCCCAGCGGCGAGCGCCGTCGGTGTTCATGCTCATGCTTACCTCAGGAGCACCTGAGAGGTGGTCAAACTGGTCTTTAGCGTCGGTAATAACGTCGCCTTCCAGCGGAGCGCGGCCATTGGTTGAAGTAACCTTGATGGCGTGCAGCTCATATACATTCTTAACGGTGAGCCCGTCGGCGGGCTTAGCGCTCCACAGCAACTTCAGGTTAGCGGGCAGAATACGCTTAGCGGCAGCCGAGTTGATGATAGCGTTCACGGCAGCGGTGTCGCGCACGTTAGCATAGCCTACGGTGCTCAGCGCGCCCTGGCCAGTGGTCTGCAGGATGGCCAGCAGCGGGTGCTGCTTCTTCATAGCCTCCTCGGTGCGAGTGTTGGCAGCCTTATCGGCAGCGGTCTCCTCCTTGGTGTTGTCGGCAATCTTAAACTTAGCGTTAGCCTCATTCTTTGCTACGTCAGCCTTAGCCTCTTCAGCTTTAGCTTCATCAGCTTTAGCCTGTGCAGCGGTGTCGGCCTTTTCAGCATGACCACCGTTAGCCACCTGCTGGTCAACCTGTACCAGGTAGGGCACAATCTCGTCGGCGTTGAAAGTCTCCCAGAACTCAAGGTTAGCGCTACCCTGCAACAGCTTACGCATACGCTCGGGCTCACGAATACCAGGCATTTCTACCATGATACGTCCTTGCTGGCCTTCCAGCTTTTGGATGTTGGGCTGCACTACGCCAAACTTGTCGATACGGGTACGCACCACGTTAAACGAGTTGTCGATAGCGGACTGAGCCTCAGTGCGCAAGGCTTTCTCTACCTCGCTGTCGGTGCTCTGCGAGCTTACCTTGCCCTGCATCTGCTGTGTAGCAAATACTTCGGCCAGACGATGTCCGGGGGCGTTACGATGATAAGCGTTTACGAAGAGGGTGATGAAGTCTTTCTGGCTGGTCTCTTCTTCCTTCTTAGCTTCGTTCATCGACTTTTTGAAGGCGGCGTCGGTCTTGTGGTCGGCCAATGTTTCGATAACATCGGGCACGCTCACTTCGAGGATGACGTTCATACCTCCCTTAAGGTCAAGACCGAGGCCAATCTGTGTCTCCAGACATTTCTGGTAAGAGTAGATGCCAAGGTACTTCACAGAGTCTTTGTAGTCTTGCTGTGCGATGGGGTCTTTAATCCTTTCAGCCTGAGCGTCATAGTAGCGTGTAGCTGCTGAGAACGACAGGTAGAAAAGGCTTGCCAGCGTCAGCAAGACGGCTGTTGTGATTACAATTCCTTTGTTCTGCATTTTCTTGTTTTTTTGTTTATTTATTTTTCAGTTTTTTCCTTCTTTGTTAAGGGGGCATTGTCAAGGGGGTTACGTTGTCAAGTTCTTTGTCAAGGGGTTTTCTTTGTCAAGTACGTTGTCAAGGGTCTCCTTTGTCAAGGTCGGCATTATGCGCTGCGCTATTGACGTGCGAACATAATACAGCCGTGCAAAGATAACATTTTTTTCACACTACCGAAAATGTTTGCGCCTTTATTTATATAATTATGGCATTTGAAGGGCCAATCGGCATCTTTTCGTGCTCTGGCAAAGGCTTTTTGGCAGCCATTTGTTACTTTTTCGCACATAATTACTTGTGCCATTCAGCAAGAAGCAGTAATTTTGCACAACGAAGAAGATATACTCATGTAACGAAGTTAATGGGTTGAAAACAGAATGTTAACTGGTTGAGAACAGAACGTTAACTGGTTGAGAACAGAATGTTAACTTCAAAACTTAGAAAAGTGTAACAAGGCATAACAACAACGTGGAGACATTAAAAGAGAAGACCGCCCGCGGACTATTTTGGGGCGGCATGAACACCATAGTGCAGCAGGTTATCGGACTGCTGTTTGGCATCATCTTGGGGCGCCTATTGGCACCCTCCGACTATGGTATGATGGCCATTATCAGCGTGTTTGCCCTTGTTGCTACGGCCTTGCAAGACAGCGGGTTCAAGGTAGCGCTGGCCAACGAGAAGGCGCCCACGCACACCGAATACAACTCGGTGTTTTGGTTCAACATCCTTATGGGTGGCAGCCTATACCTTGTGCTCTTCTTTGCCGCTCCCCTCATTGGCCGCTGGTATAACACGCCACAAGTGGTTCCGTTGTGCCGTTACGCCTTCCTCAGCATCGTTATTGCGTCGATGGGCACGGCACAGTCGGCATGGCTGTTTAAAAACCTACGAGCCAAACAGATAGCCAAAGCCTCGATGACGGCCATCACGCTGTCGGGCTGCACGGGTGCCGTCATGGCTTTTGCGGGCATGGCCTATTGGTCGCTGGCCACGCAAAACATTGTGTATGTGGCGCTTAACACCTTGCTCTTGTGGCATTATTCGCCTTGGCGCCCATCGGTGCGCGGCATCACGTTTGCCCCTGTACGCCGTATGTTTCGCTTCTCGTGCAAGATATTGGCATCAACCATCACCACACACGTCAATAACAATGTACTCAACATCTTGTTGGGCCACTACTTCTCTACCACCGACGCTGGCAACTTTAACCAAGCATATCAATGGAACTTTAAATGTTACTCGCTGATACAGAACATGGTGGCGCAGGTATCGCAACCTGTGTTGGTAGACCTGCAAGACGATGCGGGCCGACAAACGGCTGCCTTTCGTAAGCTCATGCGCTTTACGGCCTTTGTGTCGTTTCCGCTGCTCTTTGGCTTCGGCATCGTGGCGCACGAGTTTATCATCTTGGCCCTCACCGAGAAATGGGAGGCCAGCGCCACACTGATACAGATGTTGTGTGTGGCAGGTGCCATCACACCTATCAGCACGCTGCTGGGCAACGCCATCATTAGCTGTGGCCGTTCAGGCACCTTCTTCCGTGCCACCTTGGGCGTGAGCCTGGCCAACATTGCCATCATGTGTACGCTGTGGCCCTGGGGCATACACGTCATGGTGGTGGCCTATGTGGTGGTGGCCGCCCTGTCAATGATGGTGTGGTATGTGCTGGCGGCACCCCTGCTGCACTATAGCCTATGGCCGTTCTTAAAAGACATTGTGCCCTTTGCCTTGGCTGCCCTGGCCACCAGTCTGGCCACATGGATTGCCACCGAGCCCATCAACAACCTGTGGCTGAAGCTCTTGGCTCGCATCGCCATGGCCGCCGTGCTTTATTATGGCGTGATGCGCATAGCTGGCGCACACATTCTTCAAGAGTGCATAGGGTTTATTAAAAAGAAAAGAATATGAAAGAAACACCAACCATAGCCGTTGTGATGTGTACCTACAATGGCGAGCGCTTCTTGCGCGAGCAGATGGACAGCATCCTGGCACAAACCTACCCCATAGCCGAGATCATTGTGCAAGACGATGGGTCGACTGACAACACCGTAAACATTCTGCGCCAATATGCCGAGCGTGTACCACAAATGCAGATACACGTTAACGAGAAAAACTTGGGCTTCAACCGCAACTTTCACACGGCGTGCCTGCGCGCCACGGCCGACTACATTGCCATCTCTGACCAAGACGATGTGTGGATGCCCAACAAACTTGAGCGACAGATTGAGGCCATTGGGCCTTGCAACATTTGTTATTCTACGCATCTACGTGGGCGCGATATGGCCACAGCGCACACCGTAGCACCACGCTGCAACCTCGAGGCCATGCTCTTTACGGGCATTGCGGGCCACACCATGATAGCGCGACGCGACTTCATACAGCGCCCCGAAAGTTGGACCAACGACCGCATTGTGTACGACTGGAGTCTGGCGCTGAACGCTTACTTCTTCCGCCAGCCTAACGCCATCGTGCGTGTTGACGAACCGCTCAACTGGCACCGCTCGCACGACGGCGAGGCGGCGCTGCTGCAAAACATTGCGGTGTGTGGCGAGCAGAAACGCACCACATGGCAACCTTACGTGTATGGTCTGCGCAACTATCGCGCCCTGCAGCGCAAACCCAACTGGCACCTGGTGTATAACCTTATTGCCACCCACACCGCGGGCAATGCCGCCCTGGCCTTGCCTCACCGCATGGCTTCATTAATGTTGCGCCCCGGCTTATGGCCGCTCATGCAGCTGTGCTGGCTGTGCATGAAGCATCGTAACAACCTGTATCCTAAGGCACAAAGCGTGCGTGGCGTGATGGGCACCGTACGCGGCTTTTTCTACCCCTTCATCTTCTCATGGCACTGCTCACAGTTTGATATGTAGGAAGAATTTAAGGGAAAAGGGAAAAGTGAAAAGTGAAAAATCCTATTGCTTTTCCGCTCTCACCCTCTAATCTCCTCGGCTTAGAAAAACTTAGGAAGGCTTAGAAAGGCTTAGTGAGGCTTAGTGAGGCTTAGAAAGACTTAGAAAGGCTTAGTGAGGCTTAGCGAGGCTTAGAAGGGCTTATCATTATTTCCCCCAAAAAACAATAAACGATGACAAACATTGATGAAAGATATATGCGGCGCTGCTTGCAGTTGGCCGCCAATGGCCAGCAGAACGCCAAGCCCAACCCCATGGTGGGTGCCGTTATTGTGGCACAAGGCCGCATTATAGGCGAAGGCTATCATGTGCGTTGTGGCGAAGGCCATGCCGAGGTAAACGCCTTTGCCTCAGTGCGTAAAGAAGACGAGACGCTGTTGCCCGAGGCCACCATCTACGTGAGCCTTGAGCCCTGTGCCCACTACGGCAAGACGCCCCCCTGTGCCGACCTCATCGTGAGCAAGCACGTGCGACGCGTGGTGGTGGGCTGTGTCGACCCCTTTGCCAAGGTGCATGGCCGTGGCATAGCAAAAATTCGAGAGGCGGGCATCAATGTTACGGTGGGCGTGCTCGAGGCCGAATGTCGTGCCCTCATACGCCGCTTCATCACCGTGAACACGCTGCAGCGACCTTACATCATACTGAAATGGGCGCAGAGCGCCAACCATCTCATTGACAACGCCTTCGCCCCTACGGCCCTCTCAACGCCCTTCACGCAGATGCTGGTACACAAGCTTCGTAGCGAGTGCGATGCCATTGTAGTGGGCCGCACCACCTATAACCGCGATCATCCCCACCTCGACGTGCGCCACTGGGCGGGCCATGCGCCGCTGCCCATCGTGTTGTCGCACAGCGTGCCCGAAGGGCTGCCCACACACTGGCGCTGCTATCACAGCATCGACGAGATGCTCAGCCAGTTGCAAGCCGAGCACCGCCAAGCGCTATTGGTAGAGGGTGGCGCCCACCTGCTTCAGCAGTTTATCAACCGTGGTCTGTACGACGAGATACGTGTTGAAACCGCTCCCACCACCTTTGCTACGGGCACCGTTGCCCCCACCCTGCCAGCAGACCTAAAGCTGAAAAAGCAAGAGCTGTGGGAAGAAAATATTATTGAAACGTTTGTTAAATAAGAAGAGCTAGAAAGATTTTTCATTTTTCACTTTTCACTTTTCACTTAAAATGTCGTACGAAGAACTGCGCAAACGGCTGACGTCCGTTTATGATGAGCGCGAGGCGCAAGCCGTGGCGCGCTGGGTGCTCGACGAGGCGTTTGGCCTTTCGCTCACCGATATTTGTTGTGGCAAGGTGTCGCAACTGTCGGCCGACGATGCCCGTAGGCTGGAGGCTATGACGCGCCGCCTTGAACAGGCCGAGCCCGTGCAATATGTGTTAGGCCATGCCCCCTTTGCGGGCCACAGTTTCGAGGTAAGCCCCGCCGTGCTCATTCCACGACCCGAAACCGAAGAGTTGGTACACTGGGCCGTGCAGTCGGCCGAGGTAATGATTAGCGTCGAAGCCCAAACAAACGCCGAAGCCCAAACAAACGTCGAAGCCCAAACAAGCCCCTCTCTTCACATTCTTGATATAGGCACGGGCAGCGGTTGCATAGCCATCAGCGTGGCCTTAGCCCTCCCCCGAGCCACGGTGCAAGCCTGGGATCTTTCGCCCCAAGCCCTTGCGCAAGCCCGTAGCAACGCCCAGCGTTTGGGAGCGCAAGTGTCGTTCATTCAGCAAGATGCGTTACAGCCTCCGCAGCACCACGCCTGTCTTGACATGGTGCTGAGCAATCCGCCCTATATATGCCAGCGCGAGGCCGAAGCCATGCACCGCAACGTGTTGGCGCACGAGCCCCACATGGCCCTTTTTGTGCCCAACGACGACCCGTTGCGCTTCTACCGTGCCATCACGCGTTATGCCGTCGAGGCGTTACGCCCTGGCGGCTGTGTGTTGTTCGAAATCAATGCGTTATACGCCGAGGCCACACGCCAAATGATGCTTGACGAGGGCCTCAGCCATATCGAAACGCGCCTCGATTGCTTTGGCAAAGAACGTTTCGTGAAGGGCATACTTTCAGGTTCATAGACAACATTTTCTTGCTATAGCTGGGCTCAAACAATAACAAAACAACAAAAAGATAATAAACAACAATAGACAACAAAAGGACAACAAGAACAACGTTTTCTCGCCATGGCTAAGCTCAAGCAAGCTTGGCACTGCTCATCTGGCTTAACGAAAACGTTGTTCTTATTGTCCTTTTATTGTTCTATGTTGTTGTGCTTTTATTTTAAGCACTTACCCATGCCATTTAAACATCAATTAGCTATCGCCGTGGGCGCTAAAGTCGCCATTTGCTTCGGCCTCGCTCAGCGGTTCCTCCTCTTCCACCTTCGGCGCAGGTTTCACCAGGAAGGCGCTCAGTTCCCACAGCACATACAGCGGTATAAACACCGACATGAGCGTGAAGGGATCGGCCGAGGGCGTGATAAAGGCCGCCAAGACGAGCAGCGCCACGACGGCATGGCGCCTGTAGCGCGAGAAGAAGCTGCGGTTCAGCAGTCCGATTTTTGATATTCCCATGCACACCAGCGGCAGTTCGAAGATGATGCCCATCATGAAGGTGAGCATGAGAAAATTGTTCATATACGAGTCGAGCGACAGCTGATTGGTAATTTCCGGACTAATCTGATAGCTATACAAGAACCTGAGCGTGAGCGGAAACACCACGCTATAGCCCACGCAGCAGCCCATGAAAAACATCACGGTGCCGAAGACGAAGACGAAGCGCACGCCACGCTGCTCGTTCTTATACAACGCAGGGCACACAAAGCGCCATACCTCGAACACGATGTATGGAAACGCCAGCAGCAATGCCACCCATACCGACAGCGACATATGCAGAAAGAACTGCGACGAGAGGTTAATGTTGATGATGTCGACATGAAAAGGTTGCAACAAGTCGTCGGGCACCACCGACACCCATCCCGCCGCCGTTTTCATCCAGCGATATAAGAAGAAGTCGGGCTTGCTGGGCGCCATCACCACATGCTGAAACAGCCACGGTATGAAGGCGAAGCCACCAAGCACAAACACAGTCATGGCGCCAATGATGCGTATGAGCATCCAGCGAAAGGCCTCTAAGTGGTCCCAAAACGACATTGGCTCCTGTTCATCGTCAGCCTCTTGCTCGTCGTCAGTTTCCTGTTCATTGTCAGAATAGGGCTCACCATCCGAACAGGGTTCATCCGAATACTGCTCATCCGAATATTGCTCATCTGAACACGGTTCGTCTGAATACTGTTGATTTTCAGCTTCTTGCTCGTTGTTGTATTGCTCGTTATTTGGGTTATCGAGGTTATTATTTCTCATCGGGCATATCGGGTGAATTTTTTCTTTGCTGAGCGTTGTTTGTGGGTTTTGTGGGTTCGCGGTTTATTTCTTCTTCAATGCCGTTTACGCCCTCTTTAAAGTTTTTCACGCCTTTGCCCAAGCCCTTCATCAGTTCAGGAATTTTCTTGCCACCGAAGAGCAGCAATACAACCAGTAAGATGACGAGGAGTTCAGGAGTGCCTAAGCCTCCGATGAGTAAGAATGATGTTGCCATAATAAAAATTGAAGTTTTTTGTTAATAAGTTAATATATTATGTGAGTTTTTTCTCTGCGTATTATGCATTATCTCACAGATGCATTTCACATTACCACACAAAAATAAAAAAAAAACATCGGTGCGCCATACCTTTCAAACATTTATTACCCTTAGCCATTGGTTTTTAATATTCGTTAACAAGAGAGAGAAGCTGGGGGAAGATGAGAGGACGGGGACAGAAGGCGATGAAGGACGAGATGCGTTGGGTGTTGGAGGACGAGATGCGTTGGGTGTTGGAGGACGGGGCACGGAGGCCACCGTCCTACTAAGGAGGGGGACATGCAAGCAAGTGACAATATAGTGAGGCAAGCAAGGGATATCATAGTAGGACGAGGGTCTCCGCGCCCCGTCCACCCTGAGATAACCTGTTTCAATTGATGAAAGATGAGAAGCGGTGGGTGCTGGAGGACGTGGCACGGAGACCACCGTCCTACTATGGTTTGTTTTACAAATATATAAATATACAATGGCACACTGTTATTGTATAAATATACAAAAACACAGACGAAAGTGTATAAATATACAATGTGGGCGAGAGCCCGTTTTTAACTAAACATTTCTTAATTTTGTGATAATCTGTAAGCAAAAACGAGATGTTTGCTTACAGAAAATTTTATTGATACTATTGATTTGAGAAAGCATGGGTTTCAGGCCCTAAAACCAAGGGTTTCATAAGCTAAAAGCCTTGGTTTCAGGATGCGAAACCAAGGCTTTCAGTCCGTAATTTGATGGGTATTGCAACACGCCCCCCATCTTGCATAAATATGCAGAAATGAGAACCAAAAAATGTTTTTATTATAAAATGGTTCGTTACGTTGGAGGATGGAGCACGCCGCTTGCTGGAGGACGGGGCACGGAGACCACCGTCCTACTATAGTTAGCAAGGCTATTCACTCCCTGTCTCTTATACACATCTGACGCTGCCGACGAAGAGGATA
>ERZ1026852.1849-NODE-1849-length-10623-cov-51.970004_pt1 | contig 10623 bp, 7 predicted proteins | sample MGYA00380156_ERZ1026852 | MGnify/ENA primary metagenome ERZ1026852 (study PRJEB33269, sample SAMEA4719792) | human gut metagenome | biome: human-associated habitat; feature: organic feature; material: feces | place: Cameroon | collected 2013-10 ...
TCTCAACGCCAACATCTACAAGCAGGATGCCAAGAGCCCGATGAACATCCAGTTCATGCTCGATTCGCTGGCTTCGAAAGATACCACCCATCATACTCCACTCGACCTCCACATCGGAAGTCTCATTATCCGTCATGGTGCCGTTGCTTACAACCAGCGCGATATTGCTCCTAAGCCGGGTGTCTTCTCGCCGCAGCATATCGGCATCACAGACCTCTCTGCCCACATCATCCTTGGGCATCTTACTGATAAAGATATCCACCTGGCTGTCAAGAAGATAGCACTGAAAGATAAATCAGGACTTCAACTCAAGAATCTGAGATTCAAACTCGATGCCGACCAGCAGCAAGCCCTGCTCAGAGACTTCAGCATCGAGCTTCCTCATTCGCAGTTGCAGTTTGATGACCTGCGCGCTACCTACCGCATCGAGAACAAGCATATCGTGAAGCCTACCCTCCAGTTTCAGGGCGGCATCAAGCCATCCGTCATCACGCTTGCCGATATCGCCTGCTTCGTGCCTGAACTCCGTAAGTTCAAGGATGCTCTGCAGCTTCATCTCCAGTTTTCGGGCACCAGCACATCTGCCCGCATCCATAACCTCGAGTTCAAGACTCAGAGCGGCAGTCTGCTGCTCAGGGCTAAGGGCCGTGTGAGCGATTGGGACCGCCTTCTGCGCTGGAAGGCAAACATCTCAGCCCTCAAGATATCAGGCGATGGCATCGGAGAGGTTTCCAGAAATCTGGGCAAACGCATCAGCATTCCGAAAGAAGTGCTGCGCCTGGGCGACATATATTATATAGGTGAAGTATATGGTGCAGGCAAGAACGTAGGAACCCGCGGCCAGCTGAAGACCGGCGTGGGCGAAGTAGCCATCAAGGCCGAAAAGGCTGGCTCCGAGCTCAAGGCTAGCATCAACACCCAGGGCATCGACCTGGGCCGAATCCTCGACAACGGGCAGTTCGGCATCCTGGCAGCATCGCTTTCGGCTCACGGCAACAAACAGCATTTCTATGCCAAGGGCAGCATTCCGCGCTTCGATTTCAACAAGTACAGCTACCGCAACATCCAGATAGACGGCAGCTATAACCAGGGACTGGTAGAGGGACTCGCATCCATCGCCGACCCTAACGCCAACATCCAGGTAGAAGGCTCCTACTCTATCCCGCGCAAACAGTATGCCGCAACAGCCCATGTACAGCATCTTCTGCCAACCATTCTCGGACTGAAGGTAGCCGACAAGACCTACAGTCTCGACGACATCACCGTAAGCGCCAAGAACCAGGGCAAGGACAGCTATTTCGACCTCGAAGCCCCGTTCGCCAGCATCCATGTAGATGGCGAGTACGATTACGCTACCCTCACCAAGAGTTTCACCAACCTGGTAGCCAGCAAACTGCCTACCCTCCCCGGCATAGGCAAGGTAGACAGGAGTGCGAAGAACCATTTCACCTTCCAGGCTGAAATCAACTCTACCGAGATTCTGCAGCGCATGCTGGGCATTCCGTTGCAGATAGACCAGCCCGTCTTTGCCGACGGATTCATGAACGATGCCGAGAAAACCGTCAACATCTACGCCAGCGTGCCTGGCTTCAGCTATGGCGGGAAAGACTATCATGGAGCCAAAGTGCGACTGCATACCATCAACGATTCGCTCAAGGTAGATGCGCAGATCAGACAGGGCAAATGGGGCGATAACGGTCCGGCTATCCACGTAAAGGCAGCCGCTGCCGACAACCAGTTCTTCGCCAAGCTCTTCTACAACAACCATTCGGCAAAGCTCCCTATCCAGGGCATCATCGATACGAGGGCGCAGTTCTTCAAGAACGAGGACCATGTTTCTACCGCCCACGTAACCATACACCCGTCTGAAATCAGAATAGACGGCACACCTTGGGAGGTTCACCCTGCCGACATCATCTACAGCAAGAACCGCCTGCTGGTAGACCATTTCGCCGTGAGCCACGACCAGCAGCACGTCATCGTTTCGGGTCTGGCAACACCCGAGAAAACCGATTCTATCGTAGCCGACCTGAAGGATGTAGATGTGGCATACGTGCTGAACCTCATCAATTTCCACTCGGTAGATTTCACCGGCAAGGCTTCGGGCAAGGCAGTAGTAAAGAGCCTCTTCAACGACCCTGATGCCTACGCCCAGCTGGACGTCAACGAGTTTACCTTCGAAAACGGACCGCTCGGTGTGCTCCATGCTGGAGTCAACTTCAACAAGGAGCTCGAACAGATTGATATCCATGCAGTTGCCGATGACGGACCTGAGCATCAGACGCTCATCAACGGATACGTATCGCCTAAGCGCAACTATATCGACCTGGGTATCGATGCCCAGGGCACGAGCATGAAATTCCTCGAGAATTTCTGCGGCAGTTTCATGAATCAGATAGAAGCCTGGGGCGATGGTCATCTCAACGTGGTGGGCGATTTGAAAAGCATCAATCTCGTGGGCGATATCAATGCTCACGGCAAGGTGCATCTCAAGCAGCTCAACACCGATTACACCTTCGATGCGCTCCATGCCCACGCTATCCCCGATGATATCCTCATAGAGAATGATACCATCTTCGACCGCAACCGCAACATAGCCATCCTGAGCGGAGGCATCCACCACAAGCACCTCACCAGGCTGAGCTACGACCTCGATATCAAGGCGCACAACTTCCTGGGCTTCGATACCCGCGAGTTTGGCGACAACACCTTCTATGGCACCATCTATGCCACGGGCGAGGTAGGCATCCACGGCAAGAGCGGCGAAACCGTCATCGATATCAACGCCGAGCCCGAACCGGGCAGCATCTTTGTATATAATGTGGCAAGTCCGGACGCCATCAGCGACAAGAGCTTTATCCACTGGCATGAGATTGTGCCGGATATCATGGACAGCCTGAACGGGGCTCCAACCACGAAACAGAGAGAGGATGACATCGATTTCGAATCGGATATGCGCATCAACTTCCTCGTAAACACCAACCAGAACCTCACGCTCAAGCTGATTATGGACGAGCAGTCGGGCGATTATATCACCCTGAACGGAGATGGCGTAATCCGCGCCAACTACTTCAACAAGGGCTCGTTCGACATGTTTGGCAACTATGTGGTAGACCACGGCACCTACAAGCTCACCATCCAGAATCTCATCAAGAAGGAGTTCGAGTTTATGCCGGGCGGCACCATCGCCTTCGGTGGCAACCCATACAACGCCCCACTCAATCTGCGGGCTAAATATACCGTAAACGGAGTGCCGCTGAGCGACCTGCGCATAGGCCGTTCGTTCTCGGGCAACAACATCCGCGTAGACTGCCTGATGGACATCACCGGCACGCCTCAATCGCCTAAGGTAGATTTCTCGATGGACCTGCCTACGGTTAACAGCGATGCGAAGCAGATGATCTACTCTATCATCAATTCGCAGGAAGAGATGAACCAGCAGGTGCTCTATCTCTTGGGTATCGGCCGGTTCTACGCCCAGACCAACAACAACCAGGTGAGCGAGGATGGCGAACAGCAGAGTCAGACATCGCTGGCGATGCAGAGTCTGTTGAGCGGCACCATCTCGCAGCAACTTAACACAGTACTTTCCAACGTGGTGAAGAGCAACAACTGGAATTTCGGTGCCAACATATCCACGGGTGATGAAGGTTTCAACAATGCCGAATATGAGGGCATTCTGAGTGGCAAGCTGCTCAACAACCGCCTGCTCTTCAATGGCCAGTTCGGTTATCGCGACAATCCGAATGCCACGCAGAGTTTCATCGGTGATTTTGACCTCCGCTACCTCATCTTCCCTAGCGGCAACCTCGCCATACGCATGTACAATCAGACCAACGACCGCTATTTTACGCGCAACAGTCTGAACACGCAGGGTCTCGGCCTCATCATGAAGAAAGACTTCAACGGCCTCCGCGATTTCTTCGGCATCAAAAAGAAGAAGAAGAAAAAGAAATAAAAAGCCAAAAAGAGGGTGTGTCATAACCAGATGACTCACCCTCTTTTTATTTTCAGATAACCGTAATCCATACAGCTTTCCCCTGCTCCCTGGCCTCGGCAATGCGGCTGATAAGGCGGTTGAGCCAGATGCGGGAGTTCACTACCATCCCCCTGAACTTGTTCTCGCCCACCAGGATGCAGCCTTGCGTGTCGTCAGGATAATTGCCTGCATGGATGCGGATGCCCTCGAAACCGGGCACTCCCTGAACGAGAGGCAGAAAACACTTAAACCTGGGCGACGGGGTAACAAGCAGCGGATAAGTGCCCTCGGGTATCGCCGTCTTGCCCCGAACCTTGCGCGCTATCTTGCCGCTCACCCTGCCCCGACGGGCATCCACTTCCCCAGGACTCAGCGTGATGCCCAGCAGATTGCGCCAGGTAGGCTCCAGCGTATCGCAGAAATAATGCTCCTTATCCAGCAACGAGCGGTCGAAGGTATCGCGAAATTCACGCTTGTCTTCCAGATGCTTGCTGAAACTCTGGCGGCTCTCTACCTCATCCTCTTTCAGAAGATAAAGATGACCTATCGTATAGGTCTTCTTCTTGGCTATTCGCTTTACTATTATTTCCATAAGCTTATTCTTTATTGAGAAGATAACTTCTGTTGTAATGCACCTTGCGGAAAATTAAACTGTCAGTGTCAGCATTTTCGTCTTTAAGCAGCTTCACCACATATCCGCGCGATACCCACTGGTAAACAGCATCCATCGTACGCTTGCGGTTGTCGTCGAAACCCTGTTCCCTGCGCAGATTGGCATAATCCTTGAGCGAGAACTGTTCGGGCAGCATCTCAAGCATATTCTTCGGACCCCTCGGTGCTGTCTTAGGCACGCTGTCCTGCTCTCTGTCTGCATCGTAAATCATCTGTCCAAATAATTTCAACTTACAGTAGAGGTCATAACGCTCGCTCCAGCGCACGAAATCTGCGATGGATTTCTCCCATTTCATGCCGTTTGCCACATACAGCACGCATGCCTTCAGATAGGCGATGACATTGGCTCTGAACGAGAGATTCTCGAATACCACATCCTGCGACAGACGGGCAAACTGGGCATTTTCATCCAGAAGCGTCTGAGCCAGCTTGCGGGCTCCAGGGCAGTCTACCAGTCCTCTAGCCTTCACCAGATTGTCGATATAGGGCTTCAGCTGTTCATCGAAGGCTGCATCATAAGTGCCGTATACCGGAAGCTCCGAACCGCATGGACGGCGCTCGATGGTGCTGAACGAGATACGGCTGATAGGACCATCCGTTACCACCCTTCTGAAATATTCGCGACACTTTTTCGGGGTGCAGCAGGCATTCCAGTTGAAGCGCACCTTGATGGTTTCGGTAACGCTCTGTGTGCCCACTCTGTCCTGTCCGTAATTACCCAAATCGAAGGCAAGTTCCATAATGCGGAAGTGCTGGTTGGTCTTGCCCTTCAGCGCATCGAAGAGGTTCAGCTCGTTCAGTTTTGAATAGAGGAAATGGTTCTCAGCCTCCTTCATTCTGAGCACAAAGGCAGGGTTCGTCATATCAATATTAACCTCTTGTATAACAAGTCCTTGCGGTCTTTCTCTCTTGTCTTTGTTCGAGCCTTTGCGGTTACATTCATCTTTCCACAGTCGCTCTCTTTCTCTCTGTTCAGCATCCCGCTTTCTGATGTCAGCCATGATGTGGTTGATAGGTTGCGTGATGGCTTCCTTTCCGCTTCCTGTAGGGGCACACAAGATAGAAGAAATTGTAGCCTCATGTTCTACATTATCGAGATAGCGGAATCGGGTTTCGCAGAGATGTGATGCCAGTGGCGGGAAGATGGCCTGCGATACGGCAGGACGGTAAATCCCCGGTGTTTTCGAAATCAGGAGTCTGATGAGTTTGGGCAATTTTTCCGGCATCTGATGAATATGATAGAAGTAAGATTCCGGATTGTTGATATCGCCGAAATCGCTGTCATCATAGTTGGCAGAAAGCGTATTCATCTCTTCATTCCTTACCAGCTCTATGGCCTTGCTCACGATGCTGGGCATTCGGAAGCTCTGCTTTCTGTTGCAGGCACTCTCCACGGTTATGAACGCCCTCTTCCGGTCTTCGCCAAAGGTTGGAATCACCTGCTTGATCCATTCCGCATTATCATCGCAGAGATAGCGGAGATAGCAGCTTAATGTAAAGATAAACGAGTTTCTGGAGCCATGTTGCGGCTCTCCTCCCAGCAGCTCTATCAGCTTCTCTATGATAACCGGATAAGGCATCCCCTGGTATTCCTTGGGGTAGCTGGTAGGAGCACCCCCGCCTTCAGCCTGCTTGCCTTCAGCGCCAGCTCCGCCTCCTTCAGCAGCCCCCTCCGGTCTCCCGTCAGCGCCAGCTCCGCCTCCTTCAGCAGCCCCCTCCGGTCTCCCGTCAGGCAGCCCCCGTTCCGGGGCTTTCCAAGCCCCGTCCCCCTGCAGCTCTCCGTCCCCCTTCAGCTCTCCGTCTTTTTTCAGCTTCTCGCTCCGGGTTGCAGCCTCTCTATCCTTAAACAGCTCCTCTTCATTAATAAAGAGGATATAGTCTTCGGGCACGATGAACGAAGGCCGAGCCAGGTCCTTCACGCAAGAATCATAATCCTTATCCCCCAGCTGCTCCGACATCCATTTCTGCGCATCAGCCAGGTTCATTCTTCCCGGGATAACGAAGACAAGCCTCAGTCCCTCGAGCGAAGGCGTAACATGAACCAGCAGGATGCATTCCAGCACCTCAGGCTTATTCTTCTTCAGCTCCTGGCTCTTCGTCTTCCACCACCCTCTCGGGTCGGGAATATGGTCTTTGTCGTAGATAGAAAGCCCGCTGGGGATGGCATCCGCATTCAGTCGTCGGCCGTTCTTGAAGGTAGCATGCGGAGTGAGAATCGGGAGTTTAGCCTTCAACTTCGTCTTCAGCGCCACATAATCATCCTTGCTCATCTCGCCTCTGCGCAGGCTCTCAAGTGCGTCTTCTATCTCGGCGCAAGTCTTCACCACCACACCGCTCTGGGCTGCCTGATGAAAGAGCTGGGGCGTACAAACCTGTACCGCCCTGCTCCTTACACTTTCGGATATTCCAAAACTCATAGACTAGCAATTTTTCGTTACAAACTCACCGGCAATCTCACTCTCTTTGCAGATAACCTGAGCCGGCATAACCTCGGCTTCTCTGCGGCTGATACGCAGATGCATTCTCACATCCTCATCGCCCACGCTGGCACTTCCATGAGCCAGCCGTATAAACTTGCGTTGTTTCCGCGTTTCGCTATTGCTGGCGAATGCGTTGAAATTACCCTCCTTAGGGCTGACCAGGGCGATAGAGCCCTTCTTGCGTTTGCCCTGCGTCAGGAGAGCCTGATACAAAGCATCTGAAATCTGAATTTTAATATACATAATTCTTTATTTTTTATAATAGGCAAAACTCTATAAACTATTAACTGTCAACTATTAACTAACATCAGAATGGCTGTACTTGCTCAAACTCCGAGATATGCGTCTCGCCATAATATCTGCCGTTATACTCCCTCACGCTGTGGCGGAGCCCGATGCCCAGTACATCGCCTTCCTTGGCCGTAAATTTGTCTACCGCATCGCCGAAGAGCCGCGCCACATACCGGTCGGGATGAACCGCATTCTCCATTGATTCCACCACTACCTCGCGAGATTTCCAAGGATTACCTGTCTGCTGGCTTACACCACTCTGAACGTCAAGAAGCTTGACTACTTTCATCTTTTTCATAAAACTTAAAATTTAAAAATTAATAAATCATATTTACGGACAAAAAATGCCCCGCAACCAGACTTGTCATCTGATTACGGGGCAAAGATACGGCTTTTTCACCTTTAGGACAAATAGGCAAAATAGGATTAATTATTTTTTCCTACGTTTTTTCTCTTTTCAGTCATTAATCCAACATATTCTCTTCAAAAAATGCATCCACCAGCTTCTCCATATCGGAATTCTTTTCCGGGGGGTTGTTACAGAAGGCATTATTGAACGACTTCTTTATTGCATCCTTCTTGATTTTGCAGTCTTCGGTCAGGAATCGGAAGATGGTGTTCACTCCTACCGCTCGCTTGCGGGGAATTACCCCATATTCTTTCCAATGATCAAGGAAGGAGAAGATGGCGATGTTCAGGGGCGAATTTCTACTAGAACTGGTAGGCAGCCCTGCCAACCCATTCTGCTCTAGGAATCTGCAGAAGAGATCAGCCTGTTTGCGGGTTTCCGCCTCGTTCTTGACGCAGTAGTTTTCATCAAGGGCAAAGAGACACTCGCTCTTTCTGCCCCTACCGGTTTCCTTCTGGCTGATGTCAGCAGCAGCATCCTTTTCTACTTTTCGCTCATCATCAGCAGCAGCCTCAAAGTCAACATCCGCCTCGAAGTCAGCTTCAGCAACATCTTCCGCCTCGAGGTCCTCATCCTCCGAACAGTCAATCTGCTGTACAGAAGAAAACGTCTGTCCGCCTCTCTCTCCATCTTTCGGAGGATATACATTCACCACGCCAAAGATATTCTGCTGTTCAACATGCTCGTTGTAAACAGCCCCAGGGCATATAATAATCTTATCTCCACTCATAATCATCTCCTTCTAATCCTAATCTTTTGCGTTTATTTCTAGGCAGAGAATCCAGCTGGTCCACCTCAGACAGAGAAAGCGGATGGTACCCCTTAGGCAGAAAATCCGGCTTGTCCGCCTTAGGATGAATATCCTGATGATGAACCTCAGCATTGTACACCCCGCCTTTTTCTACCGTAACATTGTTAGGTCTAGGTTCATTCTGCTCCTTTGCAACTTGTTCACGACTGCCAAAAATGCCTTGAATCATATCCTTCAGTTCGTGATGTATAGGTTCATCTTTGCCAAAGCAATCATCTGTCATATGGTTTAACAGCCCCATACATTTAAAAGTCTGCGAATCATCTATCGCAGTCTTCATATCTTTAACAAATCTGATACCGGAGTCAATCATTTCCCTGGCAAATTTTTCTTTCACCTCAGATACATCGACCTGCATGGCTGTATCTTTACGTTCTGCATCTTTCTTCATGCGACGAATGGTGATATCCTTACAGCTGATTTCATCCCTTGCTTCATCAAGTTTCTTACTGAGTTTCTGGTTTTCCGCCTGAGCCTCTTCCAGTTTCTGTTTCAACATACTGCATTCCGATTGAACTCTAGACAACTCCACATCAGATAGCCCCTCCTGATGCTTATCATCATCACCAGCTGGGGATAAAGGCAATTCTGCCCGCTTTGCTTCTTCTGAACTCAAAAACTCTCCAGCCAGTATACGCTTGGAGAGGCTGTTATAAATCTTACTAGTGATTATCATCTTATTATTGGATTACTATATTGTTTCAAAATCATCATCAACAAAGACGGGCTGAGGTTGTCTGGATGCCTCCCTAGCCCAATCAAGAAACGCCAGCTGCTCTTCCATGGTACGAAACAACCTCAACTGTCTCTCTATCTGATCCATATCATAATTGCGAACAGACTTATACCATAAATTAAGAGCATAATGGCGTGGATGCAGAGGATTAGGGCGCAAATCTGTATGATAACGATAGGGCCACTCGTCAATGGTTCGTTCTACTATTCCCAACAAATGTAAATAGTCATAAACATCAGAACCATCTCTGCCATCATACCTTCTTTCTCCTATAAGCTTTCTTCTGAAACCATCTAGGAAAGCAACCATTTCTCTACTTTTGTTCGCCTGAGAATGAAGGATACCATAAACCATCCATTTAATAAGCATAAGATAGAGGAATGAGCATCTGCAAGGATAAGGATATTTTAGATTCTCCTGAAAATATTCATCCCAATGCAGCCTGATTACAAGGCCTATCTCGTCATACAACTCAGCTATATCTAAAGATTCAGCATTAGCAAGACAGGCAGCCACGTAATAAGCTGCATTCAACGAAGGCAGGAGGGCTTTCATCCTAAATTCTGTTTTATAACTCGTAGGTTCAACCATACAGATTGCTCTCAGCAAGGAATCGAGCGATTTAGTACTCTTCGTATCAAAGTCATCAAGACTCAATCTCTCTCCATAATAAAGGCTATGGTGCCATTCAAAAACTTTTTCCATAGGAATATTCGTTTATAGTTTGTTTTAGGGTAAAGTATAAGATGCGGTTCCGGTTCGGGGGTTCAAGTTTGTTGAGCTTGGGCTCGGGAAACAAAGCTGCAGGGCCTCATCCTTTATCTAAAAATATATAGTTGTTAATACAATTCCCGCTTAAAGCGAAAAGTAGCACAAAGGTATATATAATTTTTTGAATGACCAAACAAATGAACACATTTTTTTTCAATCATTTTCTGACACTGACACTGACAGTTATTTTTTCTGAGGGTAGCAAAAGAGTAAGAAGAAAAGTTATATTTATATATAATTATATATAAATATAAAATATTATCTTAACATTCTTTCACCTATTAGTACAGCTAGCAGAAACAAAAACTGTCAGTGTCAGTGTCAGCAAAACGCAGCACCAGAATCACCCTCCATAGCGTTTCTCTCTGCGCTAATCTATGACTTATCCCTCATAACTCTAAGAGTAGCGAGCCCCTACTCTATATTTTTTGCTTTATTAACGAGAATCTGTCTCTTATACACATCTGACGCTGC
>ERZ1026852.1850-NODE-1850-length-10623-cov-18.540121_pt1 | contig 10623 bp, 8 predicted proteins | sample MGYA00380156_ERZ1026852 | MGnify/ENA primary metagenome ERZ1026852 (study PRJEB33269, sample SAMEA4719792) | human gut metagenome | biome: human-associated habitat; feature: organic feature; material: feces | place: Cameroon | collected 2013-10 ...
TATTTTTTAATTTTTTATTGGAGTTCCTGGGGCTTCATCTGAATTTTTATTTAACCCATTTGCCTCTTTTTGTTTAGATTTTCCTACAGGTGGTACAGAATCTACATTCTTTTTTAATTCATTACCAAGATTGCCACCAAACATACTTTTGGAGGACTTTTCAATCTGTTGTTCGATTCTGTCTATACACTTCTTACTTTTCTTCAAATAAATATACTTTATGTCATATTTAGAAGTATCTTCCTTGCAAGTAACTTTAAGCATAGCTCTTTCAATACCCTTACCAGCAACATTCTTATTAGCCTTTAAAGAGATTTGCGAAGTTTTTACATTAACTTTAATTATTTTAGGATCATACTTCAATATATAATGACGATAAATTCCTTCAACTTTGAATCCTATCGTTTTACCATACTCCAATGTATCTTTTTCAAGTTGTAATTTGATAGAATATTCAGGTTGAGCAGGAGGATCCTTCTTGAAGATATTTGAGCCAGCAAAAAGCAACATTCCCAAAAGAAAAACCAGAAGCAGACAAACTAAAATGTTCAACGGAATAAACCTTCGTTTTGACTGCTGCTCCTTTTCCGAACTTCCAGTCTCTTGAGATTCATCTATATCACAGACTTGAAACAAGGTTATTGTGATATTATCACTACCACCATGATTTAATGCGGCTTCTGTTAGCTGTTCTTTACACAACTGCAGATTATCTTTAGAATCTTCTATAATTCCACCGATTTCTTCATCTTTACAAACTCCACACAATCCGTCTGAGCACAACAAGATGACTTCTCCCTTGACTAAATCATACTCTGCGACATCAGCTTTAGCCTTTTGAGCGTTATCACCTAAGCTACGAGTAATGATATTGCTATTAGGATGATTCATTGCCTCTGTGTCAGTTAACTTACCTGCATCAACCAACTGTTGTACATAGGAATGATCTTTTGACATTCTTCCTATACCTTTTTCCGGCACAAAAGAATATGCTCTACTATCACCAAGCCATGCAACATAAAGTTTCCGGGAAATCGCCCATGCAATAACAATGGTCGATCCCATTCCTTCTGCCTCAGGATTTTTCAAACTATATTCTTTCACTCTAACATCAGCCTCAAAAATTATTTTTTTTAGATAATCTTTAATCGAAGATGCTTTATTTTCAACACCAGTTGGTATATTCTCTGAAGCAAGCATTTCCTGTACAGTTTCTATGGCTATCGCACTAGCCACTTCACCTGCATTTTGCCCACCCATACCATCAGCAACAACCATTACGCATCCCAACTTGCCTAATTGGATAGCCTGCTGATAATCAGCAGGAACTATCCAATTATTACTTGTCAAGTCAGGACAAACCGTAAAGTTATCCTCATTATTCTCACGCAAACCAATATTGGTTCCCGCAAACAGCTTAAATGAAACCATAATTCAAGTTATTTTTCAGAAGCCGTTTTAGACGGCTTCTTTCCTTTTATTTTATTCTGTTTCTTATTTGACTTATCTGAACCTTTTGCGGTACTAGGGGTCAAACCTGGCTCTTTAGTAACCTCTGCAGGTCCTGCCATTTTATCCGTCAGCAATTGGAGTGCCCATTTTGCCTTACCTACTTTTACCGCAACACCAGCTAGCCAAAACTGAACTCGTCCACGTCCTTCATATTTTGGAATGACAAACAAACCGCCAATAACTTTTTCAACCTCTTTAGGAGTAACTTCCTGCAAAGTACTATCAGCCTTCACATCTACAACAAAAGTATTCTGTCGAAGGTTTACAACCATAGCACTATCCTGAACATCCGGCGAAGCGTATGCCCATAACATATATCCCGTTTTCTTACCTAAAGTTACATCCTCACTAAGTCCAAAGTCACTCATTTTGTCTTGATGCTTCCAAAGACTCTTACCAGCGTTTACGGGTTGAAGAAATTCAGTACCTATCTCCAACTCCACAGGCTTATAAACACTATCTTTCAACGCACGTTGATAACACCAGAAATAATCCGGTTTATATTTCTTATCAACATTTACTCTTTCATAATCAGCGTCATTTCGCCATGGCTCTATAGCATGACCTGAGACATATAGACCACCAGCGACCTTTATAGCAAGAGTGTATGTTTCGCCATAAAAAGACTTACCATTCTTACCATAAGTTTCACCATTACGCTCTAATCGATATTGCTGACGGATAATGGAAAGTTCTGAAGAAATTGCTTCTGTCAATATTGTCATAGATTTAAATGAATCCTCTTTCTGTCCTTTGATTATAAAATCGCGGGGATTAAGTTTCATTTCTCCTAATAATTGAGCATTAGCAACTAAAACAGAAATTAGCATCATTGCCAAACATACTATTTTTTTCATTTTCATTTACCTTAAGTTACACAAAGGAGTTATTCCACCCATATTGTCATAAACAGAGAATGAAACAATTCCAACTGCTTTATAAGTACCATTAACATTATAGAAAACTGGACCACCAGAGTTTCCATGTTCATAATTTTTTCCACTAATCAAAATCAAGCCACCATTTAAGCCACGTCCTGATGTTTGACAAGAACCATACAAACATGATCCACCACTCGATTTCATACCCTGTGGGAAACCTAAGACTTCCAAACGAGCACCAGCAGGCAAAGATGAAGCTAAGTTCATATCAGCAGTTATACAACCACGTTTTCCTGTATTTACATAAGCCCAATCACATCCTCCATTTCCTGTAGCTTTTGTTCTGTAAAAATCGTTACCTAAGGAAACCTTCTTTTCATCTGCTCGAGATGTTCTAAATTCTTCGGAAACAAATTTTAACGAAGGTTTTGATGGTGAAGTAGCAATAATAATTGACACTAATCTGACACCACCTGTATTTGTTAATCCAGCAAGGAAAATTGGCTTCAACTCATCTTTTAAAGAATTATACTGCTTATCCAAAGCTGCTTCTGAATCAAATTTCCATCCTTCTACACAATGCTTAGCTGTTACAAATTTGCCATCATCCAAAAGGAATCCTGTTCCTGACCAGGCTATATAACCACCATTTTTAGTTTCCATAGGAACTGTATTACCATTATGGACAGCACAAACCATAGCCTGCATATAATATATGTCACTTTCAAATTTGGCCAATTTTGAAGCTTCATTGTTTCCTCCTCCAGAACGCACAATAACAGTCTTGTTAATAGGTCGCTTTTTGGCTTTAAGAAGAGAATCTAATCGAGCCTGTTCTACAGCAGACTCTTTCATTAATTTTTCTAATTCCACATTCTTACCTTTGAGTTGCGCCAAAGCTACTTTAGCTTTAGTTATCTGCGTGTCAAAATCCTGTTTCATTAAATAATTCCAGGTTCCTAAACCACCTACAGAAAACAACAATATAATACTCAAACATGCTATCGCCGTCTTATAAGGACGCAACGCCTGCTTGCGGAACAATTCCAATCGTTCCGTCATTTTGATACTAGAAACAAGACTTTGCTTTCCTGCAGGAACAATAAAGCCCATTCTTGGACCATCGGTAGAGAGTTGAATCTCATCACCATTTTCCAAGTACCATTCTGAAGAAATTGTTCTACCATTGAGGAAGGTAGAGTTCGTTTGTGACAACTGCACTAACTTCCATTTATCTCCATCCTTGATAATAGCAGCATGACGGCGACTAACAGTTGGGAAAGTCTCATCATCAAAACGAACCTGACAATTACCATCACGACCCAATTCTACCTGGTCAATGATAATTTTCTGAGATTCACCAGCCTTATGATACTTTGAAGCATCTTTATGCTCCAAAATAAAATAACGACGGCCATTACCATTAAACAAAGCGCCAACACCTGCTCCAACAGAGCCACGCAATGTTCTCTTATATTTCACTGTCTTTCTTTCCATTTTTAAATATTTTTTATTCTACTTTTATTTTATATTCACCAGCAGTTATAATGTCACCAGTAAAGACTTTGAGTCCTTCTCGTGGCACAGGAGAAGTATTAAGATACGTACCATTAGTAGAAAATACCCAACGGCGTTCATCCTTTACCCATTGGCCATCTCTAATGAGCCAATACGAGCCGTCTGCAGCTTTTTCTAATGTGAAGTGGTATCTTGACACATAAGTACTATAACTTTCCGAAAGCACTATATCATTGTCAATTTCACGTCCCACATGCAACATACGACAACGCCCTTTTAAAAGAGAATTGAGGTAATATTGCTGTCCAAGGTTTTCTCCCTGCGAAATCACAAGTTTAGTCAGGTTAGCCTTCCTCGAAAGATGCTCATTGGCATGACTTTCACCAAAGGAATTCACCAGGGTTTTCATATCCTGCAAAACCTCTACAGCACTTTGATAACGCTCCTTAGGATTGGGTGCCAGACATTTTTCAATAATACAGAACCATTTTCTTGCCTCAGGTATACTCTGAAGAGCTTCACGATTCCATTTTCCACGTTTGGCACATTCCATATAACGAGGGAAATCCTCTACATTTTCAATGTTACCAAAAGGAAAAGAGCCATCAGTCAACACCTCGTACATCATGACGCCAAATGACCAAAGATCCACAGAAGGAAGATACGTTATACCTCCACCTACCTTATAATAGATTTCCGGTGACATATAGAGAGGAGTGCCAAACGTTTGCTTGGGTTTATTTTTCCACCATCCCACTTCAGACATACGTCTGGCCTTCTCCATTTCTCCCACTACACCAAAATCAGTAAGAGCAGCCTTGCCATTCTGTCGCAGCAACACATTTTCAGGCTTTAAATCCCTATGTACCTTTCCATTACTGTGTAAGGCATGGAGCCCTTCAAGAATGTCATGAGCACAATAAGGCAAACGTGATAGATCTTTACCTATAAACTTCGACAAATCTCCTTGCGGACAATATTCCATAAGGATATATGGGTTTCCTTGAACGACACCAAAATCAAGACTATGCACAAGATATTCACTTGAAATACGCATCACTTTATACTCTTGTTCAAATCGCTTGATAAGGCCTTCGTGCAAATCTCCCATAATCTCCCATAGGCGAAGTAGCTTCAAAGCAAAGGTGCCACCTTCTGAATCTGTAACCTTATAGACATCTCCATATGAGCCGCTGCCAATTTTGTTGATGACACGATACTTACCATCAAACAAATCTCCTATATTTATAACTAAATGGTATGCGACCATAATCTTCTATTCTATTAAAGGTCAAAGCGATAAAGCTGGTTACCTAAAAGAATTAAGTTTCCACTCTTTAATTCGATACTTTGAGAAGCTTGAACAAATGTTGTCTGATATTCACTTGAATCAACAATTCCCCACTTACCATCCTTGAAACAAATTTTTGCTTGTTCCAAAGATGTTATTGTAGAGTTTTTAGGATCAGTATTATTTCTATTCAAACTGATTTCATTTCCTTCAAAACTCAAAGTTTCACCCTCTGGAAGACCCGTCTCTTCTGAAATAGGAGTCAAAGTAAATTTACCTTCTTTCTCTCCCTTTCTTTGAGGACGTACAGTCTTACGGAAATCTGATACTTTCGCAGAATCATCTGCCTTAGGACTTTCCTTCACATCAACAGAATATCCACAATTGGCACATGCCCCATCTTCCATGTCAAAGCCGCATTCAGGACATTTGTTACCAGCAGAAACCTCACGAGCTGTTTTCGATGCATTCAAATCAGACTCACGCAAGGTCTTCTTTGGATTAAAGTTCTCATTTACCTGGCGATTAGTAGGACGCTCATGATTATTAGACGCCGACTGATTTACATTCGATTGCTGTTCCGGCTCATTTATCATTAAAGGCTTATTGCATTTCTCGCAAGTTTCCTTTCCCTGGGGATTGTCCCAGCCACAAAATTGACATCTCATAATTATTTCTTTAATTTTAAATATCTTAAAGTATAACCTAACTTAAACTCCAATGTATGAATACGATGCTTATAGCCTTTCATCGTAACATCGCTATTATTCAATACAGTCCAACGCTCGTTCTCCCAATAGTTCTTATTCGCCATATTAGTAAGCATATAAGTATATGACAATCCAAATGACAAACCTGCCCACTCGTAAGCAGTACCAAGGCGTAATCCACAATTGAACTTCTTCAAAGGAGAAGACTGGAATTTGTCGTGATGAGGAACTGCAGCATCATTACCTGTTGTGTACATCTCTTCCCAATATACACATGGCTGATAAAGATTGAACTCTGTATTTACTGCTGTATGGCGCAAATAATTCGAATTATCTACACGCTGATGAGTTGCAGAATTAAACAGATGCATAGTCTCACTATCAGTATTTCCTGAGAATTTCATCTTAGCAGAAAGACCAAAATTCAACACAGGACCTACATTGATCTGCACATGACTCATATCATTTACCTTAAAACGATAAGATCCTAAAATAGGAATTTCAATCATGGTATGGGTATAATCCTCTGTATATGAATTCTGCACATCACCCTTCATATATTGGTATTTTGTATGAGGAAGGATATACGTTGTATTCTGTCCAAAAGTATTCTTATACTTCACCTGAGTAAAGTTTACACCAGCCATCAAGAAGATATTCTTGTACAAGCGCATATCAGCAAATACTCCAAAACTATAACCGATTGCTGACTTATAAGAAGCATTTTCAGCACTGGTTCCCAAGCCGTAATCCAAAACAGACCCAACATAATCACCACCTGCAGAAGTTGCTACTGATGGCAAATAATAACTTGCACTGAAACCTATAGATAAGTTACGTCCACCTACCAATTTTGAATTCGGGAAAATCAAGTCTTGTGCTTGGCGTGGCAACTGAGTAACCATCACACCGGCGACCTGTCTATCTGTTTTAATTTGCACACTACCATTTCTTGGTTCTCCATTTGGCAAATTCTTTGCACATTCTATACGAATACTATCCTTACCAACTCGCTGTACATTCATCCATGTAGGATAATCTCCAACGAACCAATTTGCAGCATCTGTATATACCTTCATATAATGTACATCGCCCTCAGAATCCATAATCAAATTATTTTGAGAAAGCGTAAGATGCTCTTCTCCTGCACCCTGATATATTTTAACAACAACAGTGTTAGAAGGTGTTACAATCACGATATCATCAGTACGCTCCAAAACACGATCATTAGGAGAAACAACTATGCGAAGAGTATTATCTGATTGCTTTTCAATCTTACACCAAGATGGAGCAGACGAAACTTTCCAGTTGGCATTAGACTCAACAGAAATCTTATCCTCTGTACCCTTTGCTGGGAAAGAAAGACTCTTTGCACCAACTTCCAAATATTCTGGGCGTGCTTCCTGTACCACTCTAATAGTCTTGTACAAAGAGCCCATTTTAACCGTTAAATTCGCAACCTTTTCTCGTGTACTGTTATTTACTTCACGACATTGAACAATAACATTCTTTGAGTCGTAAGCATTTGTATTACACCACTTTGTTATTCCATCTATTTTCCATTTACCATTGGCTTTTACCAAAATTCTCTGGTCACCTCCCTGATAAGGTATTTTTATCTCTTGCTGCGAAAGTTCCAAAACGGGCAAGCGATTACGACAGAACTTAATCCATTTGTTACAGTCTGCTCTAAGGTTACCATCACATGCCATAGCTCTCTGATAATAACCAATAGCATCAACATAACTCTTATTATTTTTCAACGCTGTTGCACGCTGATAAAGTTCAGCACAATTTTGCGCTTGTGCTTGCAGTGCAAAGGCAAACATACCCATTACTGCTAAAAAAGATGTTCTAAATAATTTCATATGAATTATATTATTAATTAATACTTTTCTTTACTTATTTGAAGCTGAAACAAATTTTTGAAGCACCTTGCACCTTTTTCCAAAAGTACTTGCGGCTGATTCCGCTCCAATATTCGCATATTCAACTCCTCTATCATATAGATACTTATAAGTTTCATTGATCGTCTCTTGCGAACTTCCCCATATTGCAACTGCTTCTTGACGAACCGAATCTGTCACATTCAACTTAATAGCATTACTATATTTTTGGGCAGCCAAACAGAGTTTCTGTTCACTTCTTTTATCTACATTCTTACTTTTTTCCTTTTTAATTATGCTCTCAGCTTCTTTCACTTCTGCCAGCAAAATGCTATCATTAGGATTTGTCCTTACAGTTAGCTTATGCGAAGAAACAGGCACATTCTCACTTCTTTTTTTCGGTATCAAATACCAACTTCCAAATCCTAAGACAGCTACTACCAAGGCACCTATCAACACGTTTCTTGGAAAGTTTCTAGTCTCATGTCTAATGCCATTTTGATGTTCAGCCACAATTTTTACAATTTCTTCTGCATTTGGTCTATCCCAAGGCTCTATAGCCAGACAGCGCAGAATCAATTCTTTCATATCTTTCGAAATATTGTCCTTCATCTTAGGAGTTTTTCCCTTTTCTGAATTTTGTGTAAGTCCGCCATATTCACCAAATGGCACATCCCCCATCAATAATTCATATAAAGTAGCACCAAATGCCCAAATATCTCGAGAAATCACATTGATAGGATTTGCTTTCAAACATTCGTACGACATATAGGCAATCGTTCCATCCTTAGCACTTTCATCAGAACTGTGGCTCCTACGCATTGTTTTACGTAATCCTGTACTGATGCCAAAGTCTGTTATCATCATCTGACCATCTGCATTGATCAACACATTACCAGGTTTTATATCCTGGTGTATAATATTGTGCTTATGAATGTAAGCCAATCCTGCAGCAACCTGTCCTGCAAAGTCCCAAAGTTCATCCTCGCCAATCTTTCCAACATACTGAGCAGCAGAACCCTTCTCACAATATGGCAATACGATATACGGACAACCTTGAAAGATATCAAAACTAAAAGGCTTCAATATATTCGTATGATTCAAATTGCATACCAATGAGAATTCCTTACGAAACATCGTTATGCCTTCAGCATCCATCTCCTGTACTGAAGAATATACTTTCAGGGCAACTTTCACCTGGGAACGCAAGTCTGTAGCTAACCAAACTTCCGAGAAACCACCACCACCAATCTTCTCTATCAGCTGATAATGATTATCCAAAGGTGTTTCTGTTGCTTTCAATTGAAACAAATTTATCATTTTATTTCTTTTTTTATCTGTTTAGGAAACTTTAAACGAAAAGTAACCCATATTTTCAAAAAAATTATTCAAATTCTAAAAAATCACTTGGCACATACGCAGTTGCCATGGTTCCTATACCGTCAATTGTTATACCAACCCTCTGCTGTTTCTTATATTTTGCCACTCGTCCTATTACACCTTTAAAAGGTCCTTCTATTACCCTAACAAGCCTACCTTCCTCAAATTTCTTAATGCTTTCTGAAGAAAAGACAATATTATCAGACTCGGAAGCACAAATAATCATCATATTTTCCATCTGACAATCAGGAACAATCATTGGAGTCTTTTCGGTTTTATGATTAACAAAAAAATAACGGTAATAAAATCTTAGAAAAGGGAGATTAACATTGTCATAAACATAGGTCTTGATCTCTTCTTCTGTTCCAAAAACAAATAGCAGATTAGGTATGCGGGATTCTACAACATATATTCTTTTGCCTTTTACCTCTTTCATTACTCTCATTGTAGGATAAAAAGCCTTCACCTTTTTTGAAACCAAATAATCATAGGCTTTCTTTTCTTGTCCATAAGTTGCCCGAAGCACATACCAATGGGGAATATTCTTTGTTTTCAACAGAGCGTTTTTCGTGGACACCCCTGTTTGTGAATTCTCAGCCGTTAAGCCTAGAACTTCGGGGAGGGCATCGGAGGTAAATCCGGTGCAGGGAGAGGTTGAGCCACCTCCTGATTTGTTTTCTTTAACCTTCATTTCTGACAAATATACTCCCTTATAGAGCTATATTTACAGGTTAGCTTTACTCACTAAGTTTAAGGCTAAACCTAGTTCTTAGATATACATACAAAAAAAGCGTGAACCTCCGTTGTCCGATCCACACTCTGAGGCCGTGAGAATTGCCCTATACTGCTGAACGAACAACAGTATAGCCCACGCCGATATGATAAGCGTCTCCGATAAAAACTAGCAACAGTTTTACGGTTACACACAATCACACCCGGAGCATCTACTGCTGCTAAGTCTCAGGCAGTACATTTAGCTTGAAATTTCTCACGTTTCAGAGTGTCTGCTGAACATAGCGTTGTAAACGCTTTCTAATATGTCTTCAGCTCTCTTATTCCCACCCTATGCCCGCTTCATGCAGCCTGCTCACCAACGAACGTTATGCACTCAGCCCGGCGTGGGCTGTCTCAACTTCTCATTTTCAAGTTCTTACGGCATATTTCCACACACCGTTCAGACCTTAGAAAAGCATCTAGACTCAAGAGCTATTGCAAATTTAATAATTATTTTCTAAATCCACATCTTTTTCTTAAAAAATCTTTCGGTTTTAACTTTCGTTTACAAATAAAGGCTTTTTTAACTCAATCTCCTATTCAACCTCTGTTTACGAAACTTTTCCTCCCTTTTCCTTGCAACATCAAATTAACACCCCTTCACCAACCAGTCGAACACATATATCTGCCTGATTCCATCATGCAGCACTTCAGGGTCATTGTCCATCGTA
>ERZ1026852.1851-NODE-1851-length-10618-cov-27.221149_pt1 | contig 10618 bp, 9 predicted proteins | sample MGYA00380156_ERZ1026852 | MGnify/ENA primary metagenome ERZ1026852 (study PRJEB33269, sample SAMEA4719792) | human gut metagenome | biome: human-associated habitat; feature: organic feature; material: feces | place: Cameroon | collected 2013-10 ...
AAATATTTACAACATGCTGCTGCCGCGGGTTACAAACCCGCCCCCCAATTAGGCAACATACAGGCCTTTCCATTCACGATATAGTTTTTTTTCACTATATTACAATGACAAAAATTTGCCATTCAACCACTCTATATAAAAAAGCAACAAACAAAACGCTACACAAATAACAAACATACGGCCATGACAAATTTTATGCAGTCCACGGCAATGTTTATTAAAAAAATATATAACGTTTGAAAAATATTTGTACATTTGTGGGCAAAGCGCTTCAAACTTTTTAGATTGATGCGCTTTTATTATTCATCAACGCAAAACCGACCACTATTATGGACACGCCTAATACATCAACCACGAGCAAACCCCTCACCCCGCAAGAGCAAAAGGATGAGGAGATGATTCAAGCCGCCTTTCGACATCTGCTCGACACCTACTTGGCTTCCAACCACCGTCGCAAGGTGGACATTATAACCAAGGCCTTCAACTTTGCAAAAGAGGCCCATAAAGGCGTGCGTCGTCGTTCTGGCGAACCTTATATCCTCCACCCCATTGCTGTGGCTCAAATTGCGTGTGGCGAGATAGGATTGGGGTCAACCTCTATCTGCGCTGCCCTGTTGCACGACGTCGAGGAGGACACTGACTATACGAACGAAGACCTTTGCAACCTCTTCGGCCCTAAGATAGCCAACATTGTAGAAGGCGTAACAAAGATTTCGGGCGGCATCTTTGGCGACCGTGCCTCGCTACAGGCCGAAACGTTTAAGAAATTGCTGCTCATGATGAGCGACGACATACGCGTTATCCTCATCAAAATATCTGACCGCCTACACAACATGCGCACGCTCTCAAGCATGTTGCCCTCGAAGCAATACAAGATAGCAGGCGAGACGCTCTACATCTTTGCCCCCATTGCCGACCGTTTGGGACTGAACAAGATTAAAACCGAACTTGAGAACCTCAGCTTTAAGTACGAACACCCTGACGACTATGCCGCCATTCAACGCAAGTTAGAAGAAAGCCACGTAGAACGCGACGACATTATAGACAAGTTCACACCCGCTATCTGTCAGAAACTTGACGAGATGGGCGTGAAGTACACGCTCAAGGCCCGCATCAAGAGCCCATATTCTATATGGTGTAAGATGCAGAAGAAGCACATACCCTTTGAGGAAGTGTTCGACATCTTGGCCATACGTATCGTCTTTACCCCAGCCGACCGCGCCCACGAAAAGGACGAATGCTTCCGCATCTACTCCGCCTTGACCGAGATATACAAGCCCCACCCCACACGTTTCCGCGACTGGTTGTCCAACCCCAAGACAAATGGTTATCAAGCCCTTCACAACACGTTCATGTCGAAACAAGGCAAGTGGATAGAAGTACAGATACGCTCCGACCGCATGGACGATATAGCCGAAGTAGGCTTTGCTGCCCATTGGAAATATAAGGACAAGGACGCTGAGTATGACGAGAACGAATTAGACAAGTGGCTCAACTCTATTAAAGAGATTTTAGACGACCCACAGCCCGACACGCTCGACCTTCTTGACAACATTAAGCTCAACCTCTACGCCTCTGAGATTATGGTCTTCACCCCCAAGGGTGAACTCAAGACGATGCCTAAAGGTGCTACAGCCTTAGACTTTGCCTACTCCATTCACTCCTTCTTAGGTTCTCACTGCTTTGGCGCCAAGGTCAACCACCGACTTGTGCCGCTGAGCTACGTGCTCAAGAGTGGCGACCAAGTAGAAGTGCTTACCTCACGCAATCAACACGTGCAGCCAGAGTGGTTAGGATTTGCCACCACGGCTAAGGCACGTGCGAAGATACAAGCCTACTTACGTCGCGATAGCCGCGAGAAGCAAAAACGCGGTGAAGAAATGCTGCGCAACTTCGTAGCAACTCACGACATGGAATATACAAGTGGACTGATAGACAAGTTGCGTCGTTGCTACAATGTCTTATCGAATGAGGAGTTTCTCTTCAATTTGGGCGACGAGAAGATACAACTCGACGACACCACGCTCAACTTCCTACAGGGTCGCAACACCTCAAAGGGTTGGCGCCGCTTCCTACCCTCATTTATGGAGAAGAAGAACACGGACGCTACCCACACGCCGACGGCCAGCGAAGTGGACAACGCCAACTGGGCTAAGAACTTGAACCGCAAGGAGATACTCGTGCTCAATGAGGACGTGCTGCGTAAGTGTAGCTTTGAGCAATGTTGTTCCCCCATTCCAGGTGACGACGTCTTGGGCTACATTACCGACGACGGTACTTTGCAACTCCACAAGCGCAGCTGCGATGTGGCCGTAAAGTGTAAGACGCGTTACGGCAACAATATCATTGCCTGCCGTTGGGACACACACAAGGTGATGCTCTTCGATGTAAAGATAGAAGTGCGCGGTGTTGACTCACAGGGAGTACTTTATGCCATAGCCGATGTGTTGCACAAGTTGACACACTTTACCGTGAAGCGCATCACACTCGACACGAACGACGGCATATTCGACGGCCAACTCACCATCTCCGTTTACGACACCAACGACGTTGAAAGCATTTGTAACCAACTCAAACAGATTGAGAACGTAACAGAAGCTGTAAGAGTGTAAGACACATTCCATCGCTTGGAAAAGTACAGACGGAAAGCATTCAACTTATTGACCTCTGATGAAGGATTGAAACAACGAGGGCGTAGGTGTATAGATCCTGAAGCCGTTTTTGGACAAATGAAATTTGACATGGCTTATCGCCGTTTTCGTCATTTTGGTAAAGACAAGGTCAAAATGGACTTTGCCTTCTTTGCCATAGCCTTTAATCTGAAAAAAAAGATTGCAAAAATGAATTTTGGAGGATTAAAGCATAACTTAGACCATATTAGCCTTATTTCTTACCTTATAGAACGCTTTTGTGACCATTTCCAAGTATTTGGTAGCCAAAAAAGAAAACTCGCAGCTTAAGTGTATTTCACTAAAGTTGCGAGTTTTTGATTTATATTGAGGGTGTTTTTGTGCTTTTGACACACCTTCTTTCTGAATACTTTGACAAGACCAGGAGGATAGTTCGGTGGCTACAGCCTTTCGCAGAATTCGATCTTCTCTTTATTAGGTCCTTCTATCGTAAAAAACTTAACGCCGTTTTCCCAAAACGGCAGACCGTTAACCTGAAAGTCAAGCATGTTGAAACTGTTTGATGCCTTCATCATTTCAAACAGTCCCTCAATGTCCTTTACGTCAATGGCAATATGGTCGACAGCTCCATATTCCATCTTGGCATTGTTGTTCTGGTAAGTTTCTATCACGAGATTGTGAAGTTTGAGAAATGCGACTTCCTCTGTTCCGTTGACTGTATGCAATGCTGTTTCAAATCCCAATGCGTGATAAAACTCGATTGTCTTATTGATGTCGTTGGTAGGGATGCCGATATGTTGGACTCCCGTAGTAAAATCCTTGATGTTCATAGTTGTATTATATTAAAAGTTGATGATTTCCGCTCCAATTTGGAAGTAGCTTTGGTTACTCTGTGGGTTCCACATTCCATTGACATATACAGGAATAGTGTATTTCCCCAGTTTCAGGTCGTGACCTGCCCGTAGTGATATATGTACTATTCCTGCCGTGGTGCCGTAGAAATGAGTATCTTCGCCAGCTTTGTCCAATGCGAAGGCACCACCGATGCCTGCGTCGATTTTCCATCCGTCGTTGTCGTATATCCTATATTCTGCATAAGCAAAGGTGGAGTATTTCTGCTGTGTGTTGTCGCTGTTGCGGTCGCGGCCGAATATGACGGTAGACCAACTTAGCGACAGTGGTATTGTATTATTGTTGAAATGATAGCCCAAGGTCGCATCAAGGAACCGTCCCGTGGTATGGGCGGAACAGTTCCAGTATTGTTTGTTGTTGTATGTCGCACCCAGTTAGAAATTATAAGTATCCCAGAGGTCAAGATGCCACCCACCGGCTTTAAGACTCATGTAGTGGTTGAATTCCTTGTAAGACCCCTCCGAATTGGTACCGCCCCACAGTCCGATGGTGATATGGTCGTCAGCCATAGTATAGCTAAGGTCGGTAAGCAACACTATTCCGTCGGTTACCTCCATACCGCGCCATAGATGGTTGTTCTGTAATTTGGCGTTGAGATGGAGTTGCGCTTGGACAGAGCCAATACACAAGGCAAGTACAAGAATGAAGCAAAATAAGTAGGTGTTCAAAATTAGTTTATATTAATCATGTTCCGAATTAGCCGATATGCCTTGGCGCATTCTTTCGCCCAGAAACATAGGTTTCATCGGTCACGTAGCCCGCTACGCTCCCTCTTCAACCTATGTTTCTGAACGAAATACTGCACCAATTCATATCAACTAATTTTGAACACCTACTTAGCCTTTTTATCTTTATTGAATTGTGAGAACGACATTATTAAATAAGGTATCCTTCAGGCAGCTTAGGCATTGCTCCGTTTTGTGTGCATACATACGCCGATACTCTTACAGCCAGCTTATGTGCTTCGTCCGGGCTTTTCCCTTTCAGGATACTTGCTATAAAAGCACCTGTGAAGGAATCGCCGGCGCCGACAGTATCAACGACTTCCACATGTGGGGTGTCAACAAAAGAAACATGTCCCGGAGTGAAAACGTAGCTGCCGTTTACACCACACGTGAGTATAAGCATCCGGAGATTGTATTTCCCCATCAGTAGCCAACATTTGTTCTGAAGGTCAATGCCTGGATATCCGAAGAGACGGCTCACGGCAATAAGTTCCTCGTCGTTTATCTTCAGGATATTGCATCGTTCCAAACTTTCGGTTATTATCTCTTTTGTATAGAATCCCTGTCTCAGGTTTATGTCGAATATCTTGTAAGAGTCTTCTCTGTCGGGCATGAAGTCAAGGAAACGGTGGATGGTCTGGCGTGACACTTGGTTGCGCTGTGCCAGCGTGCCGAAGCAAACGGCACTACAATGTCTTGCCAAGTCTTCCAGCTTCGGTGTGAAAGGTATATTGTCCCATGCCACGTTTTCTTTTATTTCATAACAAGGTATGCCGTTGATGTCGAGTGACACCTGAACCATTCCTGTTGGATAATCCACTTCTTCTATCTGGAAGTTAAGATTATGTCTGTTGAGTTCGTTTGTCAGTTCCTTGCCAAGCTCGTCTTTACCAATGGCACTCACGGCACAACTGTTTATACCGAACTGTGACACATGATATGCGAAGTTTGCAGGAGCGCCTCCCAGTTTCTTTCCTTCGGGTAGTATATCGAATAATGCTTCACCGATTCCAATTACCAATTCATTCATAATTCTTAAAGTTAATAGTGATAGATGTTCTTGTCTCTCCTTTGACAGGAGACTGCCAAAAAGGCTTTTTCCTTTTGTACGCTGCAAATATATGATGGCTTTCCTTGGCTTTCAGTCTGTCTTTCTCCGTATTTTTATGGGAACGTTACCGCAAACGTTTCCAAAATCTGCAATCGTTTTAAAAATGCAGATGCGTTAAAAAACAGAAAAAAAGACATATATATATATATAATGAAAAGAAACAACTATCTTTGGATATAAATAAAGACAACACTATGAAGCATATAACAATCAAGGACATAGCGAAATCACTTTGTATATCAGTCTCCACCGTATCGCGTGCGCTTACCGACGACAAGAATATACGCAAGGAGACACGCGATATGGTTATGGCGGAAGCCAAGCGGTTGGGCTATAAGCGCAATCCGGTGGCGATGAACCTGAAGATGGGGCGCACGAATACGATTGGGGTTATTGTTCCGGAGATGCATACACCATATGCAGCACAGGTAATCAGCGGCATACAGGAAGTCTTGTATAATAGAAACCAGAAAGTGCTGTTGGCGGAAAGCGACGAGAATGCAGATCGGGAATACGACAATCTGAACATGATGGAGCAGTTTATGGTAGACGGATTGATTGTAAGCATGTGCAGCTACAGGAAAAACTCCGACAAGTATCTTCAGTTGGCAAAGCAAGGCATGGCAATCGTCTTTTACGATCGTATACCATACGGCATGGACATGCCACAAGTGCTGGTGGATGACAACAACGACTCCTTCTTTATGGTAGAGCATCTGATTCGCCAGGGGCGCAAGCGTATCGCTTATATACAGGGTCCCGACGATATATACAACACATATCTGAGAGAACAGGGATACCGTGAAGCTATGGAGAAATTCAAGCTGTACGATCCAGCCCTCATAGTAAGAACAGGGATGACCTTCAAGGATGGAGCCGATGCCATTGACCGTTTGATAAGCAAAGGTGTTGACTTTGATGCCGTATATGCTTTTACCGACACCTTGGCTATAGGTGCAATGAACCGTCTTCGAGACTTGGGAAAGCGTGTGCCGGATGATATCTCCGTTACTGGATTCTCAGGTACGGAACTTTCAACAATCGTTTCTCCGCAGCTCACGACCATGGAACCTCCACTTGCGGAGATGGGAAGGAAGGCTGCAGAAATGGTGATGGAGAAAATAAAGAATCCGGAAATGGAAAACCGTAAGGTGGTGTTGAAAACAATAATGAGAAAGAGAATGTCTACGGGAGAAAAAGAAGACTGAATGGATTTCAAACGTTTGCAGATTTTGGAAACGATTGCGGGAACGTTTGCAGAATTTTATATCGCTCTTTTGCGTTGACATATAATGAATTAGCCATATATTTGCCACCAGAAACAATTTATCAAACGTAATAACTTAAAATTCCATGGCAAACAATGTTAATGGTTATTCTTATAACCGCAATCAGGTAAAGGCAGGTATACTGCATTTTGGAGTAGGAAACTTTCATCGTGCTCATCTGGAGTATATGACAAACAAGCTACTTGAGAACAACGAACAGCAGAACTGGGGAATATGCGGAGCGATGATTCTTCCGTGTGACGAACATCTCTATCATGCCCTGAAGAAACAGAATGGCGAATACACGCTGACGGTTTGTGGACGTGACGACAGTATCAACGTATATAAAATAGGTTCGCTTGTAGAACTCTATTGGGGCATTGAGGAACAAGAGAAGATTCTCGACAAGATTGCCAGCAAAGACATCAAGATAATAACTCTCACCATTACCGAGGGAGGATATAACATTTCTCGACAGACGGGAGAGTTTATGCTCGACAATGAACAGGTGGCACACGACATCAGAAACCCGAAGCAGCCCCAGACGGCATTCGGATATGTAGCTGAGGGATTGCGTCGCCGCAAAGCCGCCGGCAATGGTCCTATAACGATTCTTTCCTGCGACAATCTGCAGCACAATGGAAATACGGCACGCAAGGCATTCATGACATTTGTGGAAAATCAGGATGCGGAACTTGCAGCATGGATGAAAGATAATGTGACATTCCCTAACTCAATGGTTGACCGTATAACCCCAGCCACTCGTCCCGATGATTTAGAACGACTGAACAAACAGAATGGCACAAGTGATGAGGCTCCGGTATATTGTGAGGATTTCATACAATGGGTAGTGGAAGATAATTTTGCCGCCGGAAGACCCGAATGGGAGACGGTTGGCGCACAGATGACAGATGATGTCACGGCATTCGAGAATATGAAGCTCAGTCTGTTGAACGCCTCACACACACTGCTTTCATATCCTTCGTTCCTCGGCGGCTATCGCAAGGTGGATGCTGCCATGCACGACGAGAGGATAAAGAAGTTTGTACGTGCCTTTATGGATGAGGATATCACGCCATACGTTCCGGCACCGGCAGATACCGACTTGGAAGAATACAAGCAGACCCTTGTGGAGCGTTTCGGCAACCGCATGGTGAGCGACCAGGTGGCACGTTTGTGCTTCGACGGTGCAAGCAAGTTCCCTGTATATGTGATGCCTAATCTTGAAAAGATGATTACCGACTATGCTGATGGCAAACGTGTGGAACTGAAGCGTGTGGCATATCTCTTTGCTGCATACCGTCATTATCTGAAATACAAGACAGACGACAATGGTGAGGCTTTTGAAGTTGCCGACCCTTGGCTTACGGCTGCCGACTGGAAGCTTATAGAGAGTGACAATGCGGCTGACTTCCTCGGTGTTTCCGCATTTACAAGCACAGACCTGAAGGCTGCCCCGCATTTCGCCGGCCTTTATGAGAAGATGGTTTCGGAAATAAAGGAAAGAGGTGCGATAAAGGTTCTTGAGGAGGAAATATTGTAAAGAAGGAATTGCTTTCGGGAAACCAAGGCAGCACAGCTCTGGTTTCCTGACATAGCCTTTCCTCTCCTCTTGATAAGTAGGTGTTCAAAATTAGTTGATATGAATTGGTGCAGTATTTCGTTCGCTTTCGCGCACCTTTTCTCGCCATGGCAAAATGAAAGCAAGCTTTCTTTTGCTCATCTGGCTTAACGAAAAGGTTCAGAAACATAGGTTGAAGAGGGAGCGTAGCGGGCTACGTGACCGATGAAACCTATGTTTCTGGGCGAAAGAATGCGCCAAGGCATATCGACTAATTTGAAACATGATTATATAAACTAATTTTGAATACCTACTTATAAATACTCATTGTCTTTTATGACTTATAAATCGCTGAATGATGAGAACACCGATATCTTTTAAAAACGCTGCCCCGTTTCTTCTTCTTACATTCGTGTATTTCATCGTGGGATTCCTTACCACTGTGAACGGACAATGCCAGGGGCCATTGAAGGTGGCATTCTTGAGCGAAGTCGCGGCAAACAAGAATTCTCTCGCCACGCTCGTCTCGTTCTCTTTCTTTCTCGGCTACCTGCTTAACAGTTCCAGGACAGGAAGAATGATGAACAGACTGGGATACAAGAAGACCCTTATACGCTCAATGGTGGTTATGGTTGTGGGCGTAGCTTTCTATCTTGCCTCCGCTTTGTGTGCAGAGTATTGCAGCGGCGTGGCAGTGGGTATAGGCAGCGACATGGTTCCCATAGGCTATTTCGTTTTCCTCTTCGGTTCTTATCTTATGGGTACCTCGGCCGCAATGCTGCAGGTGGTGATAAATCCATATATCGCAGCCTATCCGTTGCCTGGCACACAGGCTGTCCAACGGATGAACTTCACTTGTGCCGTGAATTCTATAGGCACTACAATAGCCCCATTCTTTGTCACGGGGGTGATGTTTGCCGGAGTGTCCCTTGACTGTGTTTCCGCCAGTCAGCTTACATTGCCGTTCCTCATAATGATGCTTGTCATTGCATTCACCACATGGACGACCTCAAAGGCAAGCCTTCCTGATATAGAAGGCACAAGAGAAGAAGGCTCAAGCGACAAACCGCAACGCAGCATCTGGTCATTCCGACATCTAAAATATGGGGTAATCACAATATTCTTCTATGTAGGAACAGAAGTGGGAGTGGGCAACAATATGAATCTGCATGCTATGGACTTGATGAAACAGGGCTACGACTGGTCGCCGGCTCTTCTTTCCACGCTTTATTGGGGAGGTTTTCTTGTGGGGCGTACGGTGTCCGCGGGATTGAAGAATGTTGCTCCGCGCCCGATGCTCATCAGTGTCACGGTGGCGGCAATCGTTCTTATGGCGGTGTCTTTGCTTACGGAAAATCTGTGGATGATGGCTGCGGTAGGTCTTTTCCATAGTGTGATGTGGAGTTGTATCTTCACCCTTTCGGTCGACGGATTGAAGGAATACACATCCAAAGCCTCCGGCATTTTCATGATGGGAGTGTTCGGAGGGGCAGTGTTCCCCGTGCTTCAAGGGATATTGGCAGACAGTATCGGTTCATGGCAATATACGTGGCTGCTTCTGCTGTTGTGTGAATTTGTCATATTATGGTATGGCTTGATAGGATATAGAAAAGCCGCGAAAGACCGGATTGACTGATATTTTGTTCTGTAAAAGCTGAAATGTATAGCTAAAAGTTGTGACTTTCGGGATTAATTTGTGTTTTTGCCACGTCTGTAGAAGGTTGCCTACTCCGGTTTTCCAATGCTCGGGCAGACAGGAATCTCCGGCGTGGCTATACCCTATACCTTATAAGTAGGTGTTAAAAATTAGTTGATATGAATTGGTGCAGTATTTCGTTCAGAAACATAGGTTGAAGAGGGAGCGTAGCGGGCTACGTGACCGATGAAACCTATGTTTCTGGGCGAAAGAATGCGCCAAGGCATATCGACTAATTCTGAACATTATTAATATAAACTAATTTTGAACACCTACTTATATATATATGTAGTTATGCTGCACGGGAGGGCTGCAAGCCATTCTGCTTGTAACGTCGGGGAAATTTAGGTTTAACAATAACTCTATACATTATGAAGAAGAAATTACTCATTGGAGCACTTGCCGTATTGGCGATGCTTCTGCCGGCAAAGATGCAGGCGCAGTTACTGACCACAAGCAAGGGCACCACGCTCTGGGGAAACGTAGTTTATTGCCAGTCGTGGGCAGATGATACGGAGCTGGAGATGAGCCAATGGCCTATGGGAATATACAAATTCGCCCCGTGGCCCCATCCATTACCCGCAAGCGCGTAACGCAAAAGCATTTTGCGTTACGCGCTTTTTCGATAAATTGCAGTTGGATAATTAACCAACTTCGCCCGCAGGGCCGACGCATTACTCTATGGCATCAATTTAGCAAGGAAAGAACTGTCCCA
>ERZ1026852.1855-NODE-1855-length-10608-cov-6.161660_pt1 | contig 10608 bp, 8 predicted proteins | sample MGYA00380156_ERZ1026852 | MGnify/ENA primary metagenome ERZ1026852 (study PRJEB33269, sample SAMEA4719792) | human gut metagenome | biome: human-associated habitat; feature: organic feature; material: feces | place: Cameroon | collected 2013-10 ...
ATATAACCAGCATTATGCTGGCGGGGGCGGAGCTACGGTTTTCGATGTTTAAACAGGCGAAGATCGACACAGCAAAGATTGATTCGTTATTAGATAAATATAGAGGAAGCATGAAATTTGTGATCGGCAACAGTCCATCTTTTGTGCTTAAGATGAAGACGATCACAGAGAAAGAAATCTGGAAGCAGGCGAGAGCAGTTGTAGCTGATATTGCGGAGCTTGCAGAAGAATAAAGGATGATCAGCATACCGAAATCTGTAATGTTTGCAGGATGATGCAGATGCCGGAATCGGTGAGCTGGAAGAACAGGAGGTTTGGTGGATGAAACGTAGAATTCTAAAGGCTATTTCTTTGATCTGTACATGTGTGATGTTACTTACACTTGCAGCGTGCGGAGAAGAAAGTCAGGATAATACAGGAAAATATATTGTATTCAAATTCGGAAATGACAACATTTATCTGGACGAGGTGTATATCTATGCACAGACAACCATTGATGAGTACGAAAAGGAATACGGCAACGATATCTGGGGAAAAACGATCGAGACGGATGGTGGCATCGAGATGAACGTCGAGGAAATGGCAAGACGTGAAGTGATCTCCAATATTGTTCAGACCAAGGCGCTGATCGCACAGGCGGATGAATATAAGATCAGTCTGACGGCGGAAGAACAGGCACAGGCAGAACAGGAAGCGGAAGATTTCTATAACAGTCTGACCGATGAGCAGTTGAAAGAAACCGGCATGGAGGCAGATACACCATCCCGTGTCCTTCAGGAGAATGCATTGGCGAAGAAAATCTACGATCATGTCATGAGCGACTCCTCTGCTGAGGTATCCGATGAGCAGGCAAGAATGACGACATTTTATGATATGTTCTTTGAATGTTATTATGAGGATGATTTTGGAAATATTGTAGTGTACAGTAAGGATAAGATCGCAGAACAGAAACAAAAAGCGGACGAGGCTTATACTTCGATCAAACAGCAGTTATCGGACAATCCGAACCTGAATATCACTTTCCTTGGCCATACAAATAACCTGCAATATGCAGGAAGCCATACCATGAGCAAGGATCAGATTCTGGAAAGCTATGGGCAGGAGGTTCTGGATACCTTATATGATATGCAGGATGGAGATATCTCACAGGTTATCGAGACTGAGAATGGCTATCATATCTTCCAGATGACATATCTGACGGATGAGAAGGCAACCGCTACGAATAAAGCGGAGCTGACAAAAGAAGCGAATGATGCCTATTTTAATAACCTTTTAACGAACTGGGTATCAAAGATTGACAAAGATTACACTTATTCCAAGAGCGTAAATACTGACGTGTATAGTATGATTACGTTTAATTAATGGGATAGAATAAAAAGGTCCATGGTACATTTCGTGCCATGGACCTTTTTTGCCTGTTTATTTTCTTCCAGTAGAGCCGAAGCCACCTTCACCGCGTACGGTATCGGATAATTCATCTACAGTATGGAAACATCCGGTAATGTATGGGGTGATAACAAGCTGCGCAATACGTTCGCCGCTTTCAATCGTCTGATCGACATTAGAGTGGTTATGGAGTGCTACCATGATCTCTCCACGGTAATCTGCATCGATAACGCCTACTTTGTTGGCAGGGGCAAGACCACGCTTACAGGCAAGACCGCTTCTTGCATAGACCAGTCCGGCATAGCCGGCCGGAATCTCGATAGCCAGTCCGGTGTGGATGAACTGGGTTTCTCCGGCAACGATCGTTACCGGTTCCTCCATGCAGGCATACAGATCTGCTCCGGCAGCAAATTCAGAACCATAAGAAGGAATTGTCGCATTTTCATTCAGTTTCTTAATGTTAATATCAAATGTGGTCATTAGAAGTACCTTCCTTTCTCGTCCCATAAGACTGCTTTCTTGGCAGCTAATGATTTTGGAACATCCAATATTCTCTGATTTGTAGAACCTCTGAATCGCAGATCCAGAACTTTCTTTTCTTCAACAAATTCTCCGTCGACTAAAACATCCAGATAGGACAGGAATTTGTGAGTGAAATCCCACTGGAAATACATTTTGTCCAGAACGTCTTTTTCAAAATCATAGCCGGTATAGCACCAGATCGTTTTATCCGGATAAGCAGCTTTGAACTGTTCCAGAAGTGGAAGCAGTCCCTGCTGATTGACGAATTCCAATGGTTCGCCGCCAAGCAGGGTAAGCCCTACAATATGATCCGGCTTACAGAGTTCAATGATCGTATCAATTTCTTTTTGAGTAAAAGGCTTACCTGCGTTGAAATCCCAGGTATCCTGATTAAAACAACCCTTACAGTGGTGTGTGCAGCCGGATACGAACAGAGAGGTTCGGACTCCGGTTCCGTTTGCGATATCACACCGTTTGATATCCATATAATTCATAATTATTATTTCTCCCATACAAAAAGTATGGCCCGCATTGCCCTCTACGACATGCAGACCATACAAATTGAAATTATTAATGCACTTAGTTAAAAATCGGATGTAAACTGTTCATACAAGTAAATACTTTATGCATAGCTTTAATATAAACCAATTTTTTCAATATAGCAAGTGTTTTTATAAAAATTCCGGTATATTCTGATCGTATGTGGTATACATTATTCTGTTTGTGGTATGGATGAACCACATGCTTCAGACCTGAATCCTACAGGTGTAATACTCTGGAAGCCATTTCTTTGGTCTTGCCTACGTTCCAGAAGTTTTCACCGAGATAACCACAGGTTCTTCTTGTAACGTTCATCTTTGCGTGGTCTTTGTTGCCACACTGAGGACATTCCCATTCGCCATCTGCATTGATGATGATCTCACCGTCATATCCACATACATGACAGTAGTCTGATTTTGTATTGAACTCAGCGTACTGGATATTCTCATAAATGTAGCGGACCACTTCTGCGAGAGCATCCAGATTGTTACGCATATTTGGTATCTCGACATAGGAGATCGCACCACCGGATGAGATCGTCTGGAACTGACTCTCAAATCTAAACTTGCTGAATGCATCGATCTTCTCACGGACATCAACATGGTAGGAGTTTGTGTAGTAGCCCTTATCAGTAACATCCTTGATCGTACCGAAACGTTCTTTATCAATGCGTGCAAATCTATAACATAAGCTTTCGGCTGGTGTTCCATATAAGCCGAAGCCAAGTCCGGTATCAGCCTTCCATTTATCACAGGCTGCACGCATTCTATTCATAACCTTTAATGCAAATTCTTCACCAACCGGATCCGTATGGCTGACACCCTTCATCAGGATAGAAGTCTCATACAGACCGATGTATCCAAGTGACAGTGTGGAGTAGCCGTTGTGAAGCAGTGGATCGATAACCTCACCCTTCTTTAATCGTGCAATCGCACCATACTGCCAGTGAATTGGGCTGACATCTGAAGTTACGCCTTCCAGTGCTCTGTGACGGCACATCAGCGCATCGTAACATAACTGAAGCCGTTCATCTAGGAGTGACCAGAATTTATTTTCATCACCCTTTGCCAGAATACCGATCTGAGGAAGATTCAGGCTGACAACACCCTGGTTGAAACGACCTTCCCACTTATAGTTGCCATTTTCATCCTTCCAAGGAGAGAGGAAAGAACGGCATCCCATACAGGAGAAGACATTACCTTCATAGTTCTCACGCATCTTCTTAGCGGAGATGTAATCCGGATACATTCTCTTAGCGGAGCACTTGATCGCAAGACGGGTGATGTAATCATATTTGCCGCCCTTTAAGCAGTTGTGCTCATCCAGAACGTAGATCAGCTTTGGAAATGCAGGTGTTACATAGACACCAACTTCGTTTTTAATACCCTCTAAACGCTGACGGAGGATTTCTTCTACGATCATGGCATTCTCTTCAATGTATTCATCAGTTGGATCGAGATTCAGGAATAAGGTAACAAATGGAGACTGACCATTTGTAGTCATCAGAGTGTTGATCTGGTACTGGATCGTCTGAACACCGGAACGGAGCTCGTCGTTCAGTCTTTCTTTTACCAGCTCCTCTAATGTATCGGCATCTAATCTCTCGCCAAATTCTTCCTGATATAATGCTTTGTATTTATTGTAACTCTTACGCAGATATTTTCCAAGGTGACGGATATCAACGGACTGACCACCATACTGGCTGGAGGCAACGGCAGCAATGATCTGTGTAACGATCGTACATGCAACCTGAAAACTCTTAGGGCTCTCGATCAGTTTGCCGTTCATGACAGTGCCATTGTCAAGCATATCTCCGATGTTGATCAGACAACAGTTGAAGATTGGCTGTAAGAAATAATCAGCATCGTGGAAATGGATCGCACCTTCTTCATGTGCTTTTGAAATCTTTTCAGGCAACAGAAGTCGTTTGGTAAGATCCTTTGAAACCTCACCGGCGATCAGATCTCGCTGAGTGGAAGCAACAGTTGCGTTTTTATTTGAATTCTCTTCCATAACATCTTTGTTTCTGTTCTGGATCAGGCTGAGAATGGAATCGTCAGTTGTATTTGCTTTACGGATCAGTTCACGGCTGTATCTATATATAATGTAAGTTTTGGCAAGAACGAATTTCCCTTCTGCCATAATCTTCTGCTCGATGATATCCTGAATGTCCTCGACCAGCATTCTTTTTCTGTTTTTTGCTTCGATACCGTCTATGATCTCTTCGATTTTTTCTTCAGAAATTTTTTCGCAGTCTTCGACTTCGGCATTTGCCTTCTGGATGGCAACGATAATCTTGCTGCGATCATAGGATACGGCTCGACCGTCTCTTTTGATTACCTGCATTTTTACATTCTCCTTCAAAATTGATTACCTAGATATTGAGTGCAATATTTTCTCAAACCCCAACATATTGCGTCGTGTGTGAAAAAAAGACAAAAAAATGAACGATTTAAAATCTGTGAGACTAAAAAATCGTTTGGAATATTTTGTAACTCTATGTCCCCGACAGTTACACATTATAGCATCACCATTCTGGTTTGTCTATATCAATTAGTACAAAATATTGAGAAAAAATCAAAGAAATAATACTAGATATTGTGTTGCATGGGAAAATGTGATTTGCTGTTTGAGTGGCGATTGACATTATGTGAAATTGTCGGAAATTGTATCTGAAAGTATGGATACTGTCGAAGTATTGCGAACAATCAGGCATTTAACAATAACGTTACATAGTTTGTGACATTTCTATGAATTACTTAAAATAGCTTTATTTTTAATGGGAAATGTGATATAAAGCTATGATAGGTGATACCTAATTTTATAATAATATAGAGGTAAGTACAATGAGGAAATTGAAAAAGGGACTTGCGGTTGCTCTTGCAATGGCAATGACATTATCTATGGCTGTGGGATGCGGCGATAAAAAGAATACAACCGGTAAGCTTGACAATGCAACGCAAACGGATGCGACTTCATCAGACAGCAGCACAGAGACAGCAGAAGATTTGACGATCGATGAGTATATTGAGAAATATGCAGATGGCGTTACGCTTGGAGAGTACAAAGGAATTGAATATGAATATGCACCGGAAGCAGTAACTGCAGATGATATTCAGAGCAAGGTAGATTCTTTTATTTCATCCTGCACTACTTATAATGAAGATAAGACAAGTGCAGCAAAGATGGGTGATATTGTAAATATCGACTTTGTCGGAAGTGTAGATGGTAAGGAGTTTGAAGGTGGTAATTCTGATGGAAATGGTTATGATCTGACTCTTGGAAGTAATTCCTTTATTGATGATTTTGAAGATCAGATCGTAGGTCATAAAGCCGGAGATACATTTGACGTAAATGTAACATTCCCGGAGGATTACAGTACAACAAACACAGAGCTGAATGGAAAGGATGCAGTATTTAAGACGACAGTAAACTACATTAAGATTCCGGTTGAACCAGAGTACAACGATGAACTTGTTGCCAATAATACTTCCTATAAAACAGTAGCGGATTATGAGGCATCGATCAAGGCAGAGCTGGAAGCAAGCAATGAGACTGCAGCACTTACTTCTGCACAGAATGTGGTTATGACAAGTGTTATTAATAAAGCACAGATCGAGAATGTACCGGAAGATGAGGTTGAAAGTCTTGCAAGCGAAATTATTGACAACCTGAAAGCTCAGGCAAGCTCCTATAATTTCGATTATGCAACATTTATCAATTACTACTATGGATACAGTGATGAGGAATCATTTGCAGAATATGTAAAGCAGATCTGTGAAGAGTCCGTAAAGGAAAAGAAGGCTGTCTGTGCGATCGCAAAAGCAGAGAATATTACGATTGATGCAGATGAAGAAACAGCATATATTAAGAAGCTGGCAGACAATAATTCTACAACAGAGGATCAGATCAGAGAGCAGTATTCTTCTGAAGATCTGATGTATTATACACTGGCAGATAAGGTAATGACTTTCCTGCTTGATAATGGCAAGAAGGTAGAGAGTGCAAAAGCTGCAACAGAAGCAACAACGGCTTCTGAAGAAACCACAGAAGTAACAACAGAGGCAAACTAAAGCGGATGTTGAAACAGGATCCTTAAAATGAGGATGATAAAATAATAAGATGAAGCTTTGAGGAGAAAGATTATATTATGAAAATGAAGAAGGTAATGACCCTTTGTCTGGCAACTGTTGTCGGCATGGGAGTGCTTAGCGGATGTGGAAGCACAAAGAGTGAATTCAAGCAGTATGCAAAATGTGCAGAGGTAAGTGATTATGATGGTGTTGAATATGTTCCGGCATCCAGAGAGGTAACACAGGATCAGATCGATGAGAAGATTGATTCATTCTGTACAGATAATAATATAGAGACAAAGGATTATGACAGTGCCATTAAAGATGGTGATGATGTCAACATCAATTATGTAGAAACGATCAATGGTCAGGAAAAGAATAAGAATGATGATGAAGCCGGAACCAGCGTTGTTATAGGCAAGGATGCATTAGCACCGGGACTTGATGATCAGATGATCGGATTAAAGCCTGGTACAGAGAAGAAAATCACGATCACATATCCGGATGATTATTCTGATACAACAGTAGCAGGAATGGAAGCTGTATTTGATGTAACGATCAATTATATCAAGATAACGACGACACCGGAATATACAGATGACCTTGTGAAGTCGGCTACGGATGGTAAATATACAACGACGGCGGATTATACCAAGTATCTGACAGATGAGCTTCAGAAGGATACAGACAAAACTGCAGACAGTACAGATCGTGCAAATGTATTAAAGGCAATCAAAGAGAAAACAACATTTAATCAGTATCCGGAAGGCGAAATTGATTCCTATGTCAAGAGTGTTATGGATAATATCGAGTCCAGTGCCTCCCAGTATGGAATCGGCGTACCAACATTCTTACAGTATTTCTATGGATATACAGATGAATCTGCATTTGTTTCCTATCTTCAGAGCACAGTTGAATCTGTAATGCAGGAGAAGATCGTTGTCAGCTCGATCGCGTTAGAAAAAAATCTGATCGCAAATGATAAAGAGACTGATGCATATAAGCAGAAGCTGATGGATGATAATGAGGTAGACGAGGATACGATCAACTCCAAATATTCAGCGAGCGATCTGAAATTCTATGCAACAGAGGAAAAGGTTCTTGATTATCTGATGGGTACAGCTGTTCAGGTAGATTCAACAGAAGCAAGTTCAGAAGATGCATCGGAAGATGGTTCCACTGAAGCAGAGAGCACAGAGTCAACAACAGAGGCAGCTTCAGAGGCAGAATAAAAAAAGTTGACGTTTTTACAAAATTTGTTTTGACAAGAAGCAGATGACGTGCTATATTAAACGAGTGCGTGAGATAAAGCACGTTCATGCAGTTGTGGCGGAATTGGCATACGCGCATGATTCAGGTTCATGTCCACTTACGTGGGTGTGGGTTCAAGTCCCATCAACTGCATTGATATAAGGAAAAGAAGTCTTAGTTTTAAGGCTTCTTTTTTCTATATACAGGTTTGACATTACAGGGAAACTGGAATATAATGTAGGATACTTGTGAGAACTTAACGGAAAACACAGATATTGTTTAGGAGGTAGTCGGCGATGGCTGAAAAGAAACAGGTAGTTACCTATACAGGACTTAAAAAAATTGAAGAAGAACTTCAGGATCTGAAGGTAAATAAACGTAGAGAGATTGCTGCCAAGATCAAGGAAGCAAGAGAGCAGGGAGACTTATCTGAGAATGCTGAGTATGATGCAGCAAAGGACGAGCAGCGTGATATCGAGGCAAGAATCGAGCAGTTAGAGGCTATCCTGAAAAATGTAGAGGTCGTTGACGAGGATGAGGTTGATACAGAGGTTGTCGGTATCGGCCGTACCGTAACAGTATATGATTATGAATTTGACGAGGAAATTGTATTCCACATTGTTGGTTCAACAGAAGCAGATATCATGAAGAATAAGATCTCTGATGAATCGCCGGTTGGTATGGCATTAAAGGGTGCGCGCGTTGGTGAAGAAGTAATAGTAGAAGCACCGGACGGAGAATTCAAATACAGAATATTAGATATCAAGAGAGCAATCTAATAAACAGAATAATCAATATAGTAGAAAGAGATTAAACAAAGATGGCAGAGAATAAGCAGAATAATCAGGCTAAGCCACAGGATGTAAATAAGCTGTTACAGGTTCGTCGTGAGAAGCTGGCAGATTTACAGGCGGCAGGCAAAGATCCATTTGAGATTACAAAGTATGATGTGACTTATCACAGCACAGATGTAAAGGAAGCATATACAGCACATGAAGCAGAGCTTCTCGCAGGCAGACAGGAACCGGATGTAGAAGGGCTGGATGATGCACAGAAGAAGGAAGTGCTGAACAACGATTATAACGAGAGAAGAGAAATCATGGATGCATCACCGATCCATGTAAGCATTGCAGGACGTATGATGTTCAAGCGTGTTATGGGTAAGGCATCCTTCTGTAATATTCAGGATCTGAAGGGCAACATTCAGGTATATGTTGCAAGAGATCAGATCGGTGAAGAAGCTTATGCAGATTTCAAGAAATCTGATATCGGTGATATCTATGGTGTAAAGGGATGGGCCTTCCGTACAAAGACAGGAGAGCTTTCTATCCATGCAGAAGAAATGACACTTTTAAGCAAGTCATTACAGATCCTTCCGGAGAAGTTCCACGGCTTAACAGATACAGATGTCAGATATCGTCAGAGATATGTAGACCTTATCATGAATCAGGAGAGCAAGGCAGTATTTATCAAGCGTTCACAGATATTAAAGGAGATCCGGAACTTCCTTGCAGGCCGTGATTTCATGGAGGTTGAGACTCCTATGCTTGTTGCAAATGCAGGTGGTGCGGCAGCAAGACCATTTGAGACACATTACAATGCATTAAATGAGGATGTAAAACTTCGTATCTCTCTGGAATTATATCTGAAGCGTCTGATCGTAGGCGGACTGGAAAGAGTTTACGAGATTGGACGAGTATTCCGTAACGAGGGTGTTGATACAAGACACAATCCGGAATTTACGCTGATGGAATTATATCAGGCATACACAGACTATGAAGGTATGATGGAACTGACAGAGTCCATGTTTCGTTATCTTGCTGAGAAAGTTTGTGGAGGCACAAAGATTTCCTATAATGGAATCGAGATTGATTTCGGTAAGCCATTTGAGCGTCTGACCATGAATGATGCGATCAAGAAATATACCGGAATCGACTTCGATCAGGTAGAAGATGATGCAGCAGCTAAGAAGCTGGCTGATGAACACAATATTGCATATGAAGAACGTCACAAGAAGGGTGATATCATTAACCTGTTCTTTGAGGAGTTCTGTGAAGAAAAACTGATCCAGCCTACATTTATCATGGATCATCCAATCGAAATCTCACCACTGACCAAGAAGAAACCTTCTGATCCAAGTAAGGTTGAGCGTTTCGAGCTGTTCATTAACACATGGGAGATGTGTAATGCATATTCCGAGCTGAACGATCCAATCGATCAGCGTGAGCGTTTTGCAGCACAGGATGCAAATGCAGCAGCCGGTGATGATGAAGCAGAGCATACAGACGAGGATTTCTTAAATGCACTGGAGATCGGTATGCCTCCTACAGGCGGTATCGGTTATGGTATCGACCGTCTGGTTATGCTGTTGACTGATTCACAGGCAATCCGTGATGTGCTCCTCTTCCCGACAATGAAGAGCTTGGATAAATAAAGCAAGGAAAATCAAGGGTTTCAGAGATTATAGGTCGAGATTTACGACCAATTTACGACCAAATAAATGAAGACACGCTATAATAAAACGGTTAGATTGAAGTCTAACCGTTTTTTGGTATAATAATTCCATTGCTTTGTATAACTCATAATAGAGCTAAAGGAAATAGATAAATAAAAGGCGGGTATCAGCTAGGAGATACTCGCCTTTCGTTTATTTTGCTAAGAATCCGTTTATAAATATTCATCAATGCCTTCGGAATGCATAAATAATTCTGGAGAAGTTTGATTGTAAAATAAGGCTTGAGTAAGATATAGAATTGATTGTTGGTCTTCTGTACCCAAGCATTTGAAATTATCATATACCTGTCTCTTATACACACTGACGCTGCCGACGAAGAGG
>ERZ1026852.1856-NODE-1856-length-10604-cov-4.679401_pt1 | contig 10604 bp, 7 predicted proteins | sample MGYA00380156_ERZ1026852 | MGnify/ENA primary metagenome ERZ1026852 (study PRJEB33269, sample SAMEA4719792) | human gut metagenome | biome: human-associated habitat; feature: organic feature; material: feces | place: Cameroon | collected 2013-10 ...
CGGCGTGCAGTTTGGCATCATCAAGAAGAGCGGTGCATGGTTCTCTTACGAGGGCACCAAGTTCCAAGGTCGCGACACGGCTAAGCAACTTATTGCCGACAACCCAGAACTTGCCGAAGAACTCGAAGCAAAAATTTTCGCCGCTATGCGTGGTGAGACGCTTGATGAGGAAACTGAAGCATAAATTCAATAATCCTTTATAAAAAAACATCTTTTTAGTGGTTAGAGGGATTTGTTTATTTTTCCCTCAACGCCCCCTTCGGTATGCGCGACGCACCCCGAAGGGGGCTCCCCATTTAACCCCACCACCCCAAGTGTTTCAAGTGTTTCAAGTGCTTCAAGTGTTTCAAGTGTTTCGATTCAGAGAAGATTTTACAAGAAAGCGTAGCGACATGCCTTCGGCGAAAGAAAACACCGATTAAACCCAATTAAAAATCCATTAACACCGATTTTTAAAAAATAGGATGAAATGGGATAAAATGGATGAAATAGGTGTTTCAAAATTCCCATCAAACCATCATAAGTCAAAGCTATCGTCTTAACTTCTTAACTTCTTTAACTTCTTTAACTTCTTAACTTCTTTCTTCTGTAGATTCCATTAATTTCTTAACTTCTTAAACTTCGTTGGTTGGGGATTTTTTTGTAATTTTGGAGGTTGGTAGATTATACTGAAAATATAAGGTAAAACTATAATGGATAAAAGTCAAGAAAAGAGCCTTTTCGGCTTGGTTAAGGTGAAGTCGCTCATTGCGTTTGCGGCTTCGTTGCTGTTCTTCCTGGTGCTGTCGTGGGTGTATTTCTACCCCAACGACATTCGTGGCGATGTGATGCAGCAGCACGATATAGTGCAAGGTGCCGCCAACGGTCAGGAGGCGTCGGTGTATTACGAGCAGACAGGCAAGGTCACTCGCTGGACCGATGCGCTGTTTGGTGGTATGCCCACTTTCCAGATTTCCCCCACCTACGAGAGCAGTTCGCTGCTGAGCACGGTGGATAAGGTGTATTCATTGCGCATATTCGGAATGCCTTCTTATGTGAGTTGGCTCTTTATGCTTATGATGGGCTTCTATATATTGATGCTTGCCTTCGACATGAAGTGGTATTATGCCGTGCTGGGTGCCGTGGCTTATGCGTTCTCCAGTTATTTCTTCATCATCATTGGCGCGGGCCATATCTGGAAACTGCTGGTGCTCTGCTACATTCCGCCCACCATTGCCGGCATAGTGATGTGCTATCGTGGCAAATACCTTGCCGGTGCAGCCATCGCCGCCCTTTTTGCCGCCCTTCAGCTCTACAGCAACCACGTGCAGATGACGTATTACTCCTTGTTCGTGGTGGTGGCACTTGTGATTGCCTACCTCTGTCAAGCCATCAAGCAAAAGCAGATGAAGCGTTGGAAAAAGACACAAGATGTACAATTAGAAATACTTCACTGCCAAGCCATCAAGCAAAAGCAGATGAAGCGTTGGGGCATCGCCACTGGCTCTCTTGCCGTGGCTGCGGCTCTCGCACTGTTGAGCAATGCGCCCAACCTGTTTATGACTTATAAATACTCGAAGGAAACCATGCGTGGCGGCCACAGCGAACTCACCCCGCTGAAGACCGATGCCGAGCAGGCTCCACAGCAGACCACTAAAAATGGCGGTTTGGATAAGGACTACATTACCCAATGGAGCTACGGCTTGGGCGAAACTTTCACGCTGCTTGTGCCAAATGTGAACGGTGGCGCGTCGCTCAAACCCACACAAGACGAGCAAAACCCAAGCATAATTTCCAACACTATGCTTTCGCTCGACAAGACTTCGAAATACGAAAAACTCGATAGCCAAGGCGAAATCGACCAACTGAATGCGCAATGTATGCAAATGTTCACCCAATACTTCGGCAATCAGCCGATGACCAACGGTCCGGTGTATGTGGGTGCGCTGATTTTCGCACTCTTCGTGTTGGGCTGCATTGTGGTGAAAGGTCCGGTGAAATGGGCACTTTTGGCTGTTACCATTCTTTCGGTGCTGCTCTCGTGGGGACACAATTTCATGTGGTTCTCCGACTTGTTTATCGACCACTTCCCGATGTACAACAAGTTCCGCACCGTGGCGAGTATTCTTGTGATTGCCGAGTTTACCATTCCTTTGCTGGCTGTGCTTGCGCTGCACAAGGTGTTCACCGAGGAAGATTTCCTGAAGAAGCATAAAATCGCCCTCTTTGCCAGTTTCGGTGTGTGTGCCGGGCTCTGCTTGCTCTTTGCTGTGGCTCCGGGCTTGTTCCAGAACTACACCGACAGCGACCAGCAAATTTTCAATATGATCAAGCAGCAGTTGGGCGAGGTGCCAGGCAGCGTGTATGCCAATGTCGATGCCATTCGCCTCTCGCTCGTGTCGCAAGACGCTTGGCGCAGTTTGGCGGTGATTGTGGTGGGCTTCGCTATCATTTTCGCCTACCTCAAAGGCATTATGAAAACCAACGTGGCAGTGCCTGTGCTGCTCGTGGCAGCGGTGGTGCTGGTGGATATGTTCACCGTGAACAAGCGTTACATTGATAAATACTCTTTCGTATCGAAATACGATGTGGCTTCGGCTCAATTCGAACCCACACAGGCTGATAAGACCATTCTTCAAGACACCACGCAAAACTACCGTGTGCTTGATGTGCAGGGCTTCGGTCAGCCCAATTCCTCATATTTCCACAAGACTGTGGGCGGCTACCATGCGGCAAAACTGGCGCGCTACAACGATTTGATCGACCGTCAAATCAGCCGCAACAATATGCAGGTGCTCAATATGCTCAACACGCGCTGGGTGAAGGTGGATGCCAACACCGCACAACGCAACCCTGCCGCGCTGGGCAATGCGTGGTTTGTGGATTCGCTCACTTTCGTGAAGGGTGCCGATGCCGAAATGAAGTTCCTCGACCACTTCAACGCTGCCAACAGCGCCGTGGCTGACGAGCAGTTTAAGGCTGTGCTTGGCAATGCTGTGCCAAAGACTCCTGGCGACACTATCTACGAAACCACCTACGCTCCAAACCGCCTCACCTACCATAGCCATAGCGCGAAGGGTGGCGTGGCTGTGTTCAGCGAAGTGTATTTTCCATGGGGCTGGCAAGTGACCATCGACGGCAAACCTGCCGAACTTGGCCGTGTGAACTATGTGCTCCGTGCGCTGCAAGTGCCAGCCGGCGACCACAAGATTGAGATGAGGTTTGAGCCCGAACAGGTGGAATCGGCCGACTCTGCCGCTAAGGTTGCCATCATGCTTATCTTCGTGGCTGTGATTGCGGCTATTGTGGTGCCTGTGATTCGCAACCGTAAGAAATCCGACGGTAAAACCGCCAGAAATGCCTAAATTCTCCCGATAATTCCGTCAGCGAATGGGTAGATTCAGAAGATATCGAACTGCTTGGAGCCGCCACCACCGAAGTGGCGGCTTCGGCATTCATTCGCCTTTCGCGTTCAACTTTGTGCAGAATGTGCTTGGCGAGCGATACCCCTATTATGCCTACGCACGCATCGCCAAATGGCGTGCCACGGCAAAGACGGCGTTGGGTGGCTGCTGGCCACATACATCATCGCTCATTTCGCTTAATGAAGCCCGGATGTTGTTCCGCATCGCCAATTTCTTCAATCCTTCGCAACTGCTTGTGATAGGTGCGAGAAGTGGGGTGTCGGCGGCAAGTGTGAAGGCGGTGTCGAGCCAAAGTGTGCTACACCTCTATTCGCCCCAGTATGCCCAAAGCAAGGTGCAGCAGCAGTTGCTCCAGCCTTTCGGTGATCAAGTGCGCCATTATAGCGATATTTCCGTATGTGTGAAAGCGTATTTCTCGCAGATTTCAGGTGATGCCGAGCCTTTTGTGCTGGTGAACGAAATCGACGATGAAATGGAACTCGATGCCCTAAAATCGGCGATTTTTCCGATAGTGAGAAAGCAAGGCGTGATAGTGATGCGCAATTTGCACAAGCATGAACTGGCGGCGCGCCTGTGGGCAGAATGTAAGCAACACGCCCAATACGGACAAACCTACACCAACGGAAAAACCGGTATTCTCATCGCTAACCCCAAACTCCAACTGGAGCATTTCTCCCTTTGGCTGAAATAAGAAAAATTCCACACAGATATGAATATAGTGAAGATTAGCGGCAGCCCCGCACAACAGATGTTTCAATACGCATTCTATTATGCGCTTTTGCAGCACGACCCCGAAGCACGCCTGCATGTGCCTTCGGAGAAGTGGATTAACTCTCGCTTCCATTTGCCCCGATTCGTGGAGGCATCGGCGGACGGTTTAAAGCAGTTTGGCAAAGGTTCAATCGGCTCGCGCATGATGTCGATGTTCAGAAAAGCCACTGGCGAGGTGGTCACCGAACCGCAAGACCACCGTTTTGTGGCTGATTTGCTGGAGAAGAAAGATGCTTATTTCGATGGACAATGGCTCTCGCCACGCTATTTCGCTTCGGTGGAAGATGATATCCGCGAGGCATTTTCCGTGCCTGAAAAGGTGTTGCCGTCGTCGATGGCAAGTATGCTCAACATGCTCAAGCAGGGCAAGACCGTGGCGATGCAAGTGCACGAGCCTAACGGTGCCGACAATACCTGCACGCCCGACTACTACAACTGGGCGATTGCCAACATTCTCTCCACGTTCAACAATCCGCATTTCTATGTGTTTACCACCGATATTGATTGGGTGAAGGCAAACGTTAATTTCCAAGGGGCAAAGGTGGAAATTGTGGCATATCCTGCCGCCGCCGAAACCTCGCTACTTGCCTATCTGTTTCGTGCGCGCCACATCGTGATGGCCAACCGTCTGGTGAGTTGGTGGGCGGCATGGCTCAACGCCAACGACGACAAAATCGTGATTGCGCCCCAAAAATGGGCGAAAAACGCCGATTATCCCGATCTTTACCCCATCTATTGGACCCAAATCCCCACCACATAATTTAACCCAAAACGGTCATTTATAAATGACCGGTTTGGGTTTATAGTGATCAACGAGCGGCTTTAGTGATGAAATGCCGCTTTTTTATTTGGATTTTAATTGGCGGTAGGGGGTGAGGAAGAATGGACGGTCGGTTAGGTGTGGGTGCGGCACGGTGAGCGTGGGCGTGTTGATGGCGATGGGGGTGCCGTCGGTTTGTTCGATTGCCATGATGTCGATGTCAACGAGGCGATCGATGTAGTTGCCACGTTCATCGCGGTGCGAATCGCTGCCCAAAGAATGTTCCAAATCGTGAATGTGGTCGAGCATGTCGAAAGGCTCGATAGTGGAATCGAGCGCCACGCCCACGTTTAGGAACTCGTTGGGCGACTCAAACCCCCACGGCTTACTCTTTACCACTTCGCTTTCTTTAACGTGCTCAGCGCCGTTGGAAAGGGCTTTAATGGCGCTTTCTAAATTCCGCTCGCGGTCGCCCAAATTCGTGCCAATATTGAGATAATACCGAAAAGTCATTTGGAGAAGAGAGAAATTAGAGATTAGAAATTAGATGTTAGAATCTTTTAGGAGAAGTTATCGGATTCTCGAAGATTCGAAAATTCGAAATATCGAAATATCGAAATATCGAGGATTCGAAAAATCGCCATCTTGCTTGATTTTTGAAACACCTATTTTATCCATTTTATCCTATTTCCACCTATTTTTTAAATCGGTGGAAATGGATTTTTAATTGGGCTTAATCGGTGTTTTTTCTGCCACAGAAGATGGTGGGTAGAAAAGAGAAAAAGGCTTAATTAGCCGTTGTGTGCGTCTAATCAAGCCTTTTGTCTTTTATGCAGAAATTGCCGTGTGGCAATTAGAGACTCTTTTGTACCTCGACTTCTTCGAATGCCTCAAGCATATCGTCGGGCAAGATGTCGTTGTAGCCAGCGATGCTCAAACCACACTCGAAACCGTTTGTAACTTCCTTCACGTCGTCCTTGAAACGCTTGAGTGAAGCCAAAGCACCAGTGTAGCGAACGATACCATCGCGAATCACGCGCACCTTGCAGTTACGCTTGATTTTGCCGTCCATAACCATGGCACCGGCAATGGTACCCACTTTGCTGATGTGGTAAACTTCCTTCACCATCACGTTACCAATCACTTCTTCCTTGATGTCAGGAGCAAGCATACCTTCCATAGCGCTCTTCACCTCCTCGATTGCATCGTAGATGATAGAGTAGATACGGATGTCGACGCCTTCTTGTGCAGCGAGGCGCTTTGCATCGGCACTTGGACGCACTTGGAAGCCAATGATGTAGGCATTTGATGCGGCAGCCAAGGTTACATCGCTTTCGCTGATAGCACCCACAGCCTTGTGAACCACATTCACTTGCACCTCTGGGGTAGAGAGTTTGAGCAGTGAGTCGCTCAACGCTTCGATAGAACCGTCCACGTCGCCCTTCACAATCACGTTCAACTCGTGGAACTCGCCCAATGCCTTGCGGCGTGCGATGTCTTCGAGGGTGAAGCGTTTCTGTGTGCGCAGACCGAGTTCGCGCTGGAGTTGTTCGCGCTTGTTGGCAATCTGGCGTGCCTCTTGGTCGGTGTCCATTACGTTGAACTTATCGCCAGCGGTAGGAGCACCGTTCAGACCGAGAATCAGCGCAGGTGACGATGGTCCAGCCTCTTGAATGCGCTGGTTACGCTCGTTGAACATCGCCTTCACCTTACCGTAGTGTGTGCCGGCAAGAATGATGTCGCCCACGTGGAGTGTGCCGTTATCGACGAGGAGTGTAGCCACATAGCCACGACCCTTGTCAAGCGATGATTCAATGATTGAACCAGTGGCCTTGCGATGAGGATTTGCCTTCAGTTCGAGCATATCGGCTTCGAGCAGCACCTTATCAAGCAGTTCTGCCACGCCGATGCCCTTCTTGGCACTGATGTCTTGGCTCTGGTACTTACCGCCCCATTCTTCCACCAGGTAGTTGAGGTTGGCAAGTTCTTCCTTAATCTTGTCAGGGTTAGCGCCCGGCTTATCAATCTTGTTGATTGCGAAAATGATAGGCACACCGGCAGCGGAAGCGTGGTTGAGTGCTTCCACGGTTTGAGGCATCACAGCATCATCAGCAGCCACGATGATGATAACGATGTCGGTAACCTTGGCACCACGGGCACGCATAGCGGTAAACGCCTCGTGACCAGGGGTGTCGAGGAATGTGATGCGGCGGCCGTTTTTCAGTTTCACATTATATGCGCCGATGTGCTGGGTGATACCACCAGCCTCACCAGCAATCACGTTAGCGTTACGGATGTGGTCGAGCAATGAAGTCTTACCGTGGTCAACGTGGCCCATCACAGTCACCACTGGTGGACGTGATTCGAGGTCTTCAGGATTATCCTCCTCCTCATGAATCTGTTCTGCCACATCTGCGCTTTCGTATTCGGTCTTGTAGCCAAATTCTTCAGCCACAATATTGATGGTTTCGGCATCGAGGCGTTGGTTGATAGATACCATCACACCAATGCTCATGCAGGTGCCAATCACCTTGTTGATAGGCACATTCATCATAGCAGCGAGGTCGTTTGCAGTCACGAACTCGGTGAGTTTCAGAATTTTTGATTCTGCTGCTGCCTCTGCTGCTTCAGCGCGCTCTTCCTCACGGAAAGCCTCACGCTTTTCACGACGCCATTTTGCACCTTTCTTCTGTGGCTTGTTGGTGAGGCGTGCAAGCGTTTCCTTCATCTGGCGCTGTACATCTTCCTCGCTCACTTCAGCCTTGAATGGGCGTTTGTTCTTATCTTTCTTGTTGCGCTTGCCAGCGTTGGCATTTTGAGCGTTGGCAGCGTTTTGCTGGTTGCCACGCTTTTGGTTGCCACCGCCTTGTGATTGCTGTTGCACGCTCTTTTCGATGTCAACCTTTTCTTTGCCAATGCGCTTGCGTTTGCGCTTTTCGCCGTCGGCATTAGCGCCTTGGCGAGCCTTTTCCTTGTTGATACGCTCGTTGCGCTTTTCCTCCTTCGTCTTCTTCTTGGGGCGAGTGGATTGGTTGAGCGCCGACAAGTCGATTTTGCCCACCACCTTAGGACCTTGCATACGAGGGGCGTTGGAGATGGTTTCTGGTTCGGCTTGTGGAGCAGGTGCAGGCGCCTCTTCCTTCTTCTGCTCTACCACAGGAGTTTCTGCCACTGGTTGTGGTTTTTCTACCTTTGGTTCGGCTGGAGCCTTTTCTTCCTTCTTAGGCTCTACCGCAGCAGGTTCGGGCTTAGTCTCCTCCTTTGGAAGCTCTGCTGGTGCAGGCTTCTGTTCTTCTGCCTTTTTCTCTTCCATCTTCACCTCCTCGGCTTTAGGTGCTTCAGACGCAGCGGGTTTGGGTGCTACAGGGTTGCCCTTAGCGTCGAGTTCGATTTTACCCAACACTTTTGGTTTCTGTATCGCCACTTCCACTGTTTTGCTTTCTTCAGCTTCACGACGCTTTTTTTCTGCAGCTTGAGCGGCTTTCTCTTCCTTGCGGTCGTGAATAATCTGTTCGGCTGCCTTTTTCTGTTGCATGGCTGGCTTAAACTTCTGGATGAGCAAGTTGTAGGCTTCATCGCTGATGCGTGCATTGATGTTGTCGTCAACCTCAATCTCGTTCTTCTTCAAGAAGTCTCTTGCCGTCTGCATTCCGATGTTTAAATCTTTGACTGCTTTACTAATCTTTATGGGCATATATTTCTTTTAAGTTATTGTCTCGTTTGTTTTGTTCGTTTGCACTTGTTGGCCCTTGCTTGTTTGTGCATGTGTCCCGACTCTGTGCAAGGGGTCGTGGCAGCGGAGGGGAAGAATGTGATTATTCTTCGTCGAACTCAGCCTTCAGCACAGCAATCACGTCGTCAACGGTGCTTTCCTCAAGGTCGGCTTTGTCGATGAGTTCTTGGCGTGGAGTGTGGAGCACGGCTCTTGCGGTGGCGCAACCCATGTTCTTGAGGGCTTCGATCACCCACTCGTCGATTTCATCCTTAAACTCGTCGAGGTAGATATCGTCTTCGCCTTCGCTTTCAATGTCGCGGTACACGTCGATAGTGTAGCCAGTGAGGATAGTGGCGAGTTTGATGTTCAAACCACCCTTACCGATAGCGAGCGACACTTCATCAGGACGCAAGAACACTTCGGCGTGCTTGTTTTCTTCGTCGAGGCGGATTGAGGAAATCTTTGCTGGGCTCAATGCGCGCTGAATGAAGAGTTGTGGGTTGCTGGTGTAGTTGATTACGTCGATGTTCTCGTTGCGCAACTCTCTCACGATGCCGTGGATACGTGCACCTTTCACACCCACACATGCGCCTACTGGGTCGATACGGTCGTCGTAACTTTCAACGGCGATTTTAGCGCGTTCGCCAGGAATACGAGCCACGGCGCGAATCACAATCAGACCATCGTGGATTTCTGGCACCTCAAGTTCGAAGAGGCGGCGCAAGAAGTTTTCGCTTGTGCGCGACACTGTAATCTTAGGATTGTTGTTCTTGTTATCCACATTATAAATAACGGCGCGCACGGTTTCGCCCTTGCGGTAGATGTCGGTAGGAATTTGTTGATCCTTTGGAAGGAGCAACTCGTTCTTCTCGTCGTCGAGCAGGAGCACCTCACGCTTCCACACTTGGTAAACTTCACCACTCACCAACTCGCCTTCCTGAGCCTTGAATTGGGTGTAGATGGCGTCTTTTTGCAGGTCAAGAATCTTACTTGCCAAAGTTTGACGCAAGTTAAGAATTGCGCGGCGGCCGAATTTGGCGAATTCTATTTTTCGGGTATGCTCTTCGCCCACTTCGCAGTCGGGGTCGGGACTGTCCACATCGTTGCGGGCGTCGGTGAGCGCGATTTGGCGGTCGGGATCTTCCACTTCGCCATCAGGCACCACTTCAAGGTTCTGATAGATTTCGCAGTCGCCGTTGTCGGGGTTCATAATCACGTCGAAGTTCTCGTCGCTACCGAAAATCTTAGCCAATACGCTACGGAACGACTCTTCAAGCACACTAATCATAGTGGTCTTGTCGATTTTCTTCAACTCTTTGAATTCTTTGAAACTGTCGGTCAAACTTATAGTTTCGATTTCTTTCTTAGCCATAGTCTGGTGTTAAAACTGTATGATGTTTTTTGTATATTTTATTTCGTCGTATTTATAGTTGAGGTCCTCGTCCACCATTTCGGGACGCTTCTTGCCCTCAAGTTTCACCTTCTTGGTGATGGTGAGCGTAAATCCTTTCTCGTCAGCGTCTTTGAGCGTGCCTTTAAGCTTCTTGCCGTCTTTGGTGAGCACTTCCACCTCGCCGCCCATATTCTTCTTATAGTGCTGAAGCACCTTGAAAGGGTCGCTGATGCCGTAACTGCCCACGGTGAGTTCGTAGTCCTCCACATCGCGGTCGAAGTGGTCGAGCACCTTATTGTTCAGCGCGATGCAGTCGTCGATAGTCACAGAGCCCATGCTGTCGATAGCCACATCAATTATATTGTCGGCACTCACTTTCACCTCCACCAGAAAGATTTCGCTTCCTTCAAGTTCGGTGTTGATAACGTCGATAAGTTCTTGCTTATTAATCATACTTACGGGTATATAAATAAAAAAGAAGAAGCCACAGAGCCTCCTCTAATCGAATTGCGCTGCAAATATAGTGATAATTACCGAGGTATGCAACTTCCCCCTGCCACC
>ERZ1026852.1857-NODE-1857-length-10603-cov-5.211509_pt1 | contig 10603 bp, 19 predicted proteins | sample MGYA00380156_ERZ1026852 | MGnify/ENA primary metagenome ERZ1026852 (study PRJEB33269, sample SAMEA4719792) | human gut metagenome | biome: human-associated habitat; feature: organic feature; material: feces | place: Cameroon | collected 2013-10 ...
CTCTCTATCCATTGCATCATCTTCGATGCTGGATGTTTTTAAACAGCTAAAAACCAACGTCAAGAATACCAAAATAATAGTTCCAACTATCAATATTATGTCCATTAATTAACCTCATTTAAAATATACTGCCCAGATGCTGCTGCCATATGAGCCATAAGCATAGCTCGTGTCATAAGTCCAACACCTCCGGGAACCGGTGTAACTTTAAGATTCGGACAAATATCCTCACGGAATCCATAACAATCGCCGATAAGTTTTCCATTTACATCTCGATTAACTCCAACATCAATTATGACTTCCGCATTCGAGCAACAAGTTAAATCAACTGTATTTGGCCTACCAACTGCAGAAATAACAATCTCAGCGCCTTGTAATAACTTAGATAAATCTTTCGTCTTAGAATGAGCTACCGTAACAGTGCAATCCTCTTCCAGCAACATTTTAGCTATGGGTTTACCGACCAACTTACCTCTACCGATAACGAGTGCATTTTTTCCACTCAAAGTTCCAATTTCTTTATGTAGAAGATACATGATGCCTTCTGGGGTGCAAGGTTTAAAAGGACTGTCTTGTTTAAACCCGTCTACATCCTTCTTGCTCTGAACCAAATCTGTATAATACTTCTCGTCCATACCTTTTAGGAGAGGAAGCTGAATAATTATACCACCAACCGATGGATCAGAATTTGAAGAAGCAATCATCCAAGAAAGATTCGATTTGTCGCTGTTAATATGCTCGTATGGAATCCCACAATACCTACAATCCTTAATTTTACCTTTTACATAAGATTTTGAAGCGGGATCATCTCCAACGCTAAAAATTACAAGCGACTTTTTATTAGGAACATGTTTAACTGCATTCAAAATTTCTTGTGCATATTTTTTACAATCAATATAATTCATAATACACCTTTGTTTAAAACATACTTTCCGGTTTCAGACAATCCGAATATACACAATGCTCACAATCCTCAGTGCATCCCATATAACGTTCTTTACTTTTTAAAGATTTGGTCTGCAAATTTAATTTTTTAATTGCATTAGAGATAGTAGCGTGGCTGCAATTAAGGGTATTTGCGAGTTGTTCGTAAGTAGCACCTTCAGATTTCATTTTTACAAGCAATGCATATTTTTCATCAGTCCATTTGAATCTCTGAATTTTTGTGTACAAGCTATTTGCACACATAACATTTCTTATAACATTCGCCGAAACGCCGAAAACATCAGCAATCTCTGTAGCGGTTTTTTCTTCATCTAGTAGGTTTGCTATTTGTTTTATTTTTTCTTCTGTCCATTTCATATCAATCGTCACCTTTGCGATATACAAATCTTGGGCTTTTTAATCTTTTCTTAGCATTTACTCCTTGACTTTCAATAACACGCTCTGCGAAATAGTTGTTAATAACCTTAAAATCATGCTCTTTTTGTCTGATTTTTGAATATTTTTCTCGATCAGCTTTAAAAAGTTCACATGTATCATGACATCCCGGGTATCGATCCTCACAACCCATACAAGAAAATATCATACAGATTCTCCTAAGTATTTAATCTATTCCTGTGCTTCCGAATCCACCTCGATCTTGGCCATCCAAATAATCAACCGTAACAAATTTCAGATCAGGCTGCTTTTTTACAATTCGGAACTGACAAATACGATCGTTCTTATGTATTACCGTATCTCTGGTGGCTAAAGCAGGGAACTTCCAAATATCATTGTTGCCACAATAGCTATTATCAATGATGCCGATGCCGTTGGTTTGAATAAGTCCCCAGGTTTTAAATGTAGAGGACCTGGGCACAATATGAGCCTCATACCCCTCAGGGAGCTGCATAGAAATACCGAGTGAAATTAGATAAAATCCACCCTTCCACAATTCAGCATCATCAGCAGCTCTCAAATCGATCCAGTCACCATTATCTTTCATCTCAAGAGGCATAATGTCGGTGTGGTATAATACATCAATAGAAATATGGTTCATTATTTTTGTCCTTTCAAATAAAAAGAATAGGAGACCTTATTCAGATCTCCCAATTCTATTTAATAATCAATTGTTACCTCTTTGGCGTTCTTATACAAATGAATATTCGTTAGCCATGCAAGGAACTTAACCGCCACTTTATTGCCATAAACGCATACAAATCGTCCTACTTCTCTGTTTGTGGAATTCTCCAATACAGGATAATATCCCTCAACTTCAAATAGACCTTTTTCATATACCATTTGACAAATATGGTTTCTGATTTTAGTTTCCTCGAACATACTAATTACTGCTTTGTTCATTGATAACAACCCCTTTCATTAGAGAGCGTGTTTACCTCGCGAATTTACCGTATTTATCGTGTTTAACACGCATTTCAACTTCTTGTTGTTTACCCTTATTAAAAGCAGTAGTATAATTGCCTGTTAAATATCCCGTGACCCTACGAAGTCGCTGAATATCAGTTCCGCCGCACATAGGGCATTCATCGCCGAGCTGATCAGTGTAACCGCAATTCATACATGTGTCATTCGGTACATTGATTGCAAAATAAGGAATGTCCTTATCCATAGCGTAGTCAACGAGCGTCTCAAGAGCTTCAAGATTATACTTGCAAGCAGCATCAAGTTCTACATATGTAATACAGCCTGCACTGCTATATCCGGTCAATTGACTCTCAATATCAATCTTAGTGAACGGATCAACTTCTACCCAGACAGGAACGTGAATTGAGTTAGTGAAGAATTCTTTATCTGAAACATTAGGAATCTCACCGTACTTAGCCTTAAACTTTTGCATTGACGTATAACAAAGATTTTCTGCAGGAGTATAGTATACGCCGAAATTCAGTTTGTATTGCTCCTTAAATTCTGCACATCTAGTTTTAAAGAGCTGCTCAATTCTCTTAGCAAGTTCCATACCCTCTGATTCAGTATGATCTTTACCAATAAGAATTTGCAGAGTCTCAGCAAGACCAATTTGGCCAAGGGCAAGTGTGCCATGCTTCAAAGCTGAGCGAATACCTTCTTCGGGAATATAGCCAGCCATAACATTATTCTCGTACATAAACTTCGCCGCATTAGGCGACTGTGAGCAAATCCAATCAAATCTCTCAATCAACATATCCTTAGCTTCGTGAATTTTCTGATCGAGAATATCAAAGAACTCGTTGACTAGATTGTATTCAGATTCTTCGCTGTTTGACAGTTTCGCGAATGTTTCGATTCGTTCCTTAGCTTCCATCGCCAAAGTCGGCATGATGATCGTAACAGGACAGATATTTCCTCGGCCATCCTTAAGTTGACCGAAACCGTTGATGTCATAGCCATTTGCTGTTCTACAACCCATGGTGCTGAAATATGTTCTCGGATTAGAAATATCATAACCAGCATTTCCACTCCAATCCACGTTTGCATAATTTGGATAGAGTCGCAGACTAGTAGACTTCAGAGCAAGTTTGAAAAGATCGTAATTAGGATCACCAGGCTTACGATTTACGCCTTTCATACACTGAAAAATGCTACAAGGGAATATCGAAGTTTTATGAAGCTTACCCACACCATTGATTGATGTATCAAGTAATGCTTTAATAACCATTCGTCCTTCAGCAAGAGTACATGTGCCATAATTAATCGAAGAAAATGGAAGCTGATTGCCACTTCGAGATTGAAGGGTATTTAAATTATGATACATTCCCTCAACAGCCTGCTTACACTCTTTAACCGTCATATCCATAGCATAAGCATAGGAGTCAGCACTGAGGTAAATATAATTTTTATCCTCGATGCTTAACTTAGGAGAAATAAATTCACTGTCAACGAGCGATTTAATATTATTAGGATCACGCTTAGCAATATACTTTAAGCCATCCTTAAAATGCTTGAAAAAGCTCTTACGAACATATGGAACCATAGTCCAATCAAGATGCGTAGCGGACACACCACCAAACTGCTGCAAGGACTGAATCTGGAAAATAACAGCCACAAGCTGAAATGCAGTATTAATTGATTGAGCTGGTCTTACATCTGTTTGCCGAGTGTTAAAGCCATTGGCTAAAAGATCATCAAATGGAATTGAAAGACAATTGTGGCTGCCAACCGCATAAGAATTTAGATCATGAATATAAATCTCATTGTTCTCATGATTAGCTCTAGCCATCGGAGAAACAATATAATCAAGAGCATATTTCTTAGTTACAACATCGGCAGCTTCTCCAATTCGCCCACCAAACGATGTCTCATCAACATTCGCATTCTGATTCTGAACGTTTTTAGCAGAAAGTTTTTCGTCAACGGCATTCATAAGATCTCGATATTGATTTCGAGCTATACCATGCAAATAACGATAATTTGTATAAGCTTTAGCTACATCTTTATACCTAGTAGCCATCAATTTAACTTCTACAATATCCTGAATTTCTTCGACATTAAGCTCTCTGCCCTCGGACATAACCTCAATCTCGTATGCGATATCTTCAGCACAAAACATCATATCGTTGCTAATAATTTCGTATCGTTCGTGGAAGGCTTTCATAATAGCCATTACAATTTTCTGTTTGTCGAAGTCTACTCTTGCCCCGTCTCTTTTAATAACTTGCAATTAAATCACCTCTCAAAAAAATAATAGGGCACCATTTTTCAGATGCCCTAGATTTGAATTATGTTATGTATTTTGGTATTCAGTCTCGCCAAAAAACTTCAAGAATTTCTTGTAGCCATCCTCGGTGACGAACATCAAATCTGGAAGATACTCTGAGGCTTCCATTTGCACTGGACTACCATCGAGCAGTTTCTTCAGCTCTTCATCAGTAAATATAATAAATTGCTTAGGCATTAGTTTTACCCCACTCCCCACCCCAGTTCTGACCGGACACAACAGCACAAATGGTTTGATGAGCAACTCCAAATCTAGCAGCTAAACCTTTTGCGCCATATTCTTTGTCCCCTCTAATATAATGTTCCTTGATGTAATGTACGTCGTCTTCACTTAGCTTGCAACGAGCATTATTTGTGCCTTTTGCTGTTCTAAGCCCATGAATATACGCATGTCGAAGATTTTCGTTTCTGGTGCACCATTCCAAATTTTCAACTGAATTATTTTTCTTATTGCCGTCTTTATGATTAACCTCTGGCAAATTATTTGGATTAGGAACAAAAGCTTTGGCTATCGCTCGATGAATAAGCTGCGTTTTTCCATCGAACTGGGTTCTCAAATATTGATCTTTTCCAGGAAATTCATGAAGAACTCTCTTTGTTTTGGCATTTCTTATATGCCCATCTGTAGAGACCTCGTATTTTTCAGAATACCGTGACCACAAATTACTTACCTCCTGTAATCAGCTCCGAATAAGGAAGAGTTTCGATCCAGTCAAGCATGGTCTTCCATTCGTCAAGGCGATGCCCTTTGCGAGACTTATAAATATTCGCCAGAACCTCATAATTCAGCATAACGGTCCGGCGCTGGTTGTAAGAGCTCGGCAGAAGCTGGATCATCTGCCACCAGTATTTCTTGTCTTTCGTTTTGAGGTAGAGTTCTCTGAAATGATTTAAGACATTGCATGTCATCTTGATAAAGGTTTTAGGTGTATAGTAGCACCATTGCCCATTCACATCGATGGCAGCTAAAGGCTCGCAATGTTCAATATCAACTCGCTCTTCGTACGGATGTAAAGATTTCTCGTCAAAGAGATGCTCATGACTAAAGTCCTCAAGCGTGAACTCCTTCGCCGCAATCTTGTGCATTGTCGAGCAAGAGTTAGCAACTGTCCCTACCTTGTATGTATCGAATTCCTTCCACCAATAAAGCGGAGCTATAATATCAACATACACAGTGATCATCCGCATGAACTTTCGATGATCCGTACCGGCATTGCGAAGAGTCATCATGAGCTTCTGGTCGTTCGGACCAAGATCATATTCGTACTCGTCACTATATTCAACAGTAATATAATTCTTAGCGTATTCTTTCCAATCGATTTGTCTTCTAAGCCTAAGAGGCGGAATATGAGCATCCCATCCACTATCGCTCTTCTCCCAAGAGTTTTTCGGATTGCGCATGCCTCTGATGGCCGCTTCCCAACCCATGACTTCTACGTTTTCTAATTTAATCATGTTAACCTCTCCAAGATCTTTATAGCTCTATGAAAATTCTTTTGTTTAATTCTCTTTTTCTTCGCATGTAAAGCCAAATAAACAACTCGTCTATTAGGACAGCATTCGATGATTATTTTCTTCATGCCTGAAATAGTAAGAATAGCTTCTTTTGTTATGCGAGTGACAAACTCAAAACTTTCATTAAGATTGCATGTATTTATGTATATTTGCTGTGGCTCGTCATCTCGCTCAATGCAACAATTAATTTCAGATACATTTCCGAGTAGTGTATAAGAACCATCCAGCTCAGAAATATACATAGTTCCAGAGTCTAAGTTAATCATTTTTGCCTCTCTCATTATCTTCATTGTTGAATAAGGAATTCAGGAATTCTTGAATAGGATCGTTTTCTTTTTTCATTTGATACTTATTATAAATAGGCTTAACTTTTTCAATAAATTTAGCCATAATCGTAAGCTGATCCAAAACTTCGAGTTTATTAATATCGTTACCCATCCAGTTCATAATTTTGTTCATTTCTTCCATAATTATTCTCCTTTACAGAAATATAAACATTAGCAACATAAATAGCGCCGCCAATAGTCCAAAACCAATAAAAGCTAATTTTATAGCAGATCTAAATAACCAATTAATAAGTTTAATTATGTAATACAACATCTGCAGTATACCTACCTAATTCGTTGCATTTAGCATGGCCATCGGCTACAAAAATATCAATTCGTTTACCGTCGTTACCGCCCATTCGATCTACAATCTTATAATCTACTCCATTGATCGTAATAATATCTCCAAGCTTTCCAAAAGTCGCAGCGCAATAGTTTCCGATAATACCATCATGCAAAGTAATACCACTGGCGGTAGCAGTATAGTTTATTCCATCCTCAGTCCAGCTATAACTGCCATTGCATTTACTGCACGCGCAATAATGAGTGATTATAGCTTTTATGTTTTTGTCGCCAGAACTCTCTACAGCAGTATCTTCCTTAATTTCTTCTTGTTTAGAAGTCTCTTGTTTCTTAGTAGTTTCTTTCTTTTTCTCAGTCTTTACAGGCTCTTTTTTCGTTTCTACCTGGTTTTCTTCAATATAATCAGAAAGATCTATCTCCTCTATATCAGAATCGATTACAGAGGATTCTAAGGGCTCAGAGATATATGTAATGCTTGGCGATTCATAAATTTCAGCAGGTTTAAGTACAACTTCTGCTTTATCGATAGGCTTCGGCCAGAATAGTACAACAATCGTGGTTATTAAAAGTATTGAAAGGGTAATGATGATAATAGCTCTCTTGTTCATAAATTTTTTCATGTTTATTCTTTGCTCCTTTGATTATTAAAATATTATTTCTCTTCCCACTTAACAGGCTTATGAGAATATAAATTTACAGGTTCATTTAGGCATTCGTCACAAGGATCATCAGATTCTTTTAGATCCTTATACTTGCAATTCTTGCAATACTGATCGAAATATACTTCTTTATAGACGTCTTCCATAAACGTTAAATCCTTTCTTCGCTCACCATTTCACAAATTTTTGTTCGTTAAATTTTTTCTTTTGACTTAATGCTCTACTTATAGCTAAATCAATACCGGATCTTGACTTAAGATGGTAGTAATATAAATCTAAGTAAGGTGTATTAAGACGATCGATTCTTCCTGCACTTTGCTGCATGACTTTATAGCTGTAGTTTTGAGAGTAGAATACGATTGTATCGGTCTTAATACAGTTCCAACCCTCTGCTCCGGCAGTATATTGTACAAGATATACCCATTTGTCGCCATTCGGAATGGGTTGGTGTTTATGCCCGTTCCATTCTGCAATCTCCACATCGCATCCATAAGTCAACCTCTTCAAAATATCAAGTTCATAATCGAAGTTATAAAAGACTATCATTCTCGGATGTTTTTCGAATAACTCTAGCAAAGCTAGTTGTCTAGATTCATCCGAGTTTACGAGTCTTCTCCAGACATAACAAAGACCGCTAGCGTTAACTATCGGTTCGTTCTTAAAAATATCCCATCGATTTCTCGAAATCTCTTTATACATAGCAACATCATACTTAGTGTAAATATCTTCATGATGAGCTACCGTTAGACGCTTAAAATCCATGTCTACTAAGATTTTATTTCTAAGACGTATTAATCTTCCTGTATTAAGATATCGATCAATCTTGGGAAATTTAGTGTATCTAGAGTATATGATGTGCTCTCTACTAAACTCCGTTTTGTTTTTGTAAAAACCATTAGCTATAAACACGGGAATATAATCGCTCCAAGTGTCTCCTGGAGTTGCACTGAGTAATATCCAATCATTCTTTTTTGCAATCTTAAGAAACGATTTTACCCAAGCCCCAGACCCGACCACTCGTTGTTCATCAAAAATAAAGAAAGCATCCGAAATATCCGAATACTTTCCTATGTTATTCCAACTATCGATTATAACTTTGTTCTTGTAATAGCCGACTTCAGAATTTGTTGTAAGTAGAAAAGGTACAAGCTCTCCTTCCCACTCTTTTGTATCGCGTTTTCGTGCTGTGGTAATAATATAAAGATCTTTAGGATTATTCATAGGAGTGTATTCCTTAGTTCCTAGAATTCCTCCTTGTTCTTTATAATAATATGCAAGTGAGGTCCGAGATTTCCCAGACCCCACACCACCGCATAATATACAGCCATTCCTCATTCGTTCTACAGCGTCAAGCTGATAATCATATAAGTTAATCCCCGACAAGTTCTTCATCATCCCCTAGCACATTAAGGATATAATCTGTAATCTCCGAACGAATTTTTCTAAGTTCTTTGGACTTACTTTCGTGAGTGTCATAAAGTTCCGAAAGCAAGGCAGTCATATCTCCGAGATCGACTGTCTCATCTCTGGCTATTCGTCTATTTACAGCATCTATTTGCATGACCAGCAGCTCAAGATCATGATGAATCGCTTTTTCATTTGTCAAAATATCAAGTAACGGTCTCATAATACTCCTTTCAAATATCAAACATACAGTTTACCGTCGTATGGTCTTTTTTCTTTGATCATGTCGTACCAACATGAACTATGAATATACTGCTTGATTCCGGTTTTAGTTACTACAAGCTCTGCGTTATGATAATGCGGATTTTGTTTTAACACACCATCAGGAACTTGTTCTACATCTTTACTGCATAATGGGCATCTAGTGTTTACAAGCAATCTTCGTCCCATTCAAATCAGCTCCTTTTAATCATCTAAATATTGACCTAAATATCCAAGGGCTTCTCCGACCGTTTGTTCCTTCGATGGATCGTCACAACCGTTTTCTATTCTGAACAAAATTGAATAAGCTTTCTCGACAAGAGCATCCTTTTTTGCCAATTGTGCAATATAAGCATCCTCGTCCTCATCAAGAATAGTTTCAATATCCTCGTTCTCATTCTCATTATGCATTGCTTCAATATCCTCATCACGAATAGTTTTAATATTGTCCATAATATTCACCTTTCATTTTTAATTAATTTGATATTCGTTAGCACATAGTCCCAGCTAGTTCCAAAATGAGTTATACCCCATACATAAATATTGAGTTTCTCATTGTAAAATACTATTTCATTTGTATGCTCTGCCAAGAACTCATAGCCATACTCTGAAATAATGTATTCCTGAAATATCTCTTCTTCAAACTCTCCAGCCACTATCTCCCAATCTTCAAACGTTTCTGCTCGAATTATATTATTGAGAACACAATTTCCAAGAATTTTTGCGAGTGCGCTATAGTCTAAATATCCGTTATCTAATCCATATTCAGATACTTTTACTCCGCAAATCTTGTCATCGTATAATCTCATTTCAGTCGTTTTCATCTTGAAGCACATCCTTAGATTTATTTCCAGTGGCTTAGTGACGAGAGATAAATAAAAGAGTCTCAGCTATTTCTAGCCAAGACTCTTAGTCTTTTAGAGCATAAATACTCCATATTCTTCACGAAGTTGTTTTACCAAGATTTCTCTAATACGCATCAACGCAATTGAAACATCTCCTAAACGATTTATCGATTCCCATAATTCAGATCCGAGATCCTCTTCACTTTTCAATTGGTACTTCTGATATACTGCTTTGTTAGATTCCAGTTGCAAGTCAATAATGCATATCATGTCTGCTAATTTACTATCGATCATAGACATTTACACTCCTTTCATTATAGGAATTGTAAATATCGCGACTTAATACTCCTCATTAAATCTATCTGCAAATCTGTCAACTTCCTGAGTTACACAGATAGACTGCAAATATGCGCTTCTACCCGCCTTACCGTTGACTTCCCAATCGTACGGCCGGATGTCCATATCTACACTAAGAATATCAACATTATCCAGACAACTAATGGACTCCTCGTCAAGCTTGTTCATGGCTTTGCCCGTCTTCAGATATACGATCGGTCCACGATCGTTGAATTTAACCTTAATAGGCAAATACATAAACGGTGCATCGCCTTCCTCACGCGCAGGCTTAATCTTTACATTCCAACCTTCAGCGATA
>ERZ1026852.1858-NODE-1858-length-10599-cov-10.715763_pt1 | contig 10599 bp, 8 predicted proteins | sample MGYA00380156_ERZ1026852 | MGnify/ENA primary metagenome ERZ1026852 (study PRJEB33269, sample SAMEA4719792) | human gut metagenome | biome: human-associated habitat; feature: organic feature; material: feces | place: Cameroon | collected 2013-10 ...
ATTTTCTGGTTGTTTAACTTTACAAAATTTTGGTGGTACAAAGTTACGTATTACAATAGGGTAACCACAGTAGGACGGTGGCCTCCGTGCCCCGTCCTCCAACAAGAAGCAAGGGTATTCACTCCCCTCTCCTACGGGGAGAGGTTGGGGGTGGGGCTTCCGTTTTGTATATTTATGCAATATCGGAAGCGTTTTCTGAAACCCATCAAATTACAGTCTGAAAGCCTTGGTTTTAGACTGCGAAACCAAGGGTTTTAGGGTGTAAAACCAAGGGTTTCAGGACCTAAAACCAAGGGTTTTGCAAATGAAAGGTATCAACTCTGAAAAGTGCAAGCAATCAAAGTGCGTTTACTTACAGATTGTAAGAATCTTAACAAATGTTGTGTGAAGAGATGTAAAAACATAGTATTGTATATTTATGCATTTTGGTTCACGATTTTGCATAAATATTCATTTTAGAGAATGATGAGGCATGAAAGAGCGAATATGAGAAATAAGATCTTGCCGTCGCCGAAGGCGGCGAAGGTTCATAACCGCTGGCGAAGCAGCCAAAGGCTGTGAGCCTGCGGACAATGAAAAGAGAAGAAGCGTCCTCGAAGAGGGCGAACATCAAAAAAATAGCTAATACAAAGTAGGTTCGCCCTCTTCAAGGACGCATTGTTTGCCTTCGATCAGCCGTAGGTTCCCTCACCTCGTTCGGTCACCCACGGTTATGAACCTTCGCCGCCTTCGGCGACGCAGACGCAAGGCTTGGAGCATTTTGCTGATAACGTTGCTCAAGAACTTGTCTGCACAGCTTTGCCGCTTCCAGAGCAAGAACTCGACAACAATAACAGCAATCAGCTCGTCTACTTGTCAACTCGTCTACTTGTCAACTAAAAGGGTTAAATCATGTTAAACTATCCTAATTATCAGCCCCTTACCCACCCCCATTCTTGGCCCAATAAAAGATAATGTGTAATTTTGCAGACCGATTATTTCGGGGATACACTTAGAGTCCCCAGTATACGAGTGTTAATAGTGTTGCCCTTGGCCGAGCTGCACGGTTAGTGAATCGCGTGTACACAAAGAGAAATAACAATTGTTTTTTAGTAGTAAAATTTAAATTTTAAAATGAACACTTTAAGTTACAAGACTATTTCCGTAAACAAGGAAACAGCTAAGAAAGAGTGGGTCGTAGTTGACGCCAGCGACCAGGTTGTAGGCCGCCTCTGCTCAAAAGTAGCCAAGCTGCTCCGCGGAAAGTACAAACCCAGTTTCACTCCCCACGTTGACTGTGGAGACAATGTCATCATCATCAATGCCGCTAAGGTGGTTTTCACTGGCAAGAAAGAGACTGACAAGGTTTACACACGTTATACTGGTTATCCTGGTGGCCAGCGCTTCAACACACCCGCTGAGCTGCGCAAGCGCGAAGATGGCATGGACAAGATCATCCGTCACGCTGTAAAGGGCATGCTCCCCAAGGGCCCGCTCGGTCGTCGTCTCCTCGACAACCTCTATGTATATAACGGTACAGAGCACAAGCACGAGGCACAGAGCCCCAAGGCAATTGATATTAACCAGTATAAATAATAAGGTATAAAGATGGAAATCATTAACGCAATCGGTCGCCGCAAGAGCGCTGTAGCTCGTGTATATGTAACAGAAGGTACCGGCAAAATCATCATAAACAAAAAAGAACTTACTGAGTATTTCCCCTCTGCAATTCTGCAGTACGTGGTAAAGCAGCCCCTGCTCACCCTTGAGGCTACTGAGAAATACGACATCAAGGCCAACCTCGATGGTGGTGGCTTCACAGGCCAGAGCCAGGCTCTGCGTCTCGCTATCGCTCGCGCACTCGTTAAGATCGACGCCGAGGACAAGAAGGCATTGAAGGATCAGGGCTTCCTCACACGCGACTCACGTGCTGTTGAACGTAAAAAGCCCGGTCAGCCCAAGGCTCGTCGTCGCTTCCAGTTCAGCAAGCGTTAATATCTGGATTGGCTGGCCTCCTATGGAAAGCCGCCAGGCAGTTTAGCATCCAAACCGGCGCGACCCCGCATCAACAAATCATTTATCACAACAACAACATTGATACGGGTTACCCGCAGGTTGGTTCGAGAAAAACTAAAAGGAAAGTAAACACATTAAAAGAAAAAAGAAAATGTCAAGAACAAATTTTGACCAGTTACTCGAGGCAGGTTGCCACTTCGGTCACCTCCGTCGCAAATGGAACCCCGCCATGGCACCCTATATCTTCATGGAGCGCAATGGCATCCACATCATCGATCTGAACAAAACCGTAGCCAAGATTGACGAGGCTGCAGAGGCTTTGAAGCAGATTGCCAAGCAGGGCAAGAAGATCCTGTTCGTCGCTACTAAAAAACAAGCTAAGGACGTTGTTGCTGAGAAGGCAGCAAGCGTAAATATGCCTTACGTTATCGAGCGTTGGCCCGGCGGTATGCTTACCAACTTCCCCACCATTCGCAAGGCTGTGAAGAAAATGACGAACATCGACAAGCTGATGAACGACGGTACATTCTCAAACCTGTCTAAGCGCGAGCTCCTTCAGATCACTCGCCAGCGTGCTAAGCTCGAGAAGAACCTCGGCTCTATCGCTGACCTGAGCCGTCTGCCGAGCGCTCTCTTCGTTATCGACGTAATGAAAGAGCACATCGCTGTGAAGGAAGCTAACCGTCTGGGCATCCCCGTGTTCGCTATCGTTGACACCAACTCTAACCCCAAGAATATCGACTACGTTATCCCCGCTAACGACGACGCTAAGGATTCTATTGACGTAGTATTGGGCGCTTGCTGCGCAGCTATCGCTGAGGGCGTTGAAGAGCGCAAGGTAGAGAAGGCCGACGAGAAGGCTGCTGCTGAGCAGAACGAGGCTGCTGCCGAGGGCAAGAAGCGCGTGCGCAAGGCTCGCAAGGAAGAGCCCGCTAAGGCTGAAGAGGCTACTGAGGCTCCCGCTGCTGAGTAATCATCACTTTTTTTACATAACAATTTGAACATTAAACACTATTATGGCTGTTTCAATTGAAGACATCAAGAAACTTCGTGCCATGACAGGTGCCGGACTGGCTGACGTCAAGAAGGCCCTCACAGAGGCAGAAGGTGATTTCGATAAGGCTAAGGACCTGCTCCGCGAGCGCGGACTGGCTATCGCCGCTAAGCGTTCTGACCGCGAGACCTCTAACGGTTGCGTGCTCGTTAAGAACGTAAACGGTTTTGCCGCTATCATCGCTCTTAAGTGCGAGACCGACTTCGTAGCTAACGGTGCCGACTTCATCAAACTGACAAGCGACATCCTCGACGCTGCTATCGCTGCTAAGGCTCAGAACCTCGACGAGGTGAAAGCCCTGATGCTGGGCAACCAGACCGTAGAGGCTGCTGTTACACAGCGCTCAGGTATCACTGGCGAGAAGATGGAGCTCGACGGCTACAACGTGCTCGAAGGCGAGAACATCGAGGTTTATGACCACATGGGCAAGCACACTCTGTGCACCATGGTTCAGCTGAACGAGAACAACGCCGAGGCTGGTCACAAGATCGCTATGCAGGTAGCTGCTATGAAGCCCATCGCTCTCGACGAGACTTCTATCCCCGCCGAGGTTGTTGAAAACGAGTACAAGGTTGCCGTTGAGAAGACCAAGGAAGAGCAGATTGAGAAGGCTGTTGAGGTAGCAGTAAAGAAGGCTGGCTTGAACCCCAACCACTTCGACTCTGAGGATCACATCGAGTCGAACCAGGGTAAGGGCTGGATTACCGCTGAAGACGTTGCTAAGTTCCGTGAGATCAAGGCTACCGTTTCAGCTGAGAAGGCTGCCAACCTGAACGAGAACATGATTCAGAACATCGCCAAGGGTCGCGTAAACAAGTTCTTGAAAGAGAACTGCCTCGTTGACCAGGAGTTCCAGTTTGGTGATGGCGACAAGGAGACTGTTGCTCAGTATATGAAGAAGCAGAGCAAGGATATGAAGATCCTTGCTTACAAGCGCTTCACACTGGTTGCCGACTAATAAAAGGCTCCTTGGAACACAAGAGATAACAAAAGGGTTGTAGAGGGCCAATGCCTCCTACAACCCTTTTTCAGATTAAATAATATTGTTATATTTTCATCTATTCAATATTATATTGGCTCAATTATTGTTTTGCTCGCAATGCGTTGCATTGCTCGTAGGTTAAACATTAATGTCCATTAATTGAACATTAATTAAACATTAATAATTAACCGCGCGAAGCGCGTATTAATGATAATTAATGTTCAATTAATGATAATTAATGTTTAAGACAAAACGCGCGAAGCGCGAAATAAATGTTTAAACAAAACAAAATAATATGGGCATTATTTCAATTTATAACAACGCCGGCCCCATAAAGACAAGAATATGAAAATATTTGCAGCAGCAATGAACTACCCCCAACACAATAAAGAGTTGGATGGCACGTTATATAAACCAGAGGCACCCATCATCTTCACCAAGGCCGACTCGGCCCTACTGAAAGATGGCAAGCCCTTCTTCATCCCCGACTTCATGGGGCGCATCGACTACGAGACAGAAGTGGTGGTGCGCATCTGCCGACTGGGAAAATCTATCCCCGAGCGCTTCGCACACCGCTACTACGACGCCCTCACCGTGGGCATCGACTTCACCGCCCGCGACCTGCAAGAACAGCTGCGCAAGAACGGACAGCCGTGGGACCTGTGCAAAGGTTTCGACGGATCGGCAGTCATCGGACAATGGGTTGACAAAGAAAAGTTTTTAAACATCAACACCTTGCCCTTCCACCTCGACATCAACGGCCACACCGTGCAAGAGGGCTGCACCGCAGATATGCTCTACACCATTGACAGCCTTATCGCCTACATCAGCCAGTATTTCACGCTGAAGACGGGCGACATACTGTTTACTGGAACGCCCGTAGGCGTAGGCCCCGTACACATTGACGACCACCTGGAGGGCTATCTTGCTGACCGCAAGGTGCTTGAATTTAATTGTAAATAATTGAACTTCTTGTAAGTAATAGAACTTCTTGTAAGTTTAGAAGCGAATTAATATGGCAAACCACACACACATCATCCACACCCGCTCCCTTCTTGCGAGCCTCGTGGCCATCATCGTCATGACAATGATGGGCATCAACGCACAGGCACAAACGCCCACACAAGAACAGGCGCAGATGCAACGCTTCTATAACCTGTCGGCCAGCGATGTAGCCATCGTCGACCGCCTACCACAGTTTGCCATCTCGGTGCCATTGCCCGAGCAATATGCCGACTCTATCTACACGGCCACGCTGCTCTACCCCGAATTTATTGATATGTCTGACACCGACATACAAGCCTACCACCACCTCGCACCAGGCGGCACGCTGCCAGCCATGCCCACCCTCGACACCCACATGGTGTTCGACCGCAAACGCGCACAGCTCGAAACATCGTTCTGCCCATTGGTGTATCGCGATGGCAAGTATCGCATCTTGGTAAGCTTCATGCTGAAGGTGCAAAGCAAGGCACGAAACGCGCAAAGCGCTAAAAGCCAGCACAAAGGCAGCGCAAAAAACAACACACAGCTGAAAGCCAGCACCACACCTGCCGAGCGCTACGCCACCCACTCGGTATTGGCTGAAGGGCGCTGGGCAAAGATACGTGTGGCCGAAACGGGCGTGTACCAAATCAGCGACGCCCTCATCCGTCAGGCGGGCTTCACCGACCTGTCAAAGGTGAAACTCTACGGCTATGGCGGAAACCTCATCAACGAACAACTGGTGGGCAGCGAGCTTATCGCACAAGACGACCTGAAGGAGGTGCCCACCTGTAACATTGCGGGCCGACGCCTGTTCTTTGCCAAAGGCCCCGTGTCGTGGGACAGCAAAGACAGCAAACGCCGCACCCGTAACCCTTATTCTGACTACGGCTACTACTTTCTCACGCAAGACAATGCGTCGGAACCTGCCACCGTCGACTCTACCACCTTTGTAAATTCGTTCTACCCCACCGACACGTGGTTCAGCCACTCGCTGCACGAGGTCGACGCCTACGCATGGTATGAGGGCGGACGCAACCTGTTCGACAGACGAGCCATCACCAAGAGCAACCCGTACACGGTAACACTGGCCACCAACCCTAACGCCACACAGGCCCAGGTAACGGTAAACGTATCGGCTGGCTCACACGCGGAGGTGCAGCTGTCGTTCAATGGCGAAGATATGGGCTCCATCACCGTCAACATAGGCAACGAGGGTGGTCAATCGACCTACAATAAGGGCAACGAGGCAGCAAAAACCTTCACGGTGAGCAACCTTAGTACCGAGAAAAACCAGCTTACCATCACCACCACATCGGGCGGATCCGTGCGCCTCGACTTCATCGACATTCAGTGGGATAAGCCCCTGCCCCTGCCTTCGCTCACCACAGGCGTGCCCACACCCCAATATGTTTACAACATCACGAACCAAGACCACCATGCCGACCCACAAGCCGACATGGTAATCATCATACCCACATCGCAAAAACTGCGCAAACAGGCCGAACGCCTAAAGGCTTTCCGCGAAGAGAACGACGGGCTGCGCGTAAACCTGGTGCCTGCCGACGAGCTGTATAACGAGTTTGCAAGCGGCACACCCGACGCCAGCGCCTATCGCCGATACATGAAAATGCTGTACGACCGCGCACAGAACGAGGCCGACCTGCCACGCTATCTGCTGCTCTTCGGCGACTGCGTGTGGGACAACCGTCTGCTCACCTCGGCCTGCAAATCGCTCAACGCCGACGACCTGCTGCTGTGCCACGAGAGCGAAAACTCGTTCAGCCAAACCACTTGCTACGTTGACGATGGCTTCTTTGCTCTGCTCGACGATGGCGAAGGACTGGACCCCGCCTCGCACGACAAACTGGACATGGCGGTGGGACGCTTCCCCGTGTATAACGAGACCGATGCCAAAGCTATGGTTGACAAAACCATTGCCTACGGCACCAACACAAACGGTGGTGCCTGGCAAAACACGCTGGTGTTTATGGGCGACGATGGCAACAACAACCTGCATATGCGCGACGAAGACGAAACGGCCGAAATGATTAGCGCGCTGCACCCTGGCTTCACCATTAAAAAGGTGATGTGGGATGCCTATAAGCGCGAAACATCGGCCACAGGCAACTCCTACCCCGACGTAACGCGCACACTGAAGCAGCTGCAGCAGCAGGGCGCACTGATCATGGACTATGCTGGCCACGGCAAGGCCACACAGATATCGCACGAGAACGCGCTGCGACTGAACGACTTTAACAACTTTACAAACACCAACCTGCCACTGTGGATAACGGCGTCGTGCGACATCATGGCCTTCGACGGTACTGAAGAAAATATTGGCGAGCAGGCGGTGCGCAACGCGAAAGGGGGTGCCGTGGCGTTCTTTGGCACCACACGCACAGTGTTTACCAATTATAATAAGGTGATAAACCAGGCCTACCTGAAGCATGTGCTGAGCACCGACAACGGCGAACCTATCAGCATAGGCGAGGCACAACGTAGGGCCAAGAACCAGATGATAGAAGATGGAGCCGACCGCACGGTAAACAAGCTGCAATACTCATTGCTGGGCGACCCCGCGCTGAAGTTGGCACTGCCCTCACGCACCATGGTAGTTGACGAGATTAACGGTGTGGCACCCTCGGCCAGCGAGCTCCAAGTGCTGAAGGCGGGCAGCATAGCCACCATAAAAGGACATATTGAGGGCGACGAGGGCTTTAACGGCATTGCCAACATTACGGTGCGCGACGCACGCGAACTGGTAACCTGCCGCATGAACGATGCCAACGAGCCTGAAGGGGCCAAATCGGCCTTCACCTTCTACGACAGAAGCAAGACCATCTATACGGGCAACGACAGCATTCGGGCAGGACAGTTTACCTTCACCTTTGCTGTGCCTAAAGACATTAGCTACAGCGACGCCACAGGCCTCATCAACCTGCACGCCATCAGCACCGACCGCAAGACGTCGGCCAACGGATGGTGCGACCGCTTTGTGGCAAACGGCTCCGACATTAACGATAACGACTCTATCGGCCCATCCATCTACTGCTATCTCAACGCGCCCTCGTTCTCTAACGGCGACCGCGTAAACCCCACACCCTATTTCGTGGCACGTATCACCGACCAGAACGGCATCAACGCAGCGGGGTCGGGCATCGGACACGACTTACAGCTCATCATCGATGGCGATATGCAGCACACCTATAATCTGAACGAAAACTTCAGTTACGACTTCGGCTCATACACCTCGGGCTCTACCTTCTATGCGTTGCCCGAACTGGCACCTGGACAGCACCGCCTGCTGTTCCGCGCATGGGACGTGTATAACAACCCATCGACCACCGAACTGACATTTACAGTGGTGAAGGGGCTGAAGCCTAACCTGTTCAGCATCAGTTGCACAAACAACCCCGCGCACACCTCTACCACCTTTATCGTGAACCACGACCGCATGGGCAGCAACGTAAACGTGGCCATCGACGTGTTTGACATGAGCGGACGACACCTGTGGACACACAGCGAGAACGGTGTGAGCGAGAGCAGTGCCTATACCGTAAACTGGAACCTGACGCTGGACAATGGCGCCGCACTGCAAACAGGTGTGTACCTCTACCGCGTGCGCATAGGCTCTGACGGCAGCAGCATGACATCGAAAGCAAAGAAGTTGGTAGTGGTTAGGCAATAAAACGCACCACATAGCGTTATCTATAAAGCAAATTGAAGCAGAATGAAAGCATACATCAAACACATTATGATGCTGATGCTGGCAGCCATCGCGCTGCCCGCCATGGCACAGAAAGATAAATTTTTTAATCCCGTCACAACATCGGTGACCTCGCAAAGCATCGCACCTGACGCACGATCGGCAGGTATGGGCGACGTGGGCGCCGCTACCGACCCCGACGTGGTGTCGCAATACTGGAACCCCGCCAAGTATCCGTTTAACATCTCGCGTGCTGGCGTAGCTATCAACTATACACCGTGGCTGCGACAGCTGGTAAGCGACATCGACCTGGCTTATGTGGCTGGCTACTACCGCATAGGCGACTACTCGGCAGTGTCGGCATCGTTGCGCTACTTCTCGTTGGGCGAGGTGCAGATGTCTGACGACGAGAACCTCACCATCAACCCCTATGAAATGTCGTTTGATGTGGCCTACTCGCTGATGCTGAGCGAACACTTCTCGCTGGGTGCCGCCGTGCGTTGGATCTACTCTGACCTGACCTACGACTTCACCTCTGATACAGCGCCTGGCTCAGCCTTCGCCGCCGACCTGTCGTGCTACTATCAAAACTATTTGAACATCGGAGAGCGCGAATGTCAGTTGGGATTGGGCTTGAACATCTCAAACATTGGTAGCAAGATTTCGTTTGGTGGCGATAACAACTCTGAATTTATCCCCACCAACATGCGTCTGGGTGCATCGCTCATGGTGCCCATCGACGAATACAACCGCTTTACCATTGCTGCCGACGCAAACAAGCTGCTGGTGCCCACCTACCCCAAACAAAACGAGGGCGAGAGCACCGAAGCCTACCAAGAGCGTGTGCAGAAAGATTATTATGACGTATCATCAATCAGCGGCATCTTTAAGAGCTTTGGCGATGCCCCTGGCGGCTTTAAAGAAGAGCTGCAGGAGATACAGTGGAGCGTGGGTGCTGAATATATCTACCACGACAAGTTTGCGCTGCGTGCCGGATACCACCACGAGTCGGAAAACAAAGGTAACCGCAAATACTTCACCGTGGGCGCGGGCTTCAAGATGAGCGTGTTCTCGCTTGATGCTGGCTACGTTATTGCCACGGCCAAGAGCAACCCGCTCGACCAAACGCTGCGCTTCTCGCTCAGCTTTGATATGGACGGCATTAAAGATTTGTTTAGAAGAAGATAAAAAAGCCCCTCATTATGAAAATACGTACCGGACTGGGATATGACGTACACCGACTGGTGGAAGGAAGAGACTTGTGGTTGGGCGGCATCAAGATACCGCACACCTTAGGATTATTAGGCCATAGCGACGCCGACGTGCTCATTCACGCCATTTGCGATGCTCTATTGGGTGCCGCCAACATGCGCGACATAGGCTACCACTTTCCCGACACATCAGCCGACACTCTCGACATTGACAGCAAGATATTACTGAAAAAAACCGTTGACCTCATCGCCACAAAGGGCTACAAAATAGGGAACATCGACGCTACCATCTGCGCCGAACGACCTAAGATAAACCCACACGTGCCCGACATGAAAGCTTGCTTGGCACAGGTGATGAGCATCGACGAAGACGACATCTCAATAAAAGCCACTACCACCGAGCACCTCGGCTTCACAGGCCGCGAAGAAGGTATCTCGGCCTATGCCGTAGTGCTTATCGAAAAATAAAGGATGAAAAGATAGCAAAGACAAATGGCAAACAATTGTTAAATACTGATTAATAGTGCGTTATAACATTGACGTATATCAATATTAATGCATAAAGATGAAGATTTTATGAAAATTGTTTGCGCAAACAGTCAAATGTCCGTATCTTTGCATCGTCAAAAGGTTAATAGATTGTTTAGGTTAGTAGTAATAGATT
>ERZ1026852.1861-NODE-1861-length-10582-cov-17.006840_pt1 | contig 10582 bp, 7 predicted proteins | sample MGYA00380156_ERZ1026852 | MGnify/ENA primary metagenome ERZ1026852 (study PRJEB33269, sample SAMEA4719792) | human gut metagenome | biome: human-associated habitat; feature: organic feature; material: feces | place: Cameroon | collected 2013-10 ...
AAAGGTATAATGATGAATAAAAGTGGACAAGGCAGCATCGCGGATACGCTTACGGTTATATGTTCTCGCGCTAAGCGACTATAAGTAGATGTTCAAAACATGCTGCTGCCGCGGGTTACAAACCCGCCCCCCCAATTAGGCAGATAAATTGCAGTTTAAAAGTTGCGAACCCCTGACGGAATTTTTGTAATTTTACTCATGGCTTTGAGTTTTGAGTATTGTTCTTTATCACATCTAAGTTACTCATTTTCCGTGATATATGGAAATACTCAAAGCCTTTTTTATGCGATAAACTCAGCCTCAAACTCTAAATCCGAAACTTCAGTAAGGTATTATAGTGCATCGCTATAAGTAAACTATCTAAATAGAGAAGCGAGGTTTCATTGTATTTGATGTGGGGTGTTCCCCAAACTACAATGAAACCTCGCTTTTTCTAATTAGCAAGTTAGGCTTTTAAGGAAGCTTTCGCCAAGTAGATGATAAGTGCTACGTAGGCGATGAGTGAAACGACTTGTGAGATAGGTGAACTTAAATAAGCAGCATTGGCAAAGTTGAGACCTCCAAACTGCATACCTGCGCTCACTACGCCCATTAGGGCACCACCGGCAATAAAGCCTGAGGCGAGTAATGTTCCCTTTTCGTTGCGGCGTTGGTTGAGGCTGACGTCGCTTGAGCGTGAGTTGACATACCAATTCACTAATCCGCCAACGATGAGAGGCAGGTTGAGTTGTAGCGGTATGAACATGCCCAATGCAAAGGCTAAGGCCGAAACTCCACACATAGTGAGCACGATAGATATAACGGCACCAATACCATAGAGCAACCAAGGAGCACCCTGTCCGCTCATAAGGGGTTCGATAACGGCAGCCATGGCGCGTGCTTGGGGAGCTGCCATTACGTCGCTATTGTCGGGGGTGAAGCCGTAGGCCTTGTTGAGAATCATAATTACGCCGCCAACGGTCGCGGCTGAAACGAGTATGCCCAAGAATTTGAATGTCTCTTGCTTCTTGGGTGTAGCTCCTAACCAGTAGCCAATCTTGAGGTCGGTGATGAACGCACCTGCTGATGAGAGCGCTGTGCATACGACACCTCCCATAATGAGTGCTGCTACCATACCACCTGTGCCTTTGAGGCCAACAACTACCATTATGATAGATGAAAGGATAAGCGTCATCAGTGTCATGCCGCTTACGGGGTTAGACCCTACAATGGCAATGGCGTTGGCGGCAACGGTGGTGAAGAGAAAGGCGATGATAGCGACAATGAGTATACCTACGATCGTGAAGAGTAAGTTGCCACCCATAACGTCGAAGTAGAAGAATAGGGCGGTAACGATGATAGTGAGCAACGAACCGATAGCAATGATCTTCATTGATAGGTCGCGCTGCGTGCGTGGTGCGTCTTCGGCTTCGCTATTGCCTTTGAATATCTTGCCTACTAAGGTGAAGGCGCTCTTAATTACGCCCCAACTTTTTATTACACCAATGATGCCCGCCATAGCGATGCCACCGATGCCAATGCTTTTGGCGTAGCCAAAGAGTTGTTCGGGGCTGGCGTTGGCAGCCGTGATAGCGGCTACATCGGGAGTAGCCTCGACAATTGTCATATCGGGGAATATGAGCGCAATGGCGGGAACTATGATCCACCATACAGCTACAGAACCAGCACAGATAATCGCAGCGTACTTCAGTCCGACGATGTAACCCATGCCCAAGAGAGCAGCGCTAGTGTTGATACTAAACACCAACTTTGCTTTGTCGGCAATGGTCGTTCCTAACTCACAACAACGTGAGGTAAAGTTCTCATTCCAAGCGCCAAAGGCGGCTACGGCGAAATCGAACAAACCGCCTACGATACCAGCTACCAAGAGGGGCTTTGCTTGTGAACCGCTGCGTTCGCCTGAGATAAGCACTTGCGTCGAGGCGGTGGCTTCGGGGAAGGGATACTTACCGTGCATGTCCTTTACAAAGTACTTGCGGAATGGAATCAAGAACAGAATGCCTAAGATACCACCCAATAGTGAAGAAAGGAAAACTTGTAAGAAGTTGACGGTGAGTTCAGGATACTTGTGTTGTAAAATGTACAGGGCTGGCAGCGTAAAGATAGCTCCAGCTACAATCATACCTGAGCAAGCGCCAATGCTCTGAATGATAATGTTTTCACCTAAGGGGTCTTTGCGGTGTGTGGCACCGCTAACGCCAACGGCAATAATAGTAATAGGAATAGCTGCTTCAAATACTTGGCCTACTTTCAGTCCGAGATAGGCAGTAGCGGCCGAGAAAATAACGGCCATGAGTAGTCCCAATACGATAGACCATGGAGTGACCTCGCGGTATTGCACTGTGGGCTTCATAAGCGGTTCGTACACTTCGCCCTCATTTAGTGGGCGAAACGCATTGTCGGGCAATGCTACTTCTTTTTTATCCATATATTAGGTTTAATGGGTTTAATGGGTCTAATAAGTTTAATGAGTTTAATAAGTTTAATGAGGTTTAAACTACAAACTTCCTTACTTTATTAAATTCGATATCACCAAACATCGACGCGGCTCTTTTTAGGTATGAAGAGTGGGTCTTTAGAAGTGATGTTAAAGGCTTTGTACCAAGCGTCGATATGTGGTAGTGCACCATTCACGCGCCAACGAGCAGGCGAGTGGGGGTCAGACTTAACCAACTGACGAAGTTTGGCTTCGCGTGTATTGTTGGCCCATATTAAGCCGTAACTTAAGAAGAAACGCTGTTCGGGTGTAAAGTCGTCCTTGTTGGTTAAGGGGTGTTGCTTCAATTGGTTTTGTAGCGCTTGGAAGGCAATGTTAAGTCCACCGTGGTCGGCAATGTTTTCGCCTAAAGTAAGTTGACCATTAGCGTTCAAGTCGGGTAACACCTTTATGTTGTTGAAGAAGTCACACATCACCTTGGTGCGCTTTTCAAAGTTCGTTTTATCCTTTTCGGTCCACCAATTCTTAAGGTTGCCGTCTTTATCGAACTGAGCACCTTGGTCGTCAAATCCGTGTGTCATCTCATGACCTATCACAACACCAATCGCACCATAGTTGCAAGCATCGTCAGCCTCAGCATTAAAGAAAGGCGGTTGCAGAATGCCTGCGGGGAAACATATCTCGTTGGTCGTAGGATTGTAATAAGCATTAATTGTCTGGGGCGTCATGAGCCATTCGTTACGGTCGGTAGGCTTGTTGACATGCTTTTCGATGTAGTAAGCACTGCCGAATTGTGCGGCGCGTTGGCGATTTTCGTAATAACTTAGTGACTCATCGATGTTGAGCTTTGTATAGTCCATCCATTCGTCAGGATAGCCTATCTTCACGTAGAAACTGTTTAACTTCTCGTGCGCCTTTTGTTTGGTCTCGTCACTCATCCACTTTTGCGCATCAATGCGTTGGCCTAAAGCCACTTGTAGGTTCTTCACAAGTTCTATCATGCGCTCCTTAGACGACTGTGGAAAGTACTTCTCTACGTACAACTTACCCAACGCCATGCCTAAAGCACCTTCGACAGCGCTTACGGCACGCTTCCAGCGAGGACGATCTTGTTCGGCACCAGCCATGGTGTGGTCGTAGAAGTTAAACGCTTCTTGTCTGAAGCGGTCACTTAAAGCACTTGTAGCGTCGTCTACTACCTTAAAATAGAGGTAAGCTTTCAACTCGTCAAGGTTGCATTCAGCCAAGATTTTCTCAACCTCGTGAATAGGTTCGGGCTGATTGACCGAAATTTCTTTAAACGCAGGAATGCCCGACAAAAGGAAGTGCGTGCTCCAATCAATACCCGGAAAGTCTGTTAGCAGCGCTTGGTACGACATCTTATGGTAGTTGCCTTCCACATCGCGCTGTTGCGTAGCGCTATAAGAAGCCTTAGCTATACGCGTTTCGATAGTCAAAACAGCCTCCATCGCACGTTGGGCATCGGCCTCATTGAAACCTGTCATTTTGAATAAGTTACTCACGTATGTGCGGTAAGCCTCACGAATCTTTTGCGTCGGTTCGTCCTCTTCAAGGTAGTAATCGCGTTCACCCATCGAAATGCCACCTTGATTAATTTGCATCAAGTTCCATTTCGCATCTTTAAGGTCAGCATCACAACCAAAATGGAAGAAGTTGGAGATGCCGAGTGATTGCAGACGTGCCATTTCATATTGTAGCCCTTTGCGGCTATTGATAGCTTGCACCTCGTTGAGCAAAGATTGTATAGGGGCATAGTCTTCCTTATTGCGTCGCACACTGTCCATGGCCAATCGGTAGTACGTACCAATCTTCTGTTCGAGCGAACCTTGCTTGTGCTTACACAGAGCCATTTGCTCAATCAGTTCGTTGAGTTGCTTTCGATTGTTCTCGGCTAAGGCATCAAATTGTGCATAGCGAGAATATTCAGCCGTGAGCGGATGCGCCTTTTGCCAACCCCCTGTGGCGTATTGGTAAAAGTCAGTGCCTGGCTTTGCGGTTAAGTCCATATTTGCCTTGTCGAGTCCTGACGAAAGGACGTCATCTTGTTGGGCAAAAGCATTTCCCATGACCAAGGCAAAGGTGGGCAGTAGGTATTTAATGTTCATCATATATATATAATGTGTTGTATTCAATGTTAAGTAGGTGTTCAAAATTAGTTTATATTAATCATGTTCCGAATTAGTCGATATGCCTTGGCGCATTCTTTCGCCCAGAAACATAGGTTTCATCGGTCACGTAGCCCGCTACGCTCCCTCTTCAACCTACGTTTCTGCACGAAATACTGCACCAATTCATATCAACTAATTTTTAACACCTACTTAGAGTAGCGTTGATTTATTCACTCATTAGTTCAAGTTGCTCCATGGCATTCTCCCAAGCCTCTTCAGCTTGTTTGAGCTTTTGGCCAATCTGAGCATATTGGTCGAAGAGAGCCGCATCGGCAGCGCCTTCTGGGGTGGCGAGTTTCGACTCTAATTGTTGTTTTTCTTCCTCCAAATGAGCAACCTCAGCTTCACATTGAGCTACCAACTTCTCAACTTTGCGGCGCGCTTTGGCTTGTTCTTTGCGCTCTTCGTAGGAGAGCTTCCCTTCAGAACTATTAGCGTTAGCAGAAGACGGAGCTGCCGTCGATGCGTTATTAGCTGAGGGCGAACCTGCGGTGTGTAGCTCGTCGAGCGATTCCATGTCTTTCTTTTGTAAGAAGTCGTAGATGCCACCGATGTGTTCGCGTACTTGTCCACCGCCGAATTCGTAAACTTTCGTTACCAAACCATTTAAGAAGTCGCGGTCGTGACTAACAACGATAACTGTGCCGTCAAAGTTTAATATAGCCTCCTTCAACACATCTTTAGTGCGCATATCGAGGTGGTTGGTCGGTTCGTCAAGGATTAAGAAGTTGACGGGTTCAAGCAATAGTTTAATCATAGCCAAACGAGAACGTTCACCGCCTGAAAGAACTTTCACCTTCTTGTCAGAGGCTTCGCCACCAAACATGAAGGCTCCCAATATGTCGCGTATCTTGAGTCGAATGTCGCCTTTGGCCACACGGTCGATTGTGTCGAACACGGTTAACTCATCGTCGAGCAATTGTGCTTGATTCTGTGCGTAGTAACCTATCTCTACGTTATGACCCAACTTTAGTGTACCTGTATAAGGTATTTCGCCCATGATACACTTTACGAGGGTAGATTTACCTTCGCCATTCTTGCCGACAAAGGCAACCTTCTCACCGCGTTTGATAGTGAGATTGACATCGTGGAATACGCAGTGCGAGCCGTAGTCCTTGCGCAGACTGTCGCAAATGACGGGGTAGTCGCCAGAGCGTGAACAGGGCGGAAACTTAAGGTGAAGGTAAGAATTGTCTACCTCGTCCACTTCGATAGGTATAATCTTCTCAAGTTGCTTAATGCGGCTTTGCACTTGTACGGCCTTTGTTGGCTTATAGCGGAAGCGTTCGATAAAGTCCTTGATGTCGGCAATTTCCTTTTGTTGATTTTCGTAAGCACGCAGTTGCTGCTCACGACGTTCGGCACGCAGCTTGACGAACTCGTCGTATTTAACCTTGTAATCGGTTATCTTGCCACACGAGATCTCGAGCGTGCGGTTGGTGACGTTGTTAATAAAGGCGCGGTCGTGACTAACCAAAACAACGGCACTTGCTGAGCGAGCAATAAACTTCTCAAGCCAGCGAATGCTTTCGATGTCAAGGTGGTTGGTAGGCTCATCGAGCAAGAGTACGTCGGGACGACGCAGCAACAGCTTAGCTAATTCAATACGCATACGCCAACCACCCGAAAATTCCTTTGTAGGGCGGTTGAAGTCAGCAGGCGTAAATCCTAAGCCTTGTAGCGTGCGCTCCAACTCTGCATGATAATTCATGCCCCCCATCATTTGAAAGCGTTCACTCTCGTGCGTAAAGCGGTCGACGAGTGCTAAGTAGTCTGCGCTCTCATAGTCCGTTCGTTCAGCTAATTGGTTGTTAAGCTTCTCAAGCTTTTGCTGCATTTCGCTGATGTGGTCGAAAGCCTTTTCAGCCTCTTCCATAACAGTGTGGTCGTCACTCAACACCATGACCTGTGGTAGGTAGCCAATGGTGATGTCGTTCTGTATGGCTACGACGCCAGAAGTAGGCTCTTGAAGTCCCGAAAGGATTTTGAGTAAGGTAGACTTTCCTGCACCATTCTTACCGACCAAGGCAATGCGGTCTTTCTTATTGATAACAAATGACGCATCATTAAACAAGGGCCGTGCGCTAAATTCAACCATTAGATGTTCAACAGAAATCATCTTGTTAGATAAATGCTTATTAGTGTACAAAAAAGTGCAACTTCATTCTACCTAAGCATAACGGCTGTGGTTTTGGGAAAAACTATCTCGCACAGTACGTGATAGACTCTCGCCACTTGTTTGTTAAGGATAGGGTAGGGTGAAGTTGCACGGCACTTCTTAATCTTTAGTAGCTACGTGCTACGATGACCTTGCAGGTAGCGGGCTTTCCGCTGACCATGTCAATGCCAGGATTGCTTTGGTCTACGCCGTAAGGTACGCAACGGATAGTGGCTTGCGTGTCGGCTTTAATCTTAGCTTCTGTTTCGGCAGTGCCGTCCCAAGGGCAGAGGAAGAAACCACCGTCCTTGATACGTTCTTTAAACTCATCGTAGTTATTGCACTCAAAGGTGTTGTCCTCCAAGCGCTTCTTAGCTTTGGTAAAGATGTTTTGTTGTATCTCTTCCAAGAGGTTCTTAACGTAGTCTTCAATGCCTTCGAAGGGAAGCGTCTCCTTTTCAAGGGTGTCGCGGCGCATCAATTCAATGGTGCCATTCTCTAAGTCGCGACCGCCCATAACGAGACGAACAGGTACACCCTTCAACTCGTAGTCGGCAAACTTGAAGCCTGGGCGCTTATTGTCTGCATTGTCGTATTTAACGCGAATGCCCATCTTACGCAGACGCTTTGCCAACTCGCCTAACTTCTCGTTGAATTGAGCTAATTGTTCGTCACCCTTATATATAGGTACGATAACTACTTGAATCGGAGCCAAGTGAGGAGGCAATACGAGACCATTGTCGTCAGAGTGAGTCATGATGAGGGCACCCATCAAACGAGTACTAACCCCCCATGAGGTAGCCCATGCATATTCCATCTTGTTCTCCTTATTGACGAACTGTACGTTGAATGCCTTACCAAAGTTCTGGCCTAAGAAGTGGCTTGTACCGCTCTGCAAGGCTTTACCGTCTTGCATCATGGCTTCGATGGTGTAAGTGTCGAGCGCACCCGCAAAGCGCTCCGTAGCACTCTTTACACCGCGTACAACGGGAACGGCCATAACCTCTTCAGCGAAGTCGGCATATACGTGTAACATCTGTTGTGCACGTGCTTCGGCTTCTTCGCGTGTAGCATGAGCGGTGTGACCTTCTTGCCACAAGAACTCAGAGGTGCGGAGGAAAAGACGGGTACGCATTTCCCAACGCATAACGTTACACCACTGATTGCAGCACAGGGGCAGATCGCGCCAAGAGTGAATCCATTTACGGTATGTATTCCATATAGTCGTTTCAGAAGTAGGACGGATAATCAACTCTTCCTCCAACTTTGCAGCAGGGTCAACTACTACGCCGTCGCCTTCGGGGTTGGCCTTTAAGCGATAGTGAGTAACAACGGCACATTCCTTTGCAAATCCCTCAACGTGTTCAGCCTCTTTAGAAAGGAAACTCTTCGGGATTAACATAGGGAAGTAGACGTTCTGCACGTCAGTCTCTTTAAAGCGTGCGTCTAACTCTTGTTGTATCTTCTCCCAAATGGCATAGCCATAGGGCTTAATAATCATACATCCGCGTACGTCAGACTGCTCAGCCAAATCGGCTTTTACTACCAGCTCGTTATACCAGCGTGAATAGTCAACGCTGCGTTTTGTAAGGTCTTTCAGTTCTTTTGCCATTGCTATTATAATAGAAAAGCTATGCAAGTGAGCGCATCAACATTTTGCGCCACTATGGTTTTAATTATTAGTTTCTGCCTACAAAAGTACAAATAAAACACAAAGTTTATGTAATAAAGTTTGCTTTAATGCGTAAAACTGCGAAATATTGTTTTAATAATTTGGCGTTTAATTTTGCATGGTGTAATTTTGCCAAGAAAATTCAACATAAAGTAAATATAAGAAATAGTTATGAAAAGAATGAAATTGTCAGTTTGCGCTTTAAGTGTAGCAATGCTGTTAAGCAGTTGCGGTGGTATGACTAATACAGCAAAGGGTGGTCTTATCGGTGGTACAAGCGGTGGCGCTTTAGGTGCACTCGTAGGTCAACTCATTGGTAAGGGCAAGGGTGCTGCTATTGGTGCAGCCGTAGGTACTGCAGTAGGTGCTGGCGCAGGTGTGCTCATTGGCCACAAGATGGATAAGGCCAAGAAGGCTGCTGAGGCTGCCAACGCTAAGGCTGAAATCCTTCAGGGTACTGATGGTACACAATACGTTAAGGCCACATTTGATAGTGGTTTGCTCTTCAACACAAGCTCTGCTGTTCTTAGCGCTGATGCCAAGTCTGCAATCAATACTTTCGTTAAGCAACTCAAGGTTGCTGATAGCGATTGCACATTCGAATTAGCTGTTTGTGGCTTTACTGACAATGCAGGTTGGAAGAACTGCACTGCTGCACAAAGCAAGCAGAAGAACATGGCCCTTTCACAGGATCGTGCTAACTCTGTTAAGGATCAGATCGTTGGCGCTGGTTATCCTTCAGCTCGTTTGGTAAGCGTTAAGGGTTATGGTGAAGGAAATCCTGTAGCTGATAATAGCACTGCTGCTGGTAAGAAGGAAAACCGTCGTGTTGAGGTTTACATTCTCCCCAGCAAGGATATGATCGAAGCTGCTAATGCCGCTGCTAAATAATAAGCATTGATAAAGCGTTCTTCTTAGGTAAGAACACTTTACACATTTAAGGTTGACAAAGTTTGCATCAACGGTGCAAACTTTGTCAACCTTTTATTTAATTGTCTTTTAATACACAAAAACGATTATATGAACACTTCGTTAAAGGGACATTTGTCTATGCTTGGTGCAAATTCCATGTGGGGGTTAATGTCGCCTATTACAAAGTTTGTAATGATGACGGGGGCCGTAAGCCCTTTATTGGTAACAAATTTACGTATAGCTGGAGCGATGATGTTGTTTTGGATAGCTTCGTTCTTTCAAAAGCCAGAACACGTTAATCATAAGGACTTAGCTCGACTTTTTGGCGCGTCATTGTTGGGTATTGTGTTCAACCAAGGGAGTTTTATCTTTGGCGTTAGTTTGAGCTCGCCTGGTGATGCCTCAATTATTACAACCAGTATGCCGCTTTGGGCTATGTTGTTAGCAGCAATTATATTAAAAGAACCTATCACTGGTAAGAAGGTTTTAGGCATAGCTGCAGGTGCTGCGGGTGCGTTGATGTTGATAATGGGGAGTAGTGGGGGCGCAAGTTCAGTCTCAGCTTCGTCGGGTGGAAGTAATGCTATTTGGGGCGACTTGTTGGTATTGATAGCACAATTCTGTTACGCGATGTATATAGTGGTATACAAGGACTTTGTCAACAAGTATTCACTTATTACTATAATGAAGTGGATGTTTACTTATGCCTTTATTTGTCTCGTTCCTTTTTCTGCAAAATCTTTTATTACGGCAGAATGGAGCAGTTTGGGGATAGCCGAAGTATCAAGTCTTGTTTTTATCGTAGTCGGTGCTACTTTCTTTAGCTATATGCTTGTAGTCATAGGGCAGAAAAGTCTACGTCCAACAGTAGCAGGAATGTATAATTACGTCCAACCCATTGTGGCTTGTGTAGTAGCCGTTATGTGGGGAATGGATTCCTTTAACTGGGTGAAGGGCATTGCTATTTTATTGATTTTCGGTGGTGTATACCTTGTTACTGCAAGCAGAAGTCGTAAGGAGGTTGAGGCTTATGAACAGGCAAAAGGTCAAGGATAGTCTATCGCATCGTTACGTTTCTTCGTTCTTTTGACGCCGTTCCCCTATTTGCTTAACGTGCATTAGTTAGCGTCCACTGGCCAGTGGACGTGTTTCTACTGGGCCAGGGCCGACGCATTACTTTTCTCTTTCATAATCAGTGATATTCCATAGAAAAG
>ERZ1026852.1862-NODE-1862-length-10582-cov-10.354897_pt1 | contig 10582 bp, 6 predicted proteins | sample MGYA00380156_ERZ1026852 | MGnify/ENA primary metagenome ERZ1026852 (study PRJEB33269, sample SAMEA4719792) | human gut metagenome | biome: human-associated habitat; feature: organic feature; material: feces | place: Cameroon | collected 2013-10 ...
GTATAGATGTCGATAGGGTTGCGGTCGTACTCCCAGCTACCCACCATGATGACCTGCTTACCGGCAGAAACGGTCCAGTTCTTCGTCAGTTTATAGTCGATGTACATCCAGTCCGTGGCTTCAAAGATGTCGTTTCTCGTAATCTTGCTGTTCACTCGCTGGCGCCAGTTGTATGACAGACGGTCGTTGATGTTGCCGTAAAGGCTGAGGAACAGATAGTCGCCCTTCATTCCTGAGGCGTCGTGCTGGACCTCGCTTCCGATACGGTCGTTCACGTAGCTTGCACGTGTCTGCAGGTTGAGGTGTACTGTTGGTTTGTCTTCGTCGGCATGCATGGGCATAACGCCAGCCATAAGACAGAGAGCTGTTGTTGCTAATGATTTCATATAAATAGGTTAGTAGTTTTGTTGCTTTGTCTTTTTATGATTCATTTTGTTTTTATTAGTTTTTTGCAAGTCCCATTTCCTTTGCCTTTTCCAAGAGCAATGCCATGAGAGGTTCGCGTTCGTTAGGCACTCGGTTGTCGAGGACGGCGTCCTTGAGATATTGCTTGAGCTGTCCCACTTCGCGGCAGGGCTGTAGCGAGAACATCTCCATTATTTCGTTGCCGTCGATGACCGGCTGGAGCAGTCGCTTGTAGTCGCGTTCCTTGAGGTCTGTAAGCTTCTCGCGCACCATGCGGAAGTTTTCGAGGAAACGCTTCTTCCTCACCTCGTTCTTCGATGTGATGTCCGCCTCGCAGAGCGTCATGAGGTCGTCAATGTCGTCGCCGGCGTCGTTCATGAGTCGTCTTACGGCAGAGTCGGTCACCACCTCGTCGGCTATAACGATGGGTCGCATGTGCAGGTCGACGAGTTTCTCCACATACTTCATCTTGGCGTCCATTGGCAGCTTCATGCGGCGGAATATGGACGGAATCATCTTCGCTCCGATGTAGTTGTGGTTGTGGAATGTCCAGCCGAGTGTCGGCTCCCATCTCTTCGACTTTGTCTTGCCCACGTCATGGAACAGCGCTGCCCATCTGAGCCAGAGGTTGTCGCTGTGCTTGGCTACGTTGTCCACCACCTCGAGCGTATGATAGAAGTTGTTTTTGTGCGCACGTCCGTTTCGTGTCTCCACGATGTCGAGCGCCGCCAGTTCGGGGATGATGAGCTGTAGTAGTCCGCAGCGCTGCAGTTCGGCAAGTCCTCGTGAGGGTTGCGCCGTCTTCATTATCTTGTTAAGCTCGTCGGCGATGCGCTCACCGCTTACAATCTTGATGCGTTCCGCGTTTCGTGAGAGCGCCTCGAAGGTTTCGTCCTCGATGAAGAAGCGCAGCTGTGCCGAGAATCTCACGCAGCGCATCATGCGCAGCGGGTCGTCAGAGAAGGTGATGTCGGGGTCGAGTGGTGTGCGGATGATGCCGTCCTCCAGGTCGTAGATGCCGTCGAAGGGGTCGACGAGTTCGCCGAAACGGTCTTTGTTGAGGCATATCGCCATAGCGTTGATGGTGAAGTCGCGACGGTTCTGGTCGTCTTCCAGCGTGCCGTCCTCCACGATTGGCTTGCGCGAAAGACGGTTATAGCTTTCCTTTCTCGCACCGACGAACTCCACCTCCGTGTCGTAAAACTTCACTTGTGCCGTACCGAAGTTGCGGTAAACGGCAAGGTGAGCACGTGGGCGGCCCGTCTTCGGGTTGGTGCCAAGCAGCTGTTGCAGCTTCTTCGCCACCTCTATTCCGCTTCCCACCACCACGACGTCAATGTCGTTAGTGGGACGTTCGAGGAATATGTCGCGAACGTATCCGCCTACGAGGTAGCATTCCACGCCCATCCCGTCAGCCGCTTCGCCTATTTTATGGAATATGTCTTTGTCGAGTATTTCTGCCAGTTCGGCATCACTATATAGCTTCATATAAAATCTTAAATTTGGTGCAAAGTTACAAAAAATAGCCATTTTGCACAAGAAACTATATATTAAGTTGAGAGTTGCTTAAGTTGTGAGTTGCTTAAGTTGAGAGTTGAGAATTGAGAGTTGAAAGTTATGATATGTTTTGTTAATCATGTATTTTAATAGGTAATCATAACTCTCAACTCTAAACTTTCAACTCTCAATTCCAATATTCAAACTATCTTACGATAATCTTCTTGGCGTTTCCGCCGGTCTTTACGATGTATGCACCTCTTTCGTTCAGCTTCGGTGCGTTGCCTACGGTGCCCTTCGAAACCACCGCACCCTTCATGTCATAGACGATGACAGGTGTGTCAGAGCTGAGTTTTTCCGTTTCGCCAGAGAGAGTGTTGATGCCGGTAGGATGGTCTTCCGGTCTGAGATACTGTATGCGCGACTCAGGGCTGACGCCCTCTAAGCTGTACGAAGAAACGGTGTAGGCATAGTCCTCGCCCTCGTCCAGCTCCGTGGTGGAGATGTAGAGGTGGTAGCATTCGAGGTCGTCCTTCACAAACTCGTGATGATAGAGCGCCTTTGCTGTCTCGCCCTTCTTCAGTACTTGCCAAATCTGGAGATCGTCAATGTAATAGTACATGGCGGTCTGGTTGCCCATTTCGTAGCCGGAGAAGAGGATGTCGCTGTGCTCAACGCCGCCTTTAAGCGTGAACTCTATATCCTGCCATTCCCCAGTAACGTCTATATCCTTGAGGTCAAGTACTTCATTTGGCATCGTGTCGGTGTTGCGAAGCATAACTCTCATCTTCTTTGTCTGACCGTCACCCTTTATTCTGAACTTGAAATGCACATCGCCGTCGCCGTTTCTCAGGTCGGAGATGTTCATGAAGAGGGCTGCGTTGGCCATCGTAAAGTTGAATGCTCCGTTAAGGCAAAGCTCGCCGTCGACACCCGCCTGATTGAGCGTCTGCCATCCGCAACGCTTCGGATCGCCCAATGGCTGCTGCACGAAGCTGTTGTCCGGTGTGACGTTGTTGACGGGATTCTCCTCTGTTCCCTCCGACTTGAGGTAGCTGAAGTCGGTATTGAGCAGATAGAACTTCGATTCTTCCGGATTGTCCGTACCTGTCTTTACTACGTAAGCACGGACATAATAGCCGATGGCCTTGCCGGGATTCTCATCCACCGGCACCCAGTTGGCATAGAATCCGTACTCGCTTATTGACGAAGGAGCCTCCGATTCGGGAACCGGCAGGTCGTTGATGATGATAAACTGTGCGCTTGCTGTTGAGGCTGTCATAGCCATCATTGCGCCTAAAAGTATAGACTTGAGTTTCATAAGCGTTCTCCTTTCTTTATGAAAAAAGTTATGTTGTTTAGGGTTTATCTTACGGCTATGGTTGCTGTCTTGACCGTTTCGTCATCCATCACCGCCTTTGCCACGTACATGCCGTTGGGCAATGCGGCTGCGCTTACGGCGTTGGTGTCGAAGTCGATGGCCACCTGTCTGCCGTCGATGGTGTAGAGAGCTATGTATGCCACATGGCTGGAAGTGTTGAGCACTATGCGGCGGTCAGCCGATACATAGAAGTCGGACGGTGCGTCGCCTTCGAGCAACTTGACTGATGTGGGTGTGCTGAGGTCCAGATAGACTGGCACTTTCACCGATGATGCCAGCGGATCGTTGGTCTTCATGCGTATTACGGCGTCATAAACGTCGCCTCCGAGCTTGGCTGCATTGGTGCTGACGTTGAGCTTCTGCTGTTCGCCGGCTGCCAAGGAAGCCTTGTCCTTGTCGATGTTGAGCCAGCTGACGGCAGGCGTGCGCTGTCCTGTTACGTTGGCGCGGATGAGCACGTTGCCCTCGTAGCCAAGGTCGGCAAGCGAGAACCAGTAGTTGTTGTTTTCTACGCAGATGAGGTCGCCGAAGCCTACAGCAGTCGGACCGCCGTCGATGCCCACCAGATAATCAATGTTCTTACATCCCTCAAGTGCGCAACCGATGAAGAGGTCCTCCTCGCCAATCGTTATCGGCGAGTCGAGTTCGATGTGGTTCCATGAGTCAGCCACAGCTTCGAACTGCTGCTTCATGACATTGGCGCCACTCATAAACTGCGTGCCGGCTCCCTTCCATACTGCCACAAACGACTTGCGTGCAGGAGTAGCCACGTAGATGTCGATGGACGAAATCTTCATGCCGGCGATGCTCTTCAGGGCGTTGCCGGGATAGTAATGAGCGTAATTTACGTAGATGTTGTCCGATCCTGTGTAGGCAGTGTAGTCGTTGGCGTATGAAAGGCTCAATGCGTTGTTGTCCTCTGCCTTCCAGACGCTTTCCGCATACTTGGCTTCCGCCTTTGCATACCTTACGACAGGCGGTTCGGCTCCCATGGCTTTCGGCGACTTGTAAATCGGCGAAACGTCCGGAGAGAGGGGCAGACGATAGTCGATGGTGTAGTCTACGTTGAGGTCAGCGTTGCCTTCGTTGCTCACGAGCAGCTTGTGCTTCTGTGCAGCATTGTCGCTTGTCACGTCTATCTCCATGCGGTCGAGCGTCAGAGCAGGCGTATTGTCGGGACGAACCACGTTGAGTGTGTAGTCTTCGGTCTCGCCGAACGTGTAAGTCTCGCAAGGCGAAACGTCCTTGTCGCTTACAATAATGCGCATGGTCTTCTCGCCAGCTGTGGCGTAAGCGTTGTCCGGAATCTTTATGGAGAGCGTGCTTCTCGGCACGTAGCCCATGAATTCTCCTGCATCGTCGAACACTCCGTTGCCGTTCCAGTCAACCCATACCTTGAGGAAGTCGCCCTTGTTGGCGAGTTTCTCCACGTTGAGAGTAAGCGTCTGACCGGGCTTTATGTCAGTCTTGAGGTTGCGGAAGTCAGAATATTGTCCCCAGTCGCTTTCGTTGTGAATGTCGCCGAGGTCCACAGACTTGATATACTTATACTGTGCCGTGTATGTGCTTCGCGACGCACACGAACCGAGATTGTTAGTGGTGTTGAAGCTTATGGTGCGTTCTGCGTAGTGGTCGTCGCCCGGCGTGACGTTCTCGATGGTGAAGCGGTGCGTGCCCACTTCCGAGCAGTCGGGGCGTGTGCGGAACGTATACTTATATACTGTGCCGGCATAGATGGTCTCGCCGATGGTTTCCTGGGCTATAACCTTGTCGTCCTGCGTGAGGCGAAGTGTGGCGTCGCTGATATTTGACGATCCGTAGTTTGACAGCTCCACCTGAACCTTGGCGTACTTGCCGCGCTCCGTGGCTTCAGGAGCAAGGACGCGCGTAAACTTCAGACCCTTCTTTGCAAGCGTCTGCGAGGCGTCTCCCGTCATACAGTAATTGAAGCAGCCGGCATAGTCCGTCGCTAAAGGCGTGCCCGGCGTATACATTCTGAGGATGCCGCTGTGCGTGACGTTGGCGTCGTGTGCGAGACAGAAAGCATAGCTCTGCTTCTCGTCGGTGTCAGCGGCATAAACGCAGACAAATCCGTTCTCCATTCTTACATATTCCTTAGTCTTGAGCAGGAATCCGTAGATGGGCACCACTTCCTCGCCGTGCGTCTCGTCACCTGCCGTACCCTTCGATTTCTCTCCGTATACGTCCATCTCCTCGGAGTATACAAGGTCGCCGGGCTGTCCGTTGTTGTTGGTATAGAACTCCACACCCATCCTCAACGGTTTGGTAGGCACGTAATTGTCAAGAGCCAGACGGCTGAGGCACGAAACGCTGTCGCACGTGTAGCTGGTGTTCATAAACACGCCGTACACCTTGATGCCGTCAATAGGGTTGGCATTGCCGTCGAAAGCCATGAAAGCCTTGGCACGGATGTAGTTGCCCTTGTTGTCGATGCAAAGCGACATGTCAGAACGTCCGAATCCCTTGTTGCCCTTAACCGAAAGGTCGAAAGGTTCGGCGTGTACCGTGTTTGCAGGACAAGGCATTGTGCCGTTTATCCATGCGCGGAGCGGGCCGGAATCAGCAGCTGCCGTTCCGATAGTTACTTGGTGTGATAGTGGGTTACCGTCTGTGGCGAATGCGCCTACCGAAACGGTAGCCATTGCGGCTAATAATAATACGCGTAAATGTTTCTTCATACGCAAAAGGTTTTTGGTTGTTATTCGTTTTGCAAAGATAAGTATTCTGCTTGTTAATCGTAAACAAATTGAATGTTTTTTTAGATATGGTTACAATACATTAGGAGATTCCATATATTATAAATTATTCTTGACTTTATAATTTATGAAATAGCCCTAATTTGTTTACAACAAATTAGAGAGCGATTTACATAAATAGATTTGAGCCACCTTGAAAAAGTGTCATCAAAACAGATGGGTACTTCAAAATGCTTACAGTTTAAAACTCAAAAGCATAAGAAAAGCTATTCTATATGAAACATTTAGCATTAATTAGCCTGTTTTTGGACTTGTTTTGCTGTTTAACATTCAAATTGATAGTGCTCTGCTTTTTCAAGTAGACTCAGATTTTAATATGCCCATGTAACCCCAACTGTTAATGAACCAGGTAGTCTTTGGTATATGTCATTAACTGTTAAATAAGGTGTGACAGTCTTTCGTATCCATTCCGAATTTCGCAAGTTAAAGAGATTATTTGCGGAGAATCTCACTGTTATATGCTTTAGTTTTAGACTAATCTTGCTACTAACAATTTGTTGCACATATTCTTCCATATTATTACCTTGGATTAACTGTATCCCCCATGATAATTCACTTCTTAATAATCCCCATCTGTATAGAATTCGACATTCTGTAAGTATTTCATGTGTGTTGTTTTTGATACTATAGACATTATTATAATTGTATCTATATTTAAACATCACATTTCCATTTAAGTGTGCAGGGAATGATGTGCTAACATTCATGTCAAAAAGGGATTGACTGTTAACGGATTTGCTATTAACATCATTCAATAATACATTTGTCTGTATATGATTGTAAGAAAGATTTGACTTCACGATTAACGGAAATACAAAACGTTTCTCTATACTTGCTATAGCATAGAAGTTCTTTTCATGTCCATCATTTGAGTATGATATGATGTTTACTATCCCTTTTTGCTGCACATTCCTCTTCAGTGCGTTCTTTGTAAAGGTTGCGTTGCTAAACAAAGTAAAATACAACTGATGATTAGTATCGTAGTTGAAATACGACAGACCTATTTGGGTTTCGTTTTGATAAGGTGTAGATACAATACAACCTTTCTCAATCTCATTATATGATTTGATTCGTTCAAAACTATATAGTTTCTCCTCATCAACCAAGGATTGACCTTTATTGATGGTAAATGACAGTTTCTGCATTGTGGTAAATGCATATTCCATTTGAAATTTAGGATAGATAAAAATACTCTTGTTTTTTAATTTTTTTATGCATGAATTGTCCTCATATCTCAATGTGCCTCCTATCATATATAGAAAATTTCCTTTGTCCTTTTTAATTGAAATGTCAAATAAAGATTCGTTGGTTTTAAAAGACTCTTTGGGAAGAACTTTCTTGGCAAGGAAACTCCCACTATTTATATACTTCTTACTCTGAAATGAAGCCATAGTAATAAGTTTGTAGTTTTCTTTCAACTTATAATCATATTTTAATGAAGCTGATACGCCAATCCTTTTGGATGAAACAAGTTCACCGGTAGAATACATCATGTTTGACACGGAATAATATTCTATAGGCAATATATTCATTCCTGTAGTAAGGTCATAGTTGTTATTATTATCATAATAAGAAGAATTTAGGATAGCTGATATCGTATGTTTTTTATTTTTAAAAAAAACACGCATTCCTCCTCCAAACTCTTCGCATTTGTTTTGGCTTTTATCATAATAGTTACTTTCTTTATTACTACTTATTGAGGATTTTTCTGTATTTGCTTTTGATATATTCAAGTTTATATATGGTATGAGTTGAAGTCTTTCCGTAGACTTCCATATTGCCCTTATTGATGCAACAGCAAGATTTGTGATTGCACGGCTTTCATACATAAGTGTGTCAATAATTAGACTTGATAAATATTCATTCTGTATTGTATGTTTTTCTTTTACATCTGCTTTGTTTATTATTATATTTGATGTAAGCGTGAGTTTGCCATTCAAACTGTTGTATTTTGTGTCTACTACCCCAAAATGACTAATGTCAGAGAATACATTGTCTGGTCGATAGAGCAAACCTGTTTCCGCTCCTGTCATTTTTATATTAAGATTTTCATTGTCTGTGACCATAAGCCTGCGATTTATATAGTCATTTATTGTAAATGCAGGATGTCCCATGTTGTTGGAAACTACCAAAGGGTTTATTGTTAGCCTATCTTGGTTGAAAATATCAAATGTCTTTATATTGAATTTTTCATTATATCCCCCATCACTTTCAATATAACCACAAAACTTCCTAAAGCCTTTTGTTCTTAAGTTTAATGCAAGTTTGGTAAACGTATTATCTTTTTCATGACTATCATCATTATAATTTTTAATGATTTCTGCCCCTGTAACCATTTGAGCCGACATGTTTTTAATAACCAGTCCACGATTCTCATCAGAGAACATATCTTTTCCATCAATCAACAGTTTGCCAATACTCTGTCCTCCATATGAAACTTGCCCACCTTTGTCAACTTTTATGCCTGGTAGACTTTTCAATACATCTGCCACATTTGTTTCAAAACCATTTGTAAAATGTTTTACATCATATTTTACTGTATCACCAATTGTCCTTATTCCACTATATCTTGCTTTTACAATAACCTCTTTAAGGCTTCTTTTGTCTTCTTCTAATTTTATATTATAGAAATGATTTTCTGAATTCGTCTTGGTCACAAACTTTTGGTATCCAAGAGATCGCACAATAAGCCAAGAATTTCTGTCTACAACATTTTTATCCATACAAAAATCCCCTTTATTGTCAGTGGAGATAAAAGCTATTATTTGGGCATTTTCTGTCGTATCCGCATACACAAAAACAGAAGCGGCCACAATGGCATTCCCATGTTTGTCTACCACATGACCGCAAATCTGTTGTGCATAAATCTTGCTGAAATACACAAGACAAATAAGTATTATTATAAATGCTCTGTATTTTATCATTTATATTCTTTTACAGAATCGGCAGTTTTTAAGAGATATTCCAAATCTTTATCTGCATTCTTTTTCAATTTCTCTTCTGTTAGACAAATGCCTTTCTTAGGAATATCTATTGTAACATTCTCCAATTCATCAATTTTCTCAAGGTTTAATACATAAACAGGAGTCTCCATTCTTACAACAAGACCTGGTAATCCATTGTGTCCAAGAGGAGCTATATCTATTGGGATTTTTGGAGTGAACCAAGCAATAAAACTTAAATTGTTTTTATCTTTTAATGTAGCTTTGTAACACAAAAAGCCATTTATAGTATCTTGCTCTTGAGTCAGATTCCACTTTTCAGTTTTGTATTTGGTCTTTATTAAATAAAGTTTTCCCCTATAATATATTTGTTCTAATTTTAAATCTTCATTTTTGTTTATGTAAATATTTCTTGTATCTATTTTTAATGGTGTTGCATCCATGCTTGTAGAGTCTTTATGGAACAAACTTGCACCATTAGAAACTATTAATGAATATACCTTTTTGTCCTTTTTTATTTTATCTATAACTATATTTCTTACAGTTTCATTTTCCATTTTCAAGACCCCATTGGGGATGTCTTGAGTTGTAGTATATATAAATTTTATCCCTTTCGACTGGGAAAAAGTAGAAAGGGATAAAAATATGAATATAAAAGTAATAAAACCTCTCATATTGGTTACATAATTTGTTATGTACGCTTAATGACAAAGATTTCTATAGTGTCGCTTATAGTTTGTCCGTCTAACGTTAATGTTGTGTGAGTAATGACTATCATATCTCCATTCGGAGCTGTTTCCGTAGTTACTTTGAAATAAACATTAGGCGTTGAGGTACTAGGAACTTGCATTTCCATGCGGTCTATGGCTATATTTTCAGATGCCATAGTCTTGTTACTGACAACAAACATCGCTATCATAGCAATGAAAGCACAAATTAAGTTTCTTTTCATAGTAGCGTATTTATTGGTTTTTAATGTCGCAAATATAAACATTTTATTTCAAATATTATATAACAAATACCATACTTTAAGTGTTATTAACATATAAATTGCGAAAAATGCGGAATATATGTAAAAATTTTATAGCAATGTTTCTTTTTTCGTTTTGAACCTTTGGGTAACTCTGCGGGTAATGACTTGAAAGCGTTTCCACTTCTCAAATCCGCTAGTTCTGCATTTCCTCGTCTATGCCACTTAAAGTCAACGGCTGCCACAACCACTTGAAACTCTAAATTAAAGCTCAAATCTGCTATTTTTTGCCTTTTTTATCAGTCTTTTTGTGCAAAAGTTGTTATTTGGAATAATTATGAGCAATGTCGGCTAATTGTTGACAATCTTCCGCCAAACATAAAATGTATGTCTGACAGTACGAAAGTGATAGCTATATAGTTATTGTTATAGAAATTTTATATAATTTTGCAAAATCATTCACAAACAACTCATATAAATTAATGAAAGCTAACAAACTTACAGCCATTGCCATACTTTTGGCAGCTCTCTTTTTCGCCACGCCGAAGGCAAAGGCGCAGGTAAACGCTCAGGTGCTCTACGATTTCGGCAGCGACCGCGAGTTCGTAAC
>ERZ1026852.1863-NODE-1863-length-10581-cov-5.427323_pt1 | contig 10581 bp, 7 predicted proteins | sample MGYA00380156_ERZ1026852 | MGnify/ENA primary metagenome ERZ1026852 (study PRJEB33269, sample SAMEA4719792) | human gut metagenome | biome: human-associated habitat; feature: organic feature; material: feces | place: Cameroon | collected 2013-10 ...
GAATAAAGGGAATAAAGGTTGACTGGGATTATAAAAGGTATTATCCTTATGGAAGCCTTTTATCGAAGGTTATGGGATTTGCCGGAAGTGATAACCAGGGAGTCCTGGGACTTGAGGTCACATATGATGATGTGCTTAAGGGCATCAACGGAAGTGTTAATGAAGTTACCGACGCCAAGGGAAATGAGCTTTCGGAGTCACCGGAGACCATTACGGAATCCATACCCGGCAATAATCTTGTAACTACAATAGATATAAATATACAGAAGTATGCAGAGAGAACCGCTGATAAGATCCTTGAGGAAAAGAACGCCAAGAGGGTAAGTATCATTGTGATGAATCCTAAAAACGGTGAGATTTATGCAATGGTGGATGCGCCGGAGTATGATCTGAACAATCCCTATGAATACATAGGAAATGATGCTATAACCTCTGAAAACGAAACTGAATTACTGAACCGTATGTGGAGAAACTACCTTATAAGTGACACCTATGAGCCAGGTTCCATCTGCAAGATAATAACTGCCTCAGCTGCCATAGAAAAGGGCGTTGTGTCGGATTCGGATATGTTTTACTGTCCCGGATACAGGATTGTGGAGGACAGAAGGATAAGGTGCCATAAGACTACAGGTCATGGCAGTGAAACCTTTGAACAGGCATTGATGAATTCCTGCAATCCTGCATTTATGGATATCGGCAGCAGGGTGGGGGCAGAATATATGCTTACCTATTATGAACAGCTTGGACTGTACAGTAAAACAGGTATTGATCTTCCCGGAGAGGGAAACTCCATCATGCATAAGCTTCAGGATATCGGAGAGGTAGAGCTTGCCACCATGTCATTTGGCCAGTCCTTTCAGATCACACCAATACAGTTTGTGACTGCCATTGCCACAGTTATAAACGGCGGCAGCAGGATTACTCCTCATATTGGTATGGAAATTACAGATAATTGTGGTAATATAGTGATGGATTGCCAATATAAGGCTGAAAATGGTATTATATCCCCGGAAACCTCCGAGAAAATGCGGCAGATGCTTGAGAAGGTCGTGTCTGAGGGCGGTGGAAACAAAGCGTACATAGAAGGCTACAGGATTGGCGGCAAAACAGCCACCAGCGAGAAGTTCCCCAGAGGAACAGGAAAATATATAGCTTCATTTATGGGATTTGCCCCGGCTGATGATCCACAGGTAATGGCAATGATCCTCATAGATGAACCGGAAGGTGCATACTACGGTGGAGTTATAGCGGCACCGGTTATAAAGGATCTTTTTCTTAATATCCTGCCGTATCTTAATATTCCTGCCGTTCAATAATAAACTGCCTGAACATCAGGCTGATAAGGAGTAATAATATGAATACTGGTAATTTACAAATCATCACACCTGTTTTTATTGCCTTCGCAATAAGTGTAGTTCTTTGTCCGATACTTATCCCATTACTTAAGAGATTGAAGTTCGGACAGGAGGTAAGAGATGACGGACCTAAGACTCATCTTAAGAAAGAAGGAACACCTACAATGGGTGGCGTTGTCATCCTCATTGCCATTGCTGTAACATGTCTCTTCTATATGAAGGATTATCCGGAGATACTTCCGATACTTTTCGTGACCATCGGCTTTGGCCTTATCGGTTTCCTTGATGACTTCATCAAGATAGTCATGAAGCGTTCGCTGGGACTGCGTGCATGGCAGAAGATGTTATTACAGATAGTGGTTGCAGGGGTATTTGCGTACTATGTTGTAAATTACACAGATCTTAATAATGAAATAATCATTCCGTTTACAGGTAAGATAGTGACACTTAGCAACTGGGCATACGTGTTGCTTCTTATGTTTGTTGTGGTTGGTACTGTAAACGGTTCTAATTTCACAGACGGACTTGATGGTCTTGCGTCATCGGTAACTGCCCTTATTGCAACATTCTTCACAGTAGTAGCAATAGGAACAGGCTCGGGAGTTGCTCCTGTTACCTGTGCAGCCGTAGGCGCGCTGCTTGGATTCCTTGTGTTTAATGTATATCCTGCCAAGGTGTTCATGGGAGACACAGGCTCACTGGCACTGGGAGGTTTTGTGGCAGCAACAGCATATATGCTTAAAATGCCACTGTTTATAGTTATAGTTGCTTTCATATATCTTGCAGAGGTTCTTTCTGTTATAATCCAGGTTGTATCATTTAAGACAACAGGCAAGAGAGTATTTAAGATGGCACCTATACACCATCATTTTGAATTGTGTGGATGGCTTGAGAGCAAGGTCGTTGCCATATTTGATATAGTTACAGCTTTATTGTGTGTATTAGGTCTTATAGCACTGTAATGCTGCGATAGTGGAATGGAGGAAGATCCGAGATGGAAATTAAAAATGCAATAGTAGCAGGAACAGGAAAAAGCGGAATAAGTGCTGCTAATCTTCTCACAAAGCATGAAGTAAATGTCGTTCTATTCGATGAGAACGAGAAGAGGGATGTGCAGCAGGTAAAGGAGAAGTTACATAATCCGGAGCTGGTGGATATCGAACTTGGAAAGCTTTCAGAAAAGGCATATTCTGAGGCTGAGCTTATGGTTATAAGCCCTGGAATACCCGTTGACGAACCATTTGTAGATGAGGTGAGAGCCCATGATATACCGGTGTGGAGCGAGATAGAACTTGCATATAATTATGGCAAGGGAATGATAGCAGCCATTACGGGGACGAATGGCAAGACTACCACAACTGCACTGGTTGGAGAGATCGCAAAGGCGTACAATGACAGCACTATAGTCGTTGGAAATATAGGAATACCATATACAGAGTTAGCAGATACAACAACAGACGACAGCTTCACAGTGGCTGAGATAAGCAGCTTTCAGCTTGAGACTATCATTGATTTCCATCCACATGTAAGTGCGGTGCTTAACCTTACACCGGATCATCTCAACAGACATTATACATTTGAGAATTACGGAAATGTCAAGAAATCAATAGCAAAGAACCAGACAGCAGATGATTATATGGTCCTTAACTATGATGATGAGTATACAAAAAAGATGGCAGAGGGCTACGCTGTTAAGCCTATATTCTTCAGCAGAAAGGAAAAGCCTGCAGGAGGCGTATATGTTGAGGACGGAAGCATAGTACTTGAGGATAAGGGTGAGAAGCTGCATATTCTTGATCTCAAGGATCTTATACTTCTTGGAGACCATAACGTAGAGAATGTTCTTGCGGCATGTGCCATTTCATATTATATGGGAATACCGATACCTGTTATAGAGAAGGTTGCCACATCATTTAAGGCAGTGGAACACAGAATAGAATATGTGGACACCATTGACGGAGTTGACTATTACAATGACTCAAAGGGTACTAATCCGGACGCTGCAATAAAGGGTATTAAGGCTATGGTTAAGCCTACTTACCTTATAGGCGGAGGCTATGACAAGGGCTCTGAGTATGATGAATGGATAAATGCTTTTGATGGTAAGGTTAAGGAACTTATACTTATAGGCCAGACTGCAGATAAGATAGAAGCCTGTGCACATAAGCTTGGATTTATGAATACAGTAAAATTAGATAATCTTGAAGAAGCAGTTAAGCATTGCCATGATAAAGCTGAAAACGGAGATGCGGTGCTTCTTTCACCGGCATGTGCCAGCTGGGGACAGTTCGACAATTACGAACAGCGAGGCAGAATGTTTAAGGAGTATGTATTAAGCTTTAAGGAGTGATGCCGTTGAGTAATAGCACAACCCAGGTTGTTTTAGGAAAACAAAAGAAGAAAAAACCGGATCTTGTATTGATCACAGCACTGGTATTGATACTTGCCATAGGCTTTGTTATGGTATACAGTACCAGCTCCTATAAAGCAGTGGAGATGTATGGCGACAGCTTTTATTTCCTAAAGAGACAGTTGATATTTTCACTGGTGGGAATGGTCATCATGTTTATTATTGCAAAAAAAGATTATGAGGTGCTGTATGAGTACTCAAGAGTTATACTCATAGTATCAATGGCGCTTCTGTGTCTTGTGTACATAATCGGAAGTGCCAGCCATGGTTCTTCCAGATGGCTCAATATAGGTCCTTTCAGATTCCAGCCGTCAGAATTTGCCAAGCTTGCACTTATTATCTATACAGCGGCCGTATGTACTGCGAAGACAAAGGAACTGGCGAAGTTTAAGAGCTTTCTTAAGGCTATGATACTGCCTTTTACAGCTATCGTGCTGATTGCCATAGAAAACCTGAGCACAGCAATCATATGTCTTGTTATTGTTGCGGCAGTAACTTTTGTGGCAAGCCCTAAGAACTGGTATTTTGTGGTTCTTGGATTGATGGTGGTGGTGTTCTGCGTGCTGTTTATTGCATTTGCAGGCTACAGAGCCCAGAGGATAAAGGTGTGGCTTCACCCGGAGCAGTATGATAACGGTTATCAGACCCTGCAGTCCTTATATGCCATCGGCTCCGGAGGTCTGTTCGGAAGAGGGCTTTTTAAGAGCATACAGAAGATGGGATTCATACCTGAGTCACATAACGATATGATCTTCTCTGTAATATGTGAGGAGCTTGGATTCATAGGAGCGGTGATGATAATAGCTCTGTTTGTGATAATAATAAAGAGATGCGCGGTGGTGGCAATGAACAGCCGTGACCGTTTCGGAGGCCTGTTGGTAGTGGGCGTAATGGCACATATAGCTATTCAGGTGCTTATAAATATATGTGTGGTTACCAATACTATACCGCCTACAGGAGTACCGCTTCCGTTTGTCAGCTACGGAGGAAGTTCTATGGTATGTACGCTTATGGAACTTGGAATAGTATTTTCCGTGGCATCACACAGGGAGCAGATGACTTATGACAGGGAAGACAAGAAGAATGCCAACTGATTATAGGTGACAGATATGGATAGAGAAGAGAAGTTAAGGGAAAAGAAAAATACGAAAACTTCATCAGAACGACAGGAGACTGCAGAAAGAAAAAGGGAGAAGAAAAAGATCCCTTTCTTCCTTAAGGTGGTACTTATAGTGCTGGCAGTGATTCTTGTTTTATGTATCGGAGTGGTGGTTTATATCCAGTCAAATTACAAGCTGGATAAGGTACAAGTGGTAGGAAATGTCCATTACACCGAGGAGCAGATAATAGACATTTTCTCCAAGGAAAAAAACATGAACAATACAGTTGTGTTTTATTTTGAGAACAAATGGCATCCTGTTGAAAATGTCACTTTCATAGACAAGTTTGAAATCGAGATGATAGACAAGAATACCGTTACCATTACCGTGTATGAGAAATCCATGGCGGGCTGTGTAATGTATATGGATGAGTATGTTTACTTTGACGATAATGGCGTGGTGCTCGAAACGTCTTCGGAGAAGTTGAGCGATGTTCCCTGCATACAGGGGCTTAATTTCAAGAGGATAGTGCTGGGAGAGAAGCTTCCGGTGACAAATGATGATATGTTCAAACGTATTCTTACCATGACCCAGCTTATAGACAAAAATGATCTTCTTATAGATGAGATACGTTTTAATAAGGATAAGGAGATTATCTTAAGGAAGGATAATATAAAAATTCAGCTGGGATCAGGAACAAATCTTGAAGATAAGCTCATGAACCTTGGTAACATTCTGGAAAAGATACAAGGGAAAAAAGGTACTCTGGATATGTCAGATTATACTGCAGAAAGTGGAAATGCCATTTTTAAGGAAAATTAAATAAAATAACTGTTGAAATTTTCAAGGAAAAATCGTATTATGTTAATACGAATGCACTATAGGGGTATAATGCATTTGTATCAAATGATAATCAGACAGTTAGTAAAAGTAAAATAATAAATTAATTAAGGAGGACGTAACCTTGCTCGAAATAAAATCAAACGATGAAAAAACACCAGCAAGAATTCTTGTCATAGGAGTTGGAGGAGCTGGAAATAATGCAGTTAACAGAATGATTGATGAAAATGTTGAAGGTGTGGAGCTTATTGCCATCAATACAGATAAGCAGGCACTTTCATTAAGTAGAGCTACAACAAAGATCCAGATAGGCGAGAAGCTTACAAAGGGTCTTGGTGCCGGCGCAAAGCCTGAGATTGGTGCCAGTGCAGTGGAAGAAAATAGAGAAGAGATTTCAGACATTATCAAGGATGCCAACATGGTATTTGTAACATGCGGTATGGGCGGTGGTACCGGCACAGGTGCTGCTCCTGTAGTTGCAGAGATGGCAAGAAATCTTGGTATACTTACAGTCGGTGTTGTAACAAAGCCTTTCAGCTTTGAAGGTAAGCCTCGTATGAAGAATGCTCTCGAAGGTATAGAGAGACTTAAGCAGAATGTAGATACACTTATTGTTATCCCTAACGATAAGCTTCTTCAGATTTGTGATAAGAGAACAAGTATTCCTGAAGCCCTTAAGAAGGCAGACCAGGTTCTTCAGCAGGGTGTCCAGGGTGTTACAGACCTTATTAACAAGCCTGGTCTTATCAACCTTGACTTTGCTGATATCCAGACAGTAATGAGAGATAAGGGTATTGCCCATATCGGTATCGGTTCGGCCAGTGGTGAGAACAAGGCTGTTGATGCTATCAAGGAAGCCATGGATTCACCATTACTTGAGACAACTGTTTCAGGTGCTTCAGATATCATTGTCAACTTCTCAGGTAACATTGGTATTGTTGAAGCCTATGACGCTGTTACATATCTTACAGAACAGGCAGGAGACGGAGTTAATATCATCTTCGGTACAGTTGATAATGATAACATGGGTGAGGAGATTAGCATTACAATTATTGCCACAGGTCTTGAGAGATCTTCATCATCTATTCCTGTATCGGTTGCCCAGACATATGTAGAGCCTGCACACAAGGCTGCTGAGACAGTAAGTCCTGCACCTACATACAACGGTCAGAGACTTGGCTCAGGCATTACAAAGCCATCGTTTATGACAGATACTGCAACATCACAGGCAGCAGTTAAGCCTGCACAGACAACTGCTCCACAGACAGTAGCTGCCAAGCCTGCCGTAACACAGCCGGTAAGACCTACAGTCCAGCCTAATAATGATGGAATAAAGATCCCTGATTTCCTTAAGAAGAGATAAATTCTACATTGGAATATCGGTTATCAGGTTTATAATATTTAATAAAAAGCGGAACACGGATTTTTTCCTGTTCCGCTTTTTTTGCTTGCCATACTGTAAAAAAACATATAAACTTATAGATGGGTTTTTCTGTAAAAAAATTATCTTTTATGATGATAATATAGAAAGGCAGGAAATACGGATAAGCGGATAATAAGCCATATAGATGAGTGATATGGAGAGGCACAAGTCCGTGTATGAAAGGTTATTTGGAATGGATAAAGATGAAAAGGTTGAAAAGGTAGAACAGGTTGAACAATCAGAGCTTTATGATTACTATAAAGAGATGATGTCCGATGCCCATAAACATATACTGATAGGAACAGACAGTGTTCTGGGAACCAGAGATAACCAGGAGGACGCTGTCATATTTGACTGTGAAGATGATCGCTGCATGGCGGTACTTTGTGATGGCATGGGTGGATTGAATAAGGGAGAGGTGGCCAGTAACACCACTGTAAGTACTTTACTTGAGGACTACAAGGGGACCCGGTCTATAGAGAATTACCCGGAATTTTTTTATAATGAAGCGGTTAAAATTGACAATATAGTACATTCTCTAACAGATGAACAGGGAGAGCGACTGGAGTGCGGTTCCACAATGGTTGCCGTTGCTATAGATGGCGACAGGCTGTATTGGTTGAGCGTTGGCGACAGCAGGATATATATTATCAGAAACGAGCAGATCATGGTTGTGAACGAAGAACACAATTATGAAACAAAGCTCAATAAGCTTCTTATGGCAGGTCAGATAGACATGGAGATCTACAGCACGGAGATGAAGCGGGGGGCAGCCCTTACAAGCTTTATAGGAATAGGAAATATAAGTCTTATGGATATAAATAATGATCCTTATATCCTTGAGGATGGAGATATTATATTGCTTGCCAGTGATGGTTTGTACAGAAAAGTGAGTGAGGATATCATATTGGATGTGCTTGATAATTCGGGAGCAGATCTTAAACTTGCAGCCACAAGGCTTACATCAAAGGCAACAGAACTTACGGTGAAAAGCCAGGATAACACAACAGTGGCATTGATACTGTATAAGAAGTAGAAGAAAACGATGGATGTGTCAGGTTTTAAAAAAAACTGACATGTAGCTTCAGCCCTTTGCCGGAGGAAGCACCAAGTGTCGAAGACACACTTTAAATGGGCTGATGTTCAATGGATGTGTCAGGTTTAAAAAAACCTGACATGTAGCTTCAGCCCTTTGCCGAAGGCAAATTTTGAATGGGCTGATGTTCAATAGGAGCGAGGATAAATATGAAATTAGTAAAATGTTCAAATGGGCATTTCTATGATGCCGAAGCAAATGTTACATGTCCTTATTGTGATGATATGGACAAAGACAATAAAACAGTACAGGATGATTCATCAATGATATATGGTGAAAGACATAATGCAATTCCGGGACGGACAGGAATGCCGCAAATGCCAAAGCCGGGTCAGGCATCACAAATGTCTGCTATGCCACAGCCTCCGGTAATGAACAATGTACCGCCGGTGCCACCGAATATGCCACAGCCTCCGGTGATGAACAATGTACCGCCGGTACCACCGAATATGCCGCATCCGCCGGTGATGAACAATGTACCGCCGGTATCTCCATATATGACCGGGATGACCCAGGCAGCACCGGTTACCCACGCACAGATGGGAATTATACCGAATATGCCGCAGGCATCGGTAATGAACAACATGTCGAATGTGCCGCAGACCCCGGTAATGAACAACGTACCGAATATGCCGCAGACCCCGGTGATGAACAACGTACCGAATGTGCCGCAGACCCCGGTAATGAACAACGTACCGAATATGCCGCAGACACCAATGATGAACAATGCGTTGCCGGCACTTCATCAGACCCCAGAGATTCCCGGCATGCCTGTTACAGGATGGCTGGTATGTATCTGCGGGGAAGCAAAAGGGAAGAGCTACAATATAGTCAGTGGTCTTAACTATGTGGGTAGAAGAAAAGATATGGATATCTGTATTGAAGGCGATATAAGCATATCCAGATACAGACATGCTGTAGTAGAGTACAGTGAAGAGAGAAAAGAATTTTTGCTCAGACTCGGTGAATCAAAGGAAAAGATATATATTACCAGAGACCGACAGAAGAGAATACTTGAGGGAACCATAAAGCTTGAAGCCTATGATGTGATTACTCTCGGAAGGACAGAGCTGATGTTTGTGCCTTTCTGTGGCGACAGGTTTACATGGTGATATTTGCAGATACTAACGTGCATTACAGGGGAGAAAGATCATAATGCAGATTTGTCTTAATTGTTTAAATACATATGAAGAGGGTGTGAAGGTATGCCCTCACTGCGGTCTTGGAAACTGGAAGTATCAGGCTGCAGAGAAGGCACTTGAGCTCGGTACAATGTTAAAGAGCAGATATAAGATCGGCACAGTTATCGGTGACGGTGGCTTTGGAATAACCTACAGGGCGGTGGATATGAACACAGGCAAGGGTGTTGCCGTTAAGGAGTTTTATCCAAGAGAGGTGGTTGCCAGAAGCAGTATGGACCATACCACGGTGAAGCTGGTGAACAGGGATAATACAGCACAGTTCCAGAAGGGACTTAACAGCTTTCTGGAGGAGGCAAATGGACTTGCAAGATTTAACAACACCGATAAGATTGTAAATGTATATGACTTTTTTGAGCAGAACGGCACAGCTTACATAGTTATGGAGTATCTTAGGGGAAAACCATTATCCAGATACGCCAAGGATCACGGTGGGAAGATCAGTGTAAGTGCAGCCATTAACGTGATAATGAAAATGTGTGAGGCACTGTCCTATGTTCATGGTGCCGGTATGGTACACAGGGATATAAGCCCGGACAATATATTTGTTGAGAAGACAGGTAAGATAAAGCTTATAGATTTCGGTGCTGCCAGAGAAAGCTATGGTAACGAGGAGAAAACATTATCAATTGTTTTAAAGCCTAATTATGCGCCACCGGAGCAGTTTCGTAAGAAAAGCCGTCAGGGTCCATGGACAGATGTATATGCTCTTGGTGCCACAGTATACAAGCTTCTTACAGGCAGAACACCCGATCAGGCGATAGACAGGATAATGGAAGATGAAATGCAGGTTCCTTCCAGGTATAATCCGGAGGTCCCATTGTTTCTTGACCGGATCGTTATGAAGATGATGGCACCTAAGATAGAGGACAGATTTCAGAATTGCGATGAAGTAAGAAGAGAGATGCTCAAGCATGTCACATATAATCCTAATGCTGCTTTAGATTATGGACGCAGAAGGGGCGGTGGGGCTTCAGACACCACATCTGTAACAGGAAATTCATACAGCACCGGACAGGTGTCCATGAACAGAAGCTATCAGGCAAACAGTACCGGTAGTAGAAATTATACCGGCCAGAATGGCATGAGCGGCAGCAGGGCTTATACCGGACAGAATGGTATGAACGGCAGCAGGGCTTATACCGGACAGAATGGTAT
>ERZ1026852.1867-NODE-1867-length-10560-cov-3.669776_pt1 | contig 10560 bp, 7 predicted proteins | sample MGYA00380156_ERZ1026852 | MGnify/ENA primary metagenome ERZ1026852 (study PRJEB33269, sample SAMEA4719792) | human gut metagenome | biome: human-associated habitat; feature: organic feature; material: feces | place: Cameroon | collected 2013-10 ...
TTTTGCGTCCTGTACTGATACAATAAAGAAGTCTGCATAATCAGTATTATTTCTTATCTGAAATGCCTGACTTATATATTTGGAATATTTCTTATCGAATTTTCCTGTCTTAATAAATTCCTTTTGGAAATATGCTATTACTCCGGCATGTTTAGAAAAGTCTTGTCCTTCCATTGCCAACAACGCTCTTACAGATGTAAACATGGCATAATAAGAACGTCCTATTGAATCTTTATAACAACCATCATCCAACAGAATTTTCGAAGAGTGTAGTCTTTCCTTTGCCATCTCTAACCTGTATTTCATTAATTCTTTTCTATTATCAGGCAACGACTTTCACTCCTTCCTTCTGGATATTCCTATAATATGGTAAATCATTCTTGTACTTTTCAAACTCTTCATACGGAATTACAGTTGGAGAGACGATCGTTCCATATTCTAATTCCAAATCAGATGATATATCCCATATTTCTTTCAATTTATTCTGAAGGTCAAGCCGATTTCCATGTACAATTGCTACAATATCAATATCTGAATCTTTTTCATAATCTCCTCTTGCATATGAACCATATAACAATACTGTGACAAGTTCTTTCCCGTATATATTCTGATATGCCTTTGCCATTGATTCCAGAATCATATTTAATTCATTTTTAGTACACATAATTTTCACCGTCCTTTTTATTGGTTGATTGCTTGGTGGGTGGTGTTATGTTTCATTTGCTCTTTTTCTTGCATCTGTTAAAGCCAACATTATGTCCTCGCTTTCCCTATTATACTAATATAGTTTTACCCATATATCGTATCAATAGTATACCATATTTCCGCAGTTCATTCCTAGTAGTTAATACGACACCGACAGAATTAATTTCCATCAGTGCCGTATATAATTTATCCTAATGTCTTCAACAATCTCTTTATACATTTCCATGGAAGATTATGTTTGCATTTCTTTTCCATCTGGTACATAAATACATTCGTTACCCGATTTAAAAAGTCTTCCGGAAGAATGTTTTTCTTCAGTTGGTTACGGCTTGACTCCCCTATTGGTAAAGCCCAGTGCTGCCAGCTTGGCGCATACCCGAACAGCTGTAGCATAAGCTTTTGATTTGCAAGCTTTCACTTTTGTTCTATATCATATGCACATTTTCATTTTTTTATCTTTTCACGGACGTAACGACTCCTTTTCTAATGTTCTCCACTCCTGCCGTCTTCCTGCAATCAGTCCCGGTTCTTCCTGTAAATTATGATTCCCGCTCCCACTGCAATTCCAAGAGAGCCAATCGTCAATATCCACAGAAATGTATGATTGGCCACACCGGTCTTTGGAGCTTTCCGGATAGATGAGACTGGTTTTGACTTTTCGGTATTGTTCTTATCCGACACCGGAGGATTTTCATTCTTTTTATATGTAATAGTCTGTTCTGCATTATCCAGGTCTTCTTCTTTCGCGATCAGATGTTTTTCTTCATCATACAGCGACTCAAATACCACAACCGATTTTCCATCCAGTTTCTGTGCATCCAGTGCAAAGACCATTTCAACCGTTCCTGCAGGTGCTTCCGGGATAAATGTCGTCCTATATATAATCTTTTTTCCTTTTTCATCCCTCAGCTCCGTCCCATCTGTCTTGTTTACCAAAACACCTTTCAAGATATAGGTTTCACCCGGCAGCAGGTTCATATAAGATACCTGATCCACAATCTTTTGTTTTTCTTTTGCTTCTCCTTCCTGCGTCTTCGACTCTTCATCCACAGCCTTCGTACTTATCTCAGGAAAATAAATACTCTGTTCTTTTGCTTCCGGATTTTTATGTTCCGCAACACTTTTTCCATCCATTTTCACTTCTTCATATACAACTGCTGTCTTTCCTGCCAGCACATTGCTGTCGATCTCAAATGAGATTTCAATACTTCCGTCCGGTTTTTCAGGAATAAATTCCATCTGCTTTTCTTCACACAATGGCTTTTCCGTTTCTTTTTCTACCACAATTCCATGTAATGTATAAATTTTTCCAGGCAGCAGATTCTTATATTCTACCGTATCTGTAAGTTCTGCAGTTCCATTAGCCGGAAGATGATGTGTTCCTGTTCCTTTGCCGGCTGCAGTCGTTCTTATTGCCGGTACATAAATAGTCTGATCTGCATCATCCAGATCTGCATGTACAGCATATAGTTTTTCTCCATAATACAACTTTTCAAATGCAACAAGCGTCTTTCCTCCAAGATTTGTTCCATCGAATGTAAATTTCACCTCTACAGTTCCATCCTCTTCTTCCGCAACGAACATCTCTTCTGCTGTCACTGTTTCACCGGCTTTATCTTTTAATGCTTTTCCTGTTTCCTTATCCATCAGTGTTCCTGTAATCTTATATTTCTTTCCTTTTTTCAGATTGTGATATTCCACAACATCTGTGATCACTATATCTTTTTCGGCCTTTGTAATATTCGTTTCTGTCTGGTCATCTTTAACTGTAGTTTCTAACTTCGGAAAATGAACCATCTGATTTGCATCCTCCAGATCTTTATGAACAGCAATCACTTCTTTTCCCTGAAAGCACTCTTCAAATATCGTCACGCTTTTTCCTGCCAGATCTCTTCCATCAAACTGGAATTCCACTTCCACGCCTCCTTCGGCGGTCTTTGGTTTGAATTTTTTCGATGCCGTTATCATTTTTCCCGATGCAGTCAGGACAGCGTTTCCTGTCTCCCGGTCTATCAGTGTTCCTTTCATCATATATTCCTGTCCTTTATTCAATCCTGTATATGTAACCGTATCTATTACGGTCACAGATTTATCTGCATTTGCGTAATGTGTTCCGTTTTCTTCATCTCTTGCAGATGTGGCAATCGAAAGATCTGGATTCATGATCGTTCCAAGATCAACGGTATACTGATCTCTGGAGATTTTGAAAGAACCTTTATACAATGCTTTCCCTGCATTTTCTTCGCACCGGAGTTCTTCCAGACAATACGTATCGTATGGAAATGCGCCATATGCATCATTGACTTCTACACTTTCTCCATTGCTGTTCATCCCGAACCAAATACCGCTTTCTGCCTGACCGGTATTGGTATTTATGCTGTGTTTTACATAATTGGACGCTGATGAGAAATATCCATTCTCATCCGTCATGATCCGATGGCTTTCTCCCGTTGTTCTGGACGTGATTTCAAATGGAATGTTTGCCATAGCGGCCTGCGTTTCCTCATCCTTTTTCTGAAATTCTATGTCTCCGCGGCTTATACGGTCCGCGATCTTATATCGGTTGCCGCCTTTTATCTTTGCCAGATTTCCATCCTGTACAACGTGTGTCAAGTAACAGGTCCCCTCAGCTCTTCCTTCTTCTCCTTCCATATACGCTGATCCCAGCAAATATCCCTTTGGTGCTTTTGACTCTTCTACACTGATTGTTCCCAGCGGAAGCACCGGGGCATCCCCGTCTTTTACATAATAAAAGGTATCGCCGGACACCTGATAATCCTTATTCAGCTTACATTCATACCCGTCTTTTTCCTTCTTTGTGCTCAATATCCATATTTTATCCGGTTTTTCAGGAAGTGTGTTCTGTTCATACACTCCCGCATAATAACACACGGTGAATTCTGCTCCCGCCAGACCTCCTGATCCCTGTGCATGCCCCTCTTTACTTTCCTGATCAATCTTTTCCAGGATAATTTCCATATCCGAATATATCGGTTTATCTTTTACATTTACTTCAACTGTCTGCCCGGAAGTAACAACCATCGGATAAATTTCTTCATCCAGACAATACCCTTTTGGAGCCGTTTTTTCTTTCACATAATAAGTCCCTTCCTCCAGCTCTACGGTATTGGAATTTCCGTCTGTATCCGTTGTAAATACAGCTACTTCATTTGTTGCAGCCCGGTCAAGATATACGCCATAACCTGCTCCTTCCAGAGAATATTCTGTATTTCCGTCTGTAAGTTCTGTTAGCATCTTTCCTTTCTTTAATTTTGCATAGCCACTGTAACTTCTGTGAATTAATACCGTGCCATTCACTCTCTGATATCCGATCAGTCTGCCGTTACTGTCTTTTGTCACTCCATCTGTAGCACCCGTAACACTGACACAGTATAAATTTCCATTTACTTCACCTGTGACCTTATTAACACTTGTAACCGTATAGGTGTATGTAAACTCCTGCCCTTCATAAGGTGCTGCGGCCGTATGATCCGCACAACCGCCATTTGCAGTCGTTCCTGCCAGAATTCCAGTAAATCCACCAATCGTCACTCCGTGTACCGTATGCCCATTTCCACCATCTACTGCCGTAATTACACAAGTTCCGGTAAATACCTCCCCTGCTTCTGGTTTTTTTGAGTTCCTCTGTGTCCGGATGCTTCGCTTATTTTGCACATTTACATTTTCCATTTCATCCCCAAATGAAACAACTACTTTCTTATCCATTCCCATGACTGTAATATCCCGCCAGAAACTTTTTCCTTTTACTACAGATGTATCTTCCAGCTTGTATTTTCCATCTTTATCTACTACCTGTATTGCAATGGATGTATCTTTTTCTGCCTCAGCCTGAACTCGCACGCACATTCGATCAGGCACTGCCACTTCACTTCCCGAAGTAACTTTTTGTACCTGATCCTTCACATCTGTTACAGTTACCGATCCTTCTCCAAGAATCTCAAAACTTATCTTATTCCCAGTTTCCCTGGCATTTACAGAACTGTGTGCCATACCAAGTGCGGATATCTGGCATAATAAAATCCCCGCCAGTACCGAAGCCACTGTTTTCCTGCTTTTTTGCATCTTCGTCATATGTTTCCTCTCTTTCTTTATTTATATTAAGAATCCGATCACTGCCAGTTCCTCCCTCCTTTTTAAGCAATGTGTAATTTACCGGATTATCTTCTTTTAACGCGGAATAATCAATGTATCTACAATTCCCGGCTTTTAATTCTTTGTTATTCTACATGTTACAATTGTTATAAATGGGTTGTCTGGCAACGTCATACAGGAAACATGACCTGCCTTTCGATCATTTATCTGATATAAAAAGACTGAACAACAGATTGTCATTCAATTATTTTCGTATATAATACAACACAGGTTCCGGAAATGTCAATCCCCAAAACCTGTGTTTTTAAATTATTTTTATTTACTGATTTCTAAAGTTGATTCTCAGGAAACAATGCATCATCAACAGCTGTCAAATCTTCACTCGGAATATAGTATGCACCATCCTTATCTGCTTTTACATGAACCTTTTTTACCTGTTTTTCACCATATGTCGGATCTTCCAGTTTCGTATTCATGATCTCATACATCTTCTGCATGATTGCTTCATTAAGCTCTTCTTCTGTTGGAACCGTTTCAGCATCCGCATAAGCTTCTGTTACCCATTGATCCAGCTCATCCGACACACTGGAAAATGCCGTAAACGGATATACTTCTACTGATACAACAAAACCATCATCATCCGTTTCCTTTGCGGATTTTACTTTATAATTTGCAGTTTTCAGCATTTTTTCAAAAAGCGAACGATAATTTGCCTTCAGTTCATCTGATACACCTGTATCATCAAATCCGGCCTCAGACATGATCGTATCGAGATTTTCCTTGTACTCTTTTTTCGCTTCTTTTTCTGTTGTGTCCGTTAATTCCGCATATTTCTTGAATTCTGCCTTATATCCGGAATCCAGAGCTGACTGCACATATTCTTTTGCCTCATCTGTTGTCATGCCAGATCCGCATCCGCATAACAGCAACATCACTCCAGCCAGAAGCAGCGCAAGCAAACTTTGTTTTCTCATTCTTTCACCCTCCTCCTGCAAAGCATCAAAACATATTTTTTAATACAACTATTTTTCAATCAGTTTTTTTCCGATATCAAAGCAGTCAAATGTGGCAAAATAATCCGCCGGTGTTTCTGCTCTTCTGATCAGTTGTGTAGATCCGTCTTCTTTCAGAAGCACTTCTGCAGATTTTAATTTTCCGTTATAATTATATCCCATAGAGAATCCATGTGCTCCTGTATCATGGATCACCAGCACATCTCCCATATCAATCTTCGGAAGCATACGGTCAATTGCAAATTTATCGTTATTTTCACACAGAGATCCTGTTACATCATATTTGTGATCACAAGGTGCATCTTCTTTTCCCATTACAGTAATGTGATGATAAGCTCCATACATTGCCGGACGCATAAGGTTAACTGCGCAGGCATCTACACCAATGTATTCTTTGTGTGTATGTTTCTCATGGATGGCTGTTGTAACCAGGCATCCGTAAGGTCCCATCATGAAACGTCCCATCTCTGTATAGATCGCAACATCTCCCATTCCTGCAGGTACCAGCACTTCTTCGTATACGCGGCGTACACCGTCACCGATTGCACGGATATCATTTGGCTCCTGATCTGGTTTGTAAGGGATACCTACTCCACCGGACAGGTTGATAAATTTGATATGTACACCTGTTTCTTTCTGAAGTTTTACCGCAACTTCAAACAGAACCTTCGCAAGCATTGGATAGTATTCATTGGTTACGGTATTACTTGCAAGGAATGCATGAATACCGAATTCCTTCGCACCCTTTGCTTTTAAGATCTTGAACGCTTCAAATAACTGTTCCGTTGTCATTCCGTATTTTGCATCTCCAGGATTATCCATAATATCATTACTGATCTTGAACATTCCACCCGGATTGTAACGGCAGCTGATGGTCTCCGGAATATGTCCGATTGCTTCTTCAAGGAAATCAATGTGTGTGATATCATCCAGATTGATGATCGCATTCAGTTTGTCTGCCAGCACGAATTCTTCTGCCGGTGTATCATTTGAAGAAAACATAATGTCTTCTCCTGTCGCTCCGATCGCATCCGAAAGCATCAGTTCTGTATAAGAAGAACAGTCGCATCCGCATCCATACTCTCTTAAGATATTGATCAGAAACGGATTCGGTGTTGCTTTTACCGCAAAATATTCTCTGTATCCTTTATTCCATGAAAATGCTTCTTTTAAAGCCTTCATGTTCTCACGGATTCCTTTTTCATCATACAAATGAAATGGTGTCGGATATGTTTTGATAATCTCGTCTAACTGTGCCTTTGTTACAAATGGTTCTTTTTTCATCACTCTCTGTTCTCCTCTCGTATAGATAATAATTTTATCTCATTCGCAAGTGCTGTCTTGTATAATTCCACAAAGTTCTTCTGTCCGGAATAGAGGCATGTATTCATGCTTCCCTCTCCGTATTCACCTGTCAGTACATATTTGGAATCTGCAATGATCCCTATCTGCATCCCTCTGTTCTCTCCGAGATATACTTTTGCATTGTGAAAGGTTGCCGGCTGGTCGGTAATGATCACAACTTTTTTTCTGGCTTCCATCAATGCATCCAGCTCCCGGATCAGAAGCAGCAGATAATTTCTCGTACAGCTGATATAAACTCTCTGATCTACCTGCGATAACAGATTCTTTATCTTATTCAGTATATTCTCTGCACCTTCGATCGTAATATATCCTTCTGCATAGGCTTTCTCCGATGGCATATGTTCCTGCAGCCATTTTGCGGATTCTTCCAGCTTACGGATACGATTCTTACAGAATTCGTTGAGCGGGACAGGCACATACTTTCTGGTACTTGCTTCTTCTACAAGATATGCTGCACCTTTCTCTGTCATACTCGCCAGAGAATTATATGCATTGGATCTGGATATTCCGGTCTGTTTTGCGACTTCGTATCCAGTTACCTTCCCTTCTGTCAGCAGGCACTGGTAAATGCTTGCTTCCTGTCTTGTAAGTCCGAATTCCATCAGGCGCTCTGTAAATGATGTCTGTTCCATCTTACTCATCCACCTTCTGGTTCTTTAGTAGTTCTCTACAGGAACACTATAAGTGAATTTTCACTGTATGTCAAGGAGAATCTTTCTCAAAAAAAGATCTCTGTATGAGCTGCCAGTAACTGCTTCTGCAGGCAGCCGTTCTTATATTCTTATAAAGCAAAAAACAGAAAGCAATAAGAACCCCTCTTCAAAGCCCTTTTGCTTTCTGTTTTTATGAGCATTCCTGCTCATTTACAATCTTTTATTTTCTGTCATCTACCATAGCAATTCTCATCATGTTACTTACAGTTCTGTTCTCAGATACATTTGTAGATGGAATTCCAAGTGTTAATACAACCATATCTCCTGCTTCCGCAAGCTGTTTTGCACAGATCAGATCGATCGCATTATCACAGATATCTTCTGTTGTGTATACCGCAACTGATTTCAGAGGCATAACTCCCCAGTTGATCTGCATTCTTCTCAGTGTTGCTTCGTTCGGGCTGATGCCGATAATGCCTGTCTTTGGTTTGAACTTAGATACGACTCTTGCTGTAGCACCAGATACAGTAGGTGTTACGATACATTTTGCACGCAGATTATTTGCTGTTGTAACAGTCGCATGTGCAAGTGCGCTGGATGCACTCTTAAGTCTGTGTTCTCCTGCTTTTCTGAGGATCATATCATAATCCAGATGTTCCTCTGTATTTTCTACGATGTGGACCATCATCTGAAGTGCTTCTAATGGATATTTACCCTGAGCTGTCTCTCCGGAAAGCATAACTGCATCTGTTCCATCATATACCGCATTGGCAACATCTGTAACCTCTGCTCTGGTAGGGCGTGGGTTACGCATCATAGAATCCAACATCTGTGTAGCTGTGATAACCGGTTTGAAGTTATCGTTACATTTCTGAATAATTGTCTTCTGAAGATATGGAACTTCCTCAGCCGGAATCTCAACGCCAAGGTCACCTCTGGCTACCATGATTCCGTCTGCACAGCGGATGATCTCGTCGATATTCTTAATCGCCTCAAAGTTCTCAATCTTGGCAATAACCGGAATATATGGAGCTTTACATTCTCTTAAGAATGATTTAATCTCCAGAATACATTCTGCATTTCTTACGAAAGAAGCTGCGATAAAATCTACGCCCTGCTCTACACCGAATCTCAGATCATCACGGTCTTTGTCTGTGATAGCAGGAAGACGGATTGCCACGTTCGGTACATTAACACCCTTCTTCTCTCCAAGTTCGCCACCATTGATAACTTCACAGTTGATGTTATTGCCTTTTTTGTCTTTTACTTTCAGCTCGATCAGACCATCATCGATCAGAATCGTGCTTCCGGCTTTGACATCTTCTACCAGACCCTTGTATGTAATAGAAACAATCTTGTTATCTCCGACAATCTCATCTGTTGTCAGGGTAAATGTCTCTCCTGCTTCAAGCTGTACTTTCTTTCCGTCTTTTAATACACCTGTACGGATCTCAGGTCCTTTTGTATCCAGAAGAATCGCGATCGGTTTGTTCTCTTCCTCACGGATCTTCTTTAACATATCCATACGACCTTTCTGCTCTTCGTGATCACCGTGAGAAAAGTTAAATCTTGCAATGTCCATTCCATTCTGAACTAACTTTCTCATCAGAGCTTCATCATTTGTATTTGGTCCCATTGTACAGATAATTTTTGTTTTTTTCATATTTCTCCTATTCCTCTCTTAGTTATTTAACATGTGTATGTGTGAACAAATGATCCTGGCAATATTCATAATTGCCATTACATTTTGAGCAATACCGGAATTCCAGATTCGGATCATCCAGTTCTGTTCTTCCGCAGACTGCGCATCTGTGTTTTGCTCCATTTGCATAGCTGTTTACCGGTCTTTCCGCATGTCTCATCTTGCGTTTAAAATCACTCTTTCTTTTCATCTGACCTGGTGTGTAAGGCTTCATATTACGTGAACTCAGGAAAAAAATGATAAAGTTCAGGATTGAGATGAATGCTGCAAGCGCATTCGCCTTATAATATATGCCGAAGACACCTCCGCCGTAGGCCGGAAGAAAAGCCTGCACAATCGCATAGACGAAATACAAGCCATCAAGTATAGCCAGCCATTTAATCTTAATCGGAATGACGAAGAATAATAACAGCTGGATATCCGGATAAAGTGCTGCAAATGCAAAGAATAACGACAGATTCAGATACCAGGTATCCATCGGTAACACAGCGCCTGTCAGTAAATATGCCAGTATGGCTCCAATTACAATAAAGAGCATTCCCGAAAAGAAATACAGATTAAAACGAAAAGCCCCCCATGCTGCCTCTAACTGTTTCCCTATCATATAATAGAGATACAACGCAAATACAATAAAAATCAGACTGTCAGATGGAGGCTGGATGATAAATGTAACGATTCTCCATATCTGCCCCTGAAGAATCTTGCTGGCATCCAGGCTTAAGAACTGGCTATAGAACGTCGGGTTGATCAACTCCAGCGCAAATCCTGCCGCATATAGTATTATAATATATGTGATCAAATTTGGAATAGCATATCTGCTAAATTTCCGTTCAAGTTTATCTAACCAATTGTTCATATAACTGCTCCTTTACGTTTATTCTCACACTGTAGATATTCTACCTTCCCAACTGATATTTGTCAATTGTGCCAAGTAAAGTTCATCTCTTTTTAACATATCTTCAACATTTGTTAATTGTCTTTTGAGAACTTTTGTCGTATAATGTTACAG
>ERZ1026852.1868-NODE-1868-length-10559-cov-12.671268_pt1 | contig 10559 bp, 10 predicted proteins | sample MGYA00380156_ERZ1026852 | MGnify/ENA primary metagenome ERZ1026852 (study PRJEB33269, sample SAMEA4719792) | human gut metagenome | biome: human-associated habitat; feature: organic feature; material: feces | place: Cameroon | collected 2013-10 ...
AAGTAATTTAGTAAAAGAACAAGAAAAGTGTAAAGTAAAATCAGTCAAAGTCACTAAAACATAAAAGCCCGCAAAAAGTTATCTCGTATCGACCGTTATGAACACGTGGAACGGTCGATGCGCGTGTTCATATCGACCGTTATGAACATGTGGAACGGTCGATACGAGATAACTTTTTGCGGGCTTTCACCCGATTAATCGAATGATATACAACGATTAACCCTTGGTTTTCGGCCCATCAACAGATGGGGGTGTTCTCTGAGATGGGCCGAGACATTATTTTACAACATACTTTTTTCCACCTTTTATATACAGGCCCTTCACCATGCGTTGGTGCTGGATGCTTACAAGGTTTGCTGCATCAAGGTGTGCAGATGGCCAGCATAATAAAGGGGGATATTGTATAGTGTGAAAGGTCGACCATCAGAACGGGTGATGACATCTGACGTCATGGGGCCATTCCACAAACGCAAAGCGATGTTTTCTTTCGACTCTTCCATAAACAGATGTAGGGAACGAAGCTTTGAGTTGGCACCCGTCTTCACCTCTATGGGCAACAAATGCGACTTATAACGTATCACAAAGTCGACCTCAGCCTGCGAGTTGCGCGCATCGCGCACCCAAAACAAGCGCTTCTCGCCAAAGGTGGTGGTGGCACCCAGCAACTCTTGCGCCACGATATGTTCTGCAATATCGCCGTTCCACAACTCGTCGCTATCGGTAGTGAACAACAACTCTTCTTGCATGCCCGCCACATAGTTAACAAGACCTGTATCAAGCCACAACAGCTTGGGGCTTTTCTTTAAATCGGGCAAAATGGGGAACGAGGTTGACGTAAGCGGATAAACCAGTTCAAGAAGCAATGTCTTCTCAAGCGTGCGGAAGGCATTGCTTACATCGGCCGACTTAAAAGATGAATTGGTAAACTTGGCAAACTGTATTCGGTGCCCAGCAGAGGTCCATCCATAATTTAGGATATAACGTATTGAGTCTTGCTCTTTACGATTGTCGGCATACTTTTCAACATCGTCGCGATAACCAGAAAGCAAAGCGTTGAACACGTCAGAAAGGCGCACCATATCATGATATTGGGCATAATTGGCTACCACTTCGGGTAAGCCGCCTATAATCATATACTTCTTAAAAAGGTCGAGGGTATAGCTATGCAACGACTGGGGCACGGCTACCTTTTCTACTTGGTTGACCAACATCTCTTCGCCAATGGCCGACAAAAACTCTACAAACGTGCAAGGATGCAAAACCATATACTCTACCCTACCTACGGGGAAGGATATATGACGACCCATCAAACTCTCAAGCAACGAACCTGCAGCAATGACATATAGGTCGGGGCGCTTTTCGTAAAAATAACGAAGAGCTTGCACGGCCTTGGGCTCGGTCTGTATCTCATCGATAAATATCAATGTGCGGGGGCTATCAACAGGTAACTTCGCCTTAAAGAAAATGCCCGCCAAGAGGTCGTCGAAAGTGCTATCGGTAGCAAACAACTCAGCGTTGTCTTTTTCTTCAAGGTTTAGGTATATATAATGATCGAAATCGGCAGCAAACATTTCTACAAGCGTAGTCTTGCCCACCTGGCGCGCGCCACGCAAAACAAGGGGTTTGCGCTCGGCTTTCAACGCCCACTCACGAAGATTTTCAAGTGCTATTCGTCTAAACATATCTAAATACCTTTATATCAAGCACAAAGATACACATTATTTTCAAATCCAAACCAACTTTTGAAGAAAATTGCATCAAATCCAAACCAACATTGACGAAAATTGGTATCAAATCCAAACCAATTTTGACGAAAATTGGTATCAAATCCAAACCAACTTTGACATAATTACATACCAAATCCAAACCTACTTTGAAGAAAATCGAATCAAATCCAAACCTACTTTGAAGGAATATACAATACCCAGAAGAACGGTTCAGATAATATTGTTGTGTTTTTAGCAACCTATTTCGCGCTTCGCGCATTTTCTTGAACACAAATTTCGATGAATTATCCACGAATTAATCCATGAATTATCCATATCGGACGATGGCAAACTTAAGTAGGACGGTGGTCTCCGCGCCCCGTCCTCCAGCACCCAACACTTCTTAATAGATAACCTCATATATTTAAAAGAACCTTGCTAAGCAAGAGGCAACAAAAAAAGGTAGGAGATAACCACCCTTGACGAGTGTTTATCTTCTACCTATTATCTGCTATTATGCAAACGCCTGTTTGCTTACTTTATCATGTCTACCGAACGCTTCAAGAAGGCATCAAGGGCAGCACCCTTCAACATACCATTCTGCAGCAAGGCAAGGTCGATGAGCTGATGCACAACCTTGTTGTCCTTAGCAAAGGCGGTGAGGATGTTTTTCTTCTTTGTGCGCTGCTCGTCAAGGCTCTTCTCGGTGTTCTTCAGGTCGTCTTTTTCTTCCTGTGTCACCTCTTCGGGCTTCTTACCATTCTGGCTTTGGTGCAAGGCGGCAATACGAGCCTCAAGGCCCTTCATCTCGCTTACCACGGGCTTCAGTGCATCAGCGCAAGCAGCGTTCTCACTTTCAACAATGCCCTTTATCAGAGCGTGGTCGCTGTTAAGCACAATGTTATAGGCATCGGGCATCTGTGCGTAGAAGGCCATGCCTGCTTGGTAGCGGCTCATCTCCTTCATACGACGCATATACTCGCTCTGGGTGATGATAACGGGCAGTGCCTGCTCGCCCAACGCTTCTACCTGAACATAGAACTCGGCCTTGTCAATATTTGGCATCTGTGAGCGGAACATCTCTGACAAATTGTCACTTGTTTCTTTGTCAAGAGCCTCTTCCTTCTTGTCGTCTTTCACGATAAGATGGTCAACCACATCGCTGTCAACACGTGTAAAGCGGCTCTTCTCCAGCTTTTGCTCAAGCATTGATGCCATGGGCACGTCGAGCTGTCCATCAAACAAGAGCACGCTATAACCCTTGGCCTTAGCGCTCTCAATGAAGCTATACTGGCCCTCTTTGTCAGTGGCGTAGAGGTAAACAAGGTTGCCATCCTTATCGGTTTGGTTATCCTTGATAAGGGTTTTATACTCGTCGTAAGTGTAATGTTTGCCGTCAACATCCTTCAAGAGGGCGAAGTCTTTAGCACGCTCGTAGAAGTCGTCTTGCGACAGCATGCCGTAATGGATGAAGAGTTTCAAGTCGTCCCACTTCTCCTCATACTCTTTACGATTTTCTTTAAAGATGCTGTTCAAGCGGTCGGCCACCTTCTTAGTGATGTAGGTTGAAATTTTCTTTACATTGGCATCGCTCTGCAAATATGAACGACTTACATTCAAAGGAATGTCGGGCGAGTCGATAACACCGTGCAACAGAGTAAGGAATTCGGGCACAATGCCTTCTACCTGATCAGTAACAAACACCTGGTTGCAGTAGAGCTGTATCTTGTTACGCTGCAACTCGAGGTTGCTCTTGATGCGGGGGAAGTAAAGAATACCTGTGAGGTTGAAGGGATAGTCGACGTTAAGGTGTATCCAGAACAACGGCTCGTCTTGCATGGGATAAAGTGTGCGATAGAACGACTTATAATCGTCGTCCTTCAGCGTGCTGGGAGTCTTGGTCCACAGAGGCTCAACGTTGTTGATAATGTTGTCTTCCTCGGTCTCTACCTGCTTGCCATCCTTCCACTCGGTTTTCTTACCGAAGGCTACGGGCACAGGCATAAACTTGCAATACTTGTTCAGCAACTCTTGTATCTTTATCTTGTCGAGAAACTCTTTGCAATCGTCGTCAATATAAAGGATAATGTCTGAGCCACGATCTTCCTTCTCGGCATCGCTAATCTCAAACTCAGGGCTACCATCGCAGCTCCATTTTACGGCCTTAGCACCGTCTTTATAACTGCGGGTAACAATTTCTACCTTCTTGCTCACCATGAATGATGAGTAGAAGCCAAGACCAAAGTGGCCGATGATGGCATTGGCGTTGTCCTTATATTTGTCGAGGAAATCGTTAACGCCTGAGAAAGCTATCTGGTTGATATATTTGTCAATTTCTTCCTCAGTCATACCAATACCACGGTCGCTGATGGTGAGCGTTCCTTTATCGGCATCAAGGCTTACGCGCACGGTGAGGTCACCCAGCTCGCCTTTGAAGTCGCCACGCTCGGCCAGCGTTTTCATTTTCTGCGTAGCATCGACAGCGTTCGACACCATCTCGCGCAAGAAAATCTCATGGTCAGAATAGAGGAACTTTTTGATGACGGGGAATATGTTCTCGGTTGTAACCCCGATATTACCTTTCTGCATAATTGTATATGTTTTATTTTTTTATTTCTGTTGTTCTTGTTTCTGTTATTTTTGTTTTTCTCATTGCGAGAACCCACTACCAGCCCCGAAAGACCATAACGTTCTCACCATGCATTATGCAAATAGTGTGCCAACATAGCAAACAAAAAAAGGCGAACCAAGAACACTGATTGCGTTCTTGGTTCGCCATTGTATCTCTAAAAAATCACGATACGATATTAATAGTCGTCATCGTCACTCACATCCTCGGCTTCCATATTCAGTTCGTCGGGATCAGTGTCGAAGGTGGTGCGATAGCTTTCTTCTGTCAGCTTATCTTCATCAAACGTATCATCATCGTCGTCATCGTCATTGTAACGATCGTCAATCTCGGGCAAATCGTCATCGTCGTCATCGTCGTCATCATCAGAGAAACGCTTCTCCATCTTGTCCTCAGCCAAAGTGTCTTTCATCTTCAGCATCTCAGGTTTCTCCTTGGCAAAGATTGCTTCTACCCACGAGCCCTTAGGTATTTCAAGCACCTCGAAACCATCATTCACCTTTTTCTCATACATGCCACCAGCCTTGTGCAAACGATCTTTAGGCAATGTAGTAGTGCTGATGTCGAAACCACTCTCAATAATGTCTTGGATGCTTTGCGATAACGAGTCCCAGCCTCCGCCAAAGTTGCGGTCGATAACCTCAAGCAACGTCACGGCCGAGATGTGATGAATATTCTCATAAGTGAGATCGGTAACACGCTGGATGGGGCGCTTTTTAATGCCATACTTCACAACGCTTTTGTCGTCCATACTGATAGGAGCCACTTTTAAGCCACGAGCCTCATACTTGGCAATTACCTCTGGACGGTCAACCTTCACCTCTTCTACCTCAAATGCACACTTGATAATATCAACAAAGTGACGGTAATTGTCCTTAAAATCGGCATCTTTAGCGGCGGCTTCCATCATACGGAAAACATCGTTCTCCTGCAAACCCCACACAGTGCTTTTAGTTAATGTCTTATAAGTCAATCCTTTCTGTTGTTTCATATATGTATCTTAATATTTTCAATATACTCTATTTATATACTCTTTCTTTAAATACTGATGCACATACGTATCGTGCAAAGTCCTAAAATAAAAGATGGCTGTATGCCCCTACTACAGGAGACACCAAAACACATCCCTCTGCAAGGAGTGCTGCAAAAGTATATACAATATTGCTAATTCACAAGTTTTTCTATAATAAATTTTGCTCATTTCGTATGTTTTTCCTAATTTTGCCTTACTAGAACAAGAAAATATGAGTCAGCCTTTAGCAGAAAGAATGAGGCCCAAAAGCCTTGACGACTATGTCGGACAACAACACTTGGTGGGAAAAGATGCTGTGCTGAGACGAATGATTGACGCAGGACGCATTTCCTCATTCATTCTATGGGGGCCCCCTGGGGTAGGAAAGACCACCTTGGCACAAATCATTGCACATAAACTTGACACACCATTCTACACCCTTAGCGCCGTTACCAGTGGCGTAAAAGATGTGCGCGAGGTGATTGAACGTGCAAAAAACAACCGTTTCTTCAATACAGCATCGCCCATACTCTTTATCGACGAGATACACCGCTTCAGTAAATCGCAGCAAGACTCGTTACTGGGAGCTGTAGAGCAAGGTGTGGTGACACTGATAGGCGCCACTACCGAAAACCCTTCGTTTGAGGTAATACGCCCGTTGCTATCACGCTGCCAGCTGTATGTGCTGAAGCCTCTTGAGAAAGCCGACTTGCTGGCTCTGCTAAACCGAGCCGTGACCGAAGATGTGGAACTAAGCAAACGCCATATCCTACTAGAACAAACCGATGCTATACTGCGATACAGCGGTGGCGATGCTCGTAAGTTGCTAAACATACTGGAACTGGTGGTAGAGGCAGAAAGCACCGAGACAGTGGTGCTGAACGACGACATTGTGGAACGCCGACTGCAACAAAACCCACTGGCCTATGACAAGGGAGGCGATATGCACTACGACATCATATCGGCCTTCATAAAAAGTATTCGTGGCAGCGACCCCGATGCCGCGCTCTACTGGATGGCTCGAATGATTGAAGGTGGTGAAGACCCACAATTCATAGCCCGACGTGTGGTGATAAGTGCTGCCGAAGACATCGGACTGGCAAACCCTAACGCCCTGTTGCTGGCCAATGCTGCCTTTGACGCAGTGATGAAGATAGGATGGCCTGAAGGACGCATTCCGTTGGCAGAGGCGGTGGTATACTTGGCCACCAGTCCGAAGAGCAACTCGGCATACAACGGCATCAACACAGCTCTTGAGATGGTGCGCAAGACGGGCAACCAACCTGTGCCACTGCATCTGCGCAACGCCCCTACGGCACTAATGCGCGAACTGGGTTACCACGATGGCTACAAGTATGCTCACGACTATCCCGAGAATTTTGTACAACAACAATATATGCCCGACGCTCTTACTGACACGCGCCTGTGGCAAGCCCAACACTCGCCCGCCGAAGATAAACTATATCAACGCATGGTGCGATTGTGGGGAGACCGATATAAATAAGAAAAAAAACAAACAAGTATGAAAATAGTAGTATTAGATGGCGCTGGGCTCAATCCTGGCGACCTGTCATGGAAACCATTTGAGCAGTTCGGACAACTGACCGTTTACCCACGTTCAACACATGAAGAGGTGCTGCAACGAGCTGCCGACGCAGATATCGTATTCACTAATAAGGTGGTATTTGATGACGACACCATCAAAGCATTGCCCAACCTTAAATATATCGGCGTAATGGCCACTGGATATAATGTGGTAGACATTGAAGCCGCGGCACGTCATGGCGTAACCGTTACTAACATTCCGGCATACAGCACCGACAGCGTGGCACAAATGACATTCGCACATATTCTGAACATCACAAACCGCGTTGACCATTATGCCACACAGAACCGAGAAGGACGATGGAGCAACAACCCCGACTTCTGCTATTGGGATGAACCCATGCGCGAACTGTCGGCACTCACCATGGGCATCATCGGTCTGGGTAACATCGGCATGAAGGTTGCTCAGCTGGCTATAGCCTTCGGCATGGACGTGTTTGCTGTTACCAGCAAGAACGCATCAGAGCTGCCCGCTGGTATACAAAAAACAACGTTTGAAGGATTGCTGGGCGTGGCCGACATTATCTCACTGCACTGTCCGCTCACCCCCTCTACCAAAGAGATGTTCAATAAAGCCACACTCAGCAAAATGCGAAAAGGGTCTATCCTCATAAATACAGGTCGCGGACCACTGGTAAACGAGAACGATGTGGCCGAAGCACTTGAAAACGAACAGCTGGCAGCCTACGGTGCCGATGTAATGGTACAAGAACCACCTACAGCCGACAATCCACTGTTTGCCCAGCCACACGCCTATCTCACCCAACATATCGCATGGGCTACTGTTGAAGCTCGTAAACGATTAATGGGTATTGCTGAAAAGAACGTAAAAGCCTTTGTAGAGGGCCATCCCATCAATGTTGTATCAAAAGTATGATTACACAGTTTGACGAAGTATATGGCTCGTTGATGAAAATCATCGAGGTTCTCGGCACATTCACATTCGTAGTGTCGGGCATCAGGCACGCCGCAGCCAAACACTTCGACTGGTTCGGAGGGTTCATCTGCGGTATTGCCGTGGCCATAGGTGGTGGCACCGTGCGCGATGTCATGCTGGGCGTACCACCTTTTTGGATGACGTCGTCGATGTATATGATATGCGCTGTCTTTGCACAGTTTTTCGCACTCATCTTCTCACATTATCTTAAGAAGCTTGACAACGCGTGGTTTATCTTCGACACACTGGGCTTAGCCCTCTTCACCATCGCTGGTATACAGAAAACACTTGAATGTGGATACCCCTTCTGGGTGGCCATCATCATGGGCTGCATTACAGGCTCAATGGGAGGCGTCATACGCGACGTCGTGCTCAACAACCTACCCGTCATCTTCCAAAAAGAAATATACGCCACAGCATGCGTCGTAGGCGGCTTCGTCTATTGGGGTCTCACGCTGGTAGGCATGGACGTAAGATTTGTTTCACTCATCACCTTCATTGTTGTGTGCACCATACGCTTCCTAGCAGTAAGATTCCACATATCCTTCCCTGCCCTACACGAAGACATGTAGCTAACATTGTAAAAGATGTATAGACAACAAACAATAACGAATAAGAGCGTTTGAAAAATTAAGAAAAGTATTTGGCAAAAATAAGAAGATTATTAGGAAAACTAAGATAGACTTTAGGAAAACTAAAATAAATTAATAAGAAAACAAGAAAAAACCGCGAATATATTTTGCTGTTTAAAAAGAAATGCTTACCTTTGCAACCGCAAATAAGCAATGGCTCCGTAGCTCAACTGAATAGAGCATCTGACTACGGATCAGAAGGTTGCAGGTTTGAATCCTGCCGGAGTCACAAAATAAGGTTATCTAAGAGTTCTTAGGTAACCTTTTTTATTTATACACCTTTTTATAAGTCCAACAAAAGTTGCAGATTGTCAGAAGGTTGCAACTTATCAGAAGCCTCTGTCGAGGCAGAGGGCTCCATGTTGATAGAAGGCTCTATCGAGGTTCGCATATTGCTTAATTCGTCTAACAGCTGCATACGCTCAGCATCAAGCTTTCCAGCCTTTATAAGCTTCTTATTATATTTCCACCAATTCAACAAGCCACGGTTCTCTACCTTCTTCTTATTGGGCAGATGTCCTGTTTCTTCAATAAACGCCTTTAGCAGCGCATAGTTATTGTACCACTGTTCGTCTCTATTCATATTCGATACTTAAACCTTTATTTTGTCTTTTCACTCCACACCTTGTATGCCGTAAAAAAGCATATCAGAGATAAACACAAAATAAGAATAGAATGTATCATAGTAGCCTCTTGTTCACTGAATATATCATCTTTTTCCTTATCATAATACACACAAAGTTTTCTAAAATCGTGTGAACGATACATATAAGGAGTAATTCTCACACCAGAATATTCACGACCATTATACAAAACTGTAGCGTAATAGGAGCGCGATCTCCTTCCTGTCGACTCATAAGTATCTAGAACCTGATAATCGGTGACGGGAGTTGTCTGCTCAATAACAGCAATTTCTTGTTTATATTCTTTATAAGTAAAGAAAGAAAAAACAAGACAAACAATAGCAGCAATAAGAAAGAATGTCAAGCCAAAGGCCTTTCTTTTAGATGATTTCTCCATGTTTTAATATCCTCTTAATTCAACAACACTATTATAAATTAAACATTTTAAGTACCTGAACAACAAAAGTTCTTGGACAAGCTAAGCGGCAAAGCCGAGCGCCCTATGGTTTTGCTCCATCAGAATTTTCACTTATCTTAGTGTTAGGAAAAGAAAAACAAGCGAAAATCTGATATGACATAGCAAAGGTAGCAATAAAATCTAAAAAATGCACTCCTATGGAAGAAATGTTTTCAATCATAAAGCAATTTGACTTCACATTATCATCAGTAATCGACCCTACCCTCAGTTTAAAGTATAGAATGTCACTACAAATTAGGAAATGTCGCTAAACATCAGGTAGCACCTCGTCTGGATCTCGTTCCAAGAGTGGGTTATTCTTCTCATGAATTCTCACTGCCTCTAACATGGTGTGCCACGAAATGTCGAAACTATAACGTTGCAGACGGGTACTTGTCATATCGCCGTTGTTCTCGCGCAGCAATGCAGTGTGTGGATGCTCAAAATCGTAGAAGTCGGCAAAGAAGGTGTAGTAGCGCACGGGCAACGAGTGGTCAACGCTGTAGGTGATGAGAGAGTAGACGCCGAAGATGTCCTCCCTATCACGATAGTCTATGACCAACGCCTTTCTGTTGCCCACTTTGGAGTGATAAAAGCGCATACGTTTCCAGTTCACGTCATCTCTGTCAGCGTCGTAATCGTTATACACGTTATAAGAATAATACAAGCTGTCAACCGTAAGATTGTCCAGCGTTGTTGCCTCTCTCGTCATGACAAGAGCAGGAAGAAAAATAGAAACAAATCGATTATCCATGTTTTTTATTCGTTATCGAGATTGAAAAGATAGGGTTATTTTAGACGTGCTGGGTGCTGGATTTAGATACGTGTTTGTGAATAATTCATAGAAATTCGTGTTCAAACAAAAAAAAGAGTTCCAAGACTGTCGTCTCAGAACTCTCTCTGTTAAAAGAAGGCGGCTACCTACTCTCCCGCATTGCATTGCAGTACCATCGGCGCA
>ERZ1026852.1869-NODE-1869-length-10552-cov-29.831571_pt1 | contig 10552 bp, 7 predicted proteins | sample MGYA00380156_ERZ1026852 | MGnify/ENA primary metagenome ERZ1026852 (study PRJEB33269, sample SAMEA4719792) | human gut metagenome | biome: human-associated habitat; feature: organic feature; material: feces | place: Cameroon | collected 2013-10 ...
CCGTTATACTCGAATGCTTCAATCTTCTGATTAAGTTCCGGGTCGGCAAGTGGGGCACGGAGCTCTCTGCCCTGCGGACCGTAGAAACCGCCGCAGGCGATGGTGATTCCACGAACCATATCGTCGCCGGCAATCTGATTGAGCAGCTCCGGGTCGTTGTCTACGCAGTATGGATTGCCTATCTGGTCGTTCCACTTCACCTGGCGCTTGAATTCTGCCTCAGTCTCGAGGTCACAGATTTCGTTGCGGCGGGCATAGAAGTTGATGAGTCCGTCGAAACCGATGCTCTTCTGCGAAGCCACGAAGGTTCCTGCAGGACAGTTGAGCTGCAGGCCGCCGCAGGTTCCGATGCGCACGAGGGTGAGGGAGGTGTGCTCCGGTTTCTCGGTGCGGGTCTTGAAGTCGATGTTCTTCAGCGCATCCAGTTCGTTGACCACGATGTCGATATTGTCGCATCCGATTCCGGTGCTCTGCACGGTGATTCTCTTGCCTTTATATGTACCGGTGATGGCGTGGAATTCGCGGCTTGCCACCTCGCATTCCTTCTCCTCGAAATGGGATGCTACGAGAGCTACGCGACCTGGGTCGCCTACGAGAATTACTTTATCCGCCACCTGTTCCGGGCGTAAATGGAGGTGGAAGCAACTTCCATCTTCATTGATGATCAATTCTGATTCTGCAAAAAATTTGCTCATAATTCCAATTGTTTTGATTGTTAGTAACTGTTTCTTTCCTTTATGTAAAATACAAAGTTAGCATTATTTCCTGGAATGTGCAAAGGTTTTACGGTTTTTTAAACAATTATTTTCGAGAAATATTAAGAAGAGTTAAAATAAAGAAGAGAGATGCAAGGATTTCCCGACTGCTGCATTTTACTAGCAGACGAAATTTAAAAGAAGAGATTATGAAAAAGAATAACATGATGAAGTCTGCCGTGCTGATGATGCTGGCAGCTATGGCTATCAACTCTTGCTCTACAAGCAAAAACGTAAATAAGGAAATCAAGGACGAGAACCAGGTGGCTCGCCCTAGTGAAGATATGGATATGGACGAACAATATCTGACTCTATCGGATGCTCAGCTCGACATCTTGCAGAAGAACAACAAGTTTGCCTTCAACCTCTTCCAGAAGGTTTCGGGAATGGATTCGAAGGTGGTTTCGCCTATGAGCGTTTCCTATCTCATGGGTATGTTGGCAAACGGTGCTGACGGTGAAACCCAGCAGGAAATCATGAAGGCGATTGGCTGTGAAGGGGTGAGCGTGAAGGAACTGAACGAGCTTTACAAGGCGCTGATCAAGAGTGCCGGGAAGCTGGACAGACAGACCGACGTGAACATCGCCAACTACGTGGCTGTCAACAAGAAATATCAGTTGGATAAAGATTTTATGAAGGCTGTTTCCGACAATTATCTGGCTGGAATCGAGAGCCTCGACTTCAATTCTCAGAAGTCGGCAGACCGCATCAACTCCTGGTGCGAGAAGCAGACGAAGGGAATGATTCCGAAGTTTATCGACCGCATGGAACCTAGTGCTGTTTCCTATCTGCTGAACGCCATTTACTTCAAGGGCACCTGGATGAAGGAGTTTGACAAGACGGACACGAAGGTGGAGAATTTCCGTGGTTATACGCGCGATATTCAGAAGGTAGAGATGATGCATCAGAACGATAAATTCGACTGTTATGAGAACGAAACCTTCAAGGCGGTGCAGCTGCTCTACGGCAACGGAACCTACTGCATGACCGTCATGCTGCCTAACGAGGGCAAGAGCATCGACGACATGATGAAGGGAATGGATGCAGGAAAATTCATGACAATGATGGGAAATGTGGAGGAGTGCGAGGTAGACTTGAAATTGCCTAAGTTTACCACAGAAATGGAATTGCCGCTCAACGACATCATCAGTCAGCTGGGTGCGCCATCTATCTTCAACCCGTCGAAGGCAGATTTCAGCCGTTTCGCAAAGGGCGATTTCTTCGTGAGCCAGATGCTGCAGAAGGCTAAGATAGAGGTGACCGAAACGGGAACCAAGGCTGCTGCCGTTACCGGAGCCATCATGCTTTCGGCTATGGCGCCAAGAGAAGAGCGTCATGTGGTTTTCCATGCTGACCGTCCGTTCGTCTATACGATTACTGACAGACAGACTGGTAGTATCCTCTTCATGGGACAGTTTACGGGAAAATAAGAAAATTACACGAGAAATAAATATAGTTGAAGGGGGAAAAGCTCATTTCTAAATCCAGAGCTTTTCCCCTATTTTCTTATTCTTCTCGTAAAAACTTGCTTACTTTTTTATCTTTTCCAGATATCCGGCAGCTCGCTTATCGCCCAGCTCTTCTGCCTTTTTCAGATTCTTGATGGCTTCTGCCTTCATATTCTTCTCCTTATAGAGCAGACCGAGGAGGAGGTAGCCGTCAGCATATTCAGGGGCTAACTCAATGCAGCGGGATGCGGCACTAATTCCCTCATCATAACGCTTTACTCGCAAATCCAGACTTGCCCACTCGGCAAAGAAGGTTGGCTCCTTTGGCGCAAGATAGCAGGTTCGGGCAATGTCGAACAGCGCCGGCTGCCACATTCTCAGCTTGGTTTCGCACTGATAGCGGGCATAGAAGAAGGCTGGATCTACCGGGCGCGCAATGCTGTCGTACATGTTGAAGTCCTGAACGGCACGGCGATACTGCCCCTTGTTTGCCAGATATTGACCACGAGCCAGATAGTATGGACCCGCCATGTTGGTGCGGGCTCCCACGCTGACGGCACTGTCGAGCAGCATTTCAATCTCAGAATCAGGGGCTTTCAGCCTTGTCTTTGCCTGCGCCGCCTCCAGATAAAGCTCACCGCTATTGATAGGAGTCTTGGTCAGGTCGAGAAAGATATTGGCTGCATCTGCATAATCGCCCTTGGTGAAGAGGATTCGGGCTTCCTGATGCTTGTAGACCGGCTGAGCCTTGATGGCGTAAGCCTGGCGAGCCTCGTCAAGCGCCTTGTCCAGTGTCCAGGCTGTATAAACGGAATCGCCCTTATAGATTATCTTCTGATAGATGATGTCAGAATAATCTGAATGAGCCTCGTCCTTGGCTGCTGACTTCTTAATGCCGGTTTCCATCATTCGGGCAGCCTCTTCATACTTGCTGTCGTTCACCAGGTCGAACGCCTTTTCCTTATATCCGAAGGCAGATGTAGGGAATTTCTCGATGAATTCGTCAGCATACTTGTCATAATCCTGCATGTTCAGCTGACCCTTCTTCAGGGTCATCATGGTCATGGCTTCCTGCTCTGTATCAGGCAGGGCTGTACGGATGGAAGTCTCTCTCAGGGCTGCATCGAGCGATGAAAGACCGGAAACTTTCAGCTGACTGGCGTAGTTGGCGTCAATCGCCGTGGTCTGACCGTTGCTGTGCATCAGTCCTATCACCTGTCCGTTCTTGTTGACGAAAGGACAGCCTACCGCATTCTCAGGAACTCCCGTAGAGAAGATGTAGTAGTTGTAGGATGTAAGGAATTTCTCTACACTCGTGATGCTTTCCTGCTGGAATGGCGACTTCTTGATAGAGTAGGGAACGAGCCACACTTTCTGTCCGGCTTCCGTCTCCTTTGCAGCGATGGTAGCTGCAGCCGTATTCGCCTTGATTCTGAATTTGGCAACATCATAAAGCTCATCAGCTCCCATGATGGCGTCAACTTCATACGATTTTCCCGTGGCGTCGACCACGCTGGCCTTGGTGGCTCCCACGAAAGGCTTGAAAGTACTGATGGCAGTGCCTTTGTTATCAATAAACACTCCCTGTGTAGATGATATGATGGCGCCGTCCTTATTGAATGTAGTCAAGGTGAAGACGCTTTTGGCAACCTTCTGGACAGAGCCCGGTTGCGCAAGGACACTCGATGCTCCCAGCATCAGAGTCAAAATTATTGTATTGATTCTTTTCATATCTATTATTTGGCATGTTTGTTTATCAGCTCCCTGGCATTAGCCAGCGCCGCCTGGCTGATGTCGCTTCCACTGAGCATCTGGGCGATTTCTTCCACCCTCTGCTCAGGAGTCAGTTCCCGCATCTGCGAGATGGTTCCGGTCTGGGTTTCCTCCTTCATCACCTTATAATGATGGCTGCCCATGGCTGCTATCTGAGGCAGGTGGGTGATGGAGATGACCTGACGGTTCAGGTTGCCCATCTCGGTCATAATTTCTGCCATCTTCTCGGCAATCTTTCCGCTGACTCCCGTATCGATTTCGTCGAAGATGATGGTTGGCAGTTTGACAGCGCCGCTGATCATCGCCTTGAGCGAGAGCATCACGCGGGCTATTTCGCCACCGGATGCTACCTGGCTGATAGGCTGGAGAGGGGTGCTGCGGTTGGCGCTGAAGAGGAAGCTTACCTTGTCGGCACCGTCCCTGCTGAGCGGTTTCTCGGCAAATTCTATCTCGAACCGGACGTTAGGAATGCCGAGCGGGATGAGACGGTTCTTCATCTCCGTCTCGATTGCCTTGGCGGCTTTCTTGCGCAGATTCGTCAGCGCATAGGCTGCCGACAATGCCTTGAGCTGCTTGTCGGTTACTTCCTTCTGCATGAGCCTGATGTCCTCATCGCCATTGTCAATATGGTCCAGCTGCTGAGCCAGACGTTCGCGGGTTTCGATGAGTTCCTCTACGGTCTCTACATGGAATTTCTGCAGCAATGTGTTGAGCTTATCCAGTCGGGAATTGAGCTGTTCCAGGCGGGCTGGGTCGAAATCTATCCGGTCCAGGCTTCGGCTGATTTCCTGCGCAATGTCCTTCAGTTCGATGTAGCTGGAATCCAGACGGTCGGAAAGTTCAGCCACTTCGGGGTAGACCTCCCTGATGTCGCTGATGCTGTTGCCGGCATTGCGCAGCAGCTGCAGGATGCTTCCCTCATCGCCCGAAAGCGAATGGTCAGCTTCGTAGAGAGCTGATTTGATTTCTTCCGAATGGTTCAGGGTCGCTGATTCCTGCTCCAGCTGCTCAAGTTCGCCTGCTTCCAGATGCGCCTCCTCGAGTTCCTTATACTGGAATCGCATGAACTCCTCGTTCTCACGGTTTCTGTTGAGTTCCTGCTCCAGCCGTTCCAGCTCAACCTGGGCTGAGCGGTATTGCTGATAGGCAGCCTGGTAGGTCTTGATCTGAGCTGCGTCCTTAGCCAGGATGTCTACCACGTTGAGCTGGAAATCTTCCTTCTGCAGCAGCAGGTTCTGATGCTGCGAATGAATGTCCACCAGCTGTTCGCCCAGTTCTCTCATCTTGGTCAGGGGAACCGGAGTGTCATTGATGAAAGCCCTGCTCTTGCCGGCACTGGTCAGTTCACGGCGGATGATGGTGTCTTCTGCATCAAAATCGATGTCGTTGTCGTCGAAGAAACCCTTCATGTCATATCTGGAGAGGTCGAAATGAGCCTCAATCACGCAACGGTCCTTGCCCGACTTGATGGCCTTGCTGTCGGCACGGTTGCCCAGCAGCAGGCCGATGGCTCCGAGGATGATGCTTTTGCCTGCACCCGTTTCGCCAGTGATGACAGAGAAGCCTGGATGTAGTCTTATATTCAGTTCGTCTATGAGCGTAAAGTTTCTAATATACAGTTGCTTGAGCATAATTCATTAAATCTTTTTCTAACCCTGGCAGAAAGCCGGGGCTTATTCCTTTATCTTGTCCCAGAAAGCGCTTTGAGACGGGTTGATGCTGAATAGAAGTTCGTAGATGGCTTCCTTCTCCTTCTGGGTTCCATGACCTTTGTAGATGTTGGCAAGCTCATCCTTCTTGTAATCAGTCCATATCTGCGGCAGCAGACTGAGCGGACGGTTTTCCCTCGCCTTCCGGAGAAGGGTGGTAAGAGCCGTAGTAATCTCGCCCCGGCCTCGTTCCACGTTGCTTGCCATCTCGTCCAGCCCCTTGCGGTAATAATCATACTGCAGCTGGCGGTAGGGTTCCATGGCACCGTCCAGATAATCGGAGATGATGGCAAAGCGGTTCTTGGAATCGGCAAATGCCTTCCATCCCGGATAATCGAGGTTCTGGGCGTTGTTGGCAAGGTTCATGCATCTTTGAAGCACATCTTCGCCACCCTTGGGCGCAAACGTGTCGAGGTCAAGACCTATGATGAGATAGGCATAATAGGCGCAGAGAGCCGTCAGCTGATTGTCTATCTGCTGCTCGTTGAACTCCAGCTGGTCGAACTCGGCAAACTTGAACGTGAAGTTCTGGTCCACATTATTATATATGGTGGTGGTGTAGGCCGAATTATAGACCGGTCGGTTAGCCTGGATAAGCGCCTTGCATGTAAACATGTTTGCATCTTTATCATACTTGCTTACCGTAATGTTGAAATTACAGACGATGCGCTCTTTCCTGGCAAACTGCAGATGGGTCCATTGGCGGTCGTTGAGAAACTGCTCCAGAGTCTGCTGCAGGTTTTCGAAGACGCTCTTGTCCGTGCCCGAAATCTGGGCGTGGTTGATCGTGACCTTGGCCTGGAGCTCCTGCGCAGAAACTGTCTGTACGGTACAGAACAGAATCCATACCATACAGACAGCTTTCATCCACTTACAGGATTTTTGCCAATTCGTTGATGATGTCTTTAGCCACCTCAGTCTTTGGTTTCTTCTCATATTCTTTCTTGCCCTTTTCTGAGATAATCGTTATCTGATTGTCGTCCGTGCGGAATGTGGTTCCCGGATTGCGGGTGGAGTTGAGCACGATGAAGTCGGCATTCTTCTTCTGTCTCTTCTTCTGTGCGTTGGCTTCCTCGTCGTTGGTTTCCAGGGCGAAAGCCACGATTCGCTGGTTCTTCTGCTTCATCTGTCCCAGGGCAGCAGCAATATCGTGCGTAGGCACGAGGCGCAATTCCAGGTCGTCCTTCTCACGCTTGATTTTCCTGTCGGCAACGGCATTCGGCTTGAAGTCGGCAACGGCAGCACAGAGGATGGCTGCATCTGCCTGCTGGAAAGCCAGGGTAGAGGCCTGGTACATTTCTTCGCAGCTCTCCACATCGATGCGGTTGATTCCGGGACTGCACGAGAGCGCTACGGGACCGGCGATGAGGGTTACGTTGGCGCCACGGCGCAGGCATTCCTCAGCCAGGGCGAATCCCATCTTGCCGGAAGAATAATTGCCGATGAAGCGCACCGGGTCTATCTTCTCATAGGTGGGTCCGGCAGTAATCATCACCTTCTTGCCCTTCAGGTCTTCCTGCTTGCTGAAGAATCGTTCCAGATACTCCACGATGATGTCGGGTTCTTCCATACGTCCCTTACCTTCCAGTCCGCTGGCAAGGAATCCCACTTCCGGTTCTATGATATGATTGCCATAGCCCAGAAGGGTCTTCATGTTTGCCTGGGTGGATGGATGCTTGTACATGTCCAGGTCCATGGCTGGTGCAATGAAGACCGGCGCCTTCATGGAGAGGTAAGTGGTGATGAGCATGTTGTCGGCAATGCCGTGAGCCATCTTACCCATCGTAGAGGCGGTGCAGGGAGCAATGAGCATGGCGTCTGCCCAGAGTCCGAGGTCAACATGAGAGTTCCATGTTCCGTCGCGCCGCGAGAAGAACTCGCTCACCACGGGCTTATGGGTGAGGGCAGAGAGGGTGATGGGAGTGATGAACTCCTTGCCGGCTGGCGTGATGACCACCTGCACCTCAGCGCCTTTCTTGATGAGCCCGCGGATGATGAGACAGGACTTATAGGCTGCAATGGAGCCAGTAATGCCCAGTACTATTTTCTTTCCTTTCAACATTCTCCTATTTCCCCATACGCTTATTGTATTCACGGAGGCGAATACGGGTAAGTACCTGCTTGGTGTTGTTGGTGAAGTCGCTTCCCAGAACCCATGTGAAGTAGCCTGGGTCGCGGGTCAGGATTTCGCCAACGTCCCAGCCTTTGTATTTGCCGAAGTTGAACACCTCATGCTTCAGAGGCTCACCCTTCTCATCGGTCATGACGTTGCCGTTGGCGTCCTTCACTTCCTGCCATACGATGCGGCCGGCAAAGTCTACATTATCGTTCTGCTTGGAGAAGGCAGCCAGCTCGTCCATGTCGTTGTTGAGCACGCGCTCCGGTTCGTCCTGAACGCCTGGAGCATATTTGTCGAGCTCAGCCATCAGCACGCGGTAGGTGGCTTCCGTATCCTGGTCTGCTCTATGAGCCTCGAAATCTTCTTCCATCTTTCTTCCGCAGAAGAACTTGTAGGCAGCAGCCAGATTTCTGCGTTCCATCTTCATGAAGATGGTCTGAGCATCGATGAGGCGGCACTTGCTGAAGTCGAAGTCGATTCCGGCACGGAGGAATTCCTCTGCGAGCATCGGAATATCGAAATGGTTGGAATTGTAGCCGGCAAAGTCGCAGCCGGTAAACTCCTTGTCGAGTGTGGCAGCCAACTGCTTGAAGGTTGGAGCATCCTTGACGTCTTCGTTGCTGATGCCTGTGAGGGCTACGACCTCTGCAGGAATCTCCTTCTCCGGATTGACGAAGAGATTCTTTCTTGTCTCTGTTCCGTCCGGACTTACCTTGATGTATGATATCTGAATGATTCTGTCCTTCACCATGTCCAGACCTGTTGTTTCAAGGTCGAACACGATTAAAGGCTTCTTTAAGTTGAGTTTCATTTTTCTATTAAAAATATTTTTCTGACGATTCTGTTAAGCCTGCTGCTCCTTAGTCATTCAGGAGCATAGGCATGATGAGCATGAGGACATCCTCGTTTTCAGTCTGTTCGGCAGGAACGATGATTCCGGCACGGCTAGGGTCAGCGAGCTGCAGGATGATGTTCTCGCTACCGATATTGCTGAGCACTTCGTTCAGGCTGCTACCCTTGAAACCGATGTTGATAGGCGAACCCACATACTCGCAAGACATCTGCTCGCGGGCTGATGTAGAGAAGTCCATATCCTCAGAAGAAACCTCCATTCTGCCAGATTCGATGCTGAAACGAACCAGCTGGCTGCTCTCGCTGGCGAAAGGCATTACGCGGCGCAAGGCGCTGATGAGAGCCTTACGGTCTACGGTTACCTCGTTAGGATTGTTAGGAATCACGGAGTTGTAGTTTGGATAGCGACCGTCAATGAGTCTGCATCTCATCTCGCCGTCAGCGAAAAGGATTTCAGCACTGCGCTCGTCAAACTTGATTTCCACGTCGTCGCTGTCTCTGGTCAGGATAGCCTTGAGCAGGGAAGCAGGCTTCTTAGGAAGAATGAACGAAGCTGGAGTCTCGCTCTTGATGGAGTAGTTTCTGTTGCGCACCAGCTTATGGCCGTCGCTGGCAACGATGGCGAGAGCATCGGCTGTGAGGTCGAAATAAATACCGTTCATTACAGGGCGCAATTCATCGCTTGCCGTAGCGAAGAGAGAACGAGTGATGTTGTCAATCAGCACATTTGTAGGAAGGGCGATGAAATGAGAAGCCTCGTTCATGCTCTGTGTGCGAGGGTAATCTTCCGCATTCTGACCGGTGAAGTTGTAAAGACCGTTCTGGTAAACAATCTTGATAGCAAAGGTATCCGTGTCAACATCAAAGTTGAGAGGCTGCTCAGGCAATTCCTTGAGCGCATCGAGGATAACTCTGTTAGGAACGCAAAATTCGCCTTCGCCGTCATTGTCTGTCAGTTCGATGGTGCTCTTGATGATATTGTCACTATCGCTGGCAGTAACAGTCATTTCACCATTTGCTACCTGGAAAAGAAAACAATCAAGGATAGGCAAGGAATTCTTGCTGCTGATTACCTTGGCTAGCATGTTGAGCTTGCTGCTCAATGCAGAACTTGAAACTGTAAATCTCATGAGTATTTATTTTAAATTAATTTTTTATTTTTCTTATTCACCTATTTAATTTAGCATAATCGCTTAATTGAGCACAAAAATACAAAAAATATTGTTCATACACAAAAATAATTGGATAAAAGTTTGAGTTTTAGAACTATTTTTAGTAATTTCGCAGTCAGAATCGTTTGAATCTATAAAAACTTTAAAATATTAATATGGAATTACAAGGAAAGGTTATTGCCGTTTTACCAGAAAAGAGCGGCGTTTCAGCAAGAGGCGAGTGGAAGGCTCAGTCTTATGTTATCGAAACTCACGAAGCATATCCTAAGAAGTTGTGCTTTGATGTTTTTGGCGCAGACCGTATGGCTCAGTTCAATATTCAGAGTGGTGAAGAGATTTTGGTTTCCTTCGATATTGATGCTCACGAGTATCAGGGTCGTTGGTTCAACAGTATCCGTGCATGGAACGTGCAGCGTGTAGATCCTAACGCAGTTGGTGCTATGGGTGGAATGCAGCCAGGTGCTTCAGCATTCCCTCCAATGGGTGCTGCTCCTGCTCAGCCAGCTCCAGCAGCTGCTCCTGCAGCAGGTGCTACTGCTCCATTCCCTCCTGCTCAGCCAGCCGCTCCTGCAGCAGGTGGCAGCGCTGACGATCTTCCATTCTAAACTGAACAACAGTATTAGAAAACAGTTGAGGGTGTGTCATCTTCTTATGGATGACACACCCTCATTTTTGTATGCTCGGCATGAGCATTGTCTAACGGGTGGAAGTCCCGAGTAAGCCC
>ERZ1026852.1871-NODE-1871-length-10542-cov-28.734147_pt1 | contig 10542 bp, 13 predicted proteins | sample MGYA00380156_ERZ1026852 | MGnify/ENA primary metagenome ERZ1026852 (study PRJEB33269, sample SAMEA4719792) | human gut metagenome | biome: human-associated habitat; feature: organic feature; material: feces | place: Cameroon | collected 2013-10 ...
TTAGTGTCATGGTAACTATGTATAGTGTCATGGTCTTCGGCAAAAGTGTCATGGTTGGTGTCTAAGTCGGTGTCAGAGTGTCTAAGTTGAGCGTCATGGTCTTCGGCAAAAGTGTCTAAGTCGAGTGTCAGAGTCTTGGACTTGGTTACTTTTTTCCTCGACTTGGTTACTTTCCTCTTCGACTTCGTTACTTTTTTGTTCGACTTGGTTACTTTCTCCTCTCCAAACCGTGATGACAAATTCCTGTGCCTTGTCATTATTCATAAACGTGACATTGATATCTTCGTCAAGTGCACGAGTGATGCCGCTACCCACACCAGTGTATGGCAGGAGTATATGGCGTTGTTAAAAAGGAACATATTGCGAGGTATGGAAGTTTCTGCCTTTATCTGTCTCTTTCGTCATTTTGCTATTCAAATTAGTATTGATTATCAGCGTGTTACGAGCAATCAGTAAGATCTCAATAAAAAGATCCGACTTCGACAACATGATAAATGATGTCGAAAACGAGGTTGAGGAGCAGCAAGCCGAGGATGGACTTGTAAACCATGTTTCTTAGTTGAAGCAGTTGAGTGAGGACATTGATAAGGCAACCAACACCTTCATCGATGCCATACTTGAACTGGAATCTGCCATTCAGCAGTATCAACGTGCAGAAGCCAAATTAGAGGGTGCTGTGACTACTATCAGCAAAAAGGTTGATGCCATAATCAGCACATAGACAAAGTTATGGAAAATGCTCCCACGAAATTAAAGGTGTCTGTAAATGTCAATGATACTGACTGGCAGAAGATTCAAGAACTATTTGCCAAAGAACGCCAATGGATGACCGCACAGATGCAGACGCATATCCGTGAGGTCAATTCAATGTTTGCTGATGAACGGAAAAAAGTCCGTGAGCGATACAAGGAATATGATGGCTGCTATCTCGGTCACTATGCCCAATGGTTCTTTTGGTTCTTCTTCACGATTGGTATTTTTGTGGTTGCAGGAGGTACAGGGATGATGATAGCACAGAATTATAGTAATTAGTAACCGACGGACTTTAAGCTTATCTCAAAATTCCGTCGGTCATATTATCTTGTTTATTCTTTTGAAAGCCAAGTCGTTAATCGTATTGCTTTTTTTTCGCCATAATAATAAAAAACGTAATAGCCAGGAAGTAGATATCCAAAGTCGGGAACATTTTGATACTGTTCCACATAGCCAATTACAGGATAAATTTCCAAATATTCACTTCCAGACCAATCCATACCATTATTACGAATGGGAAACAATGCTATTTTTCCCGAATCGTATTTCTGTGCATCACCATACCCTAATTCCCAATTACACCATTTTGAAGATATTGCATTTTCAGTAGCAACAAGTATGAACTTATCATATTGAATAATCTTCTTTTTTATATTTTCAGCAGTCTTGCCACAGGTCTTTTGGGGCATTGTTGGATCAAGCCAATCTACATACACCCAAGAGCACAACTGCTCCAATAAACAAGCTATTCGTTTAAGTTGTGCAACCTCCGAATGTTTGTGTGATAAAAAAACACTTGCTTTTTTGCCTTTGTAAAAAGAACTACGAGTTTCATTTTCAGGAGTTTTTATATTCGCTTCAGGTGTTTTCTCCTCCAATTGGCTTAAAGACAAATACATGGACATTGTACAAATATATTAATGATTAATACTATAATACTTGTTAGAAAAGGGATTCCATAAAATATGGTTAGAGTTTTACTGAACATGATTCTTAAAATACTGCCAACCTTGTACTTGCTTGGATTGAGGTCAAAGAGTTCGTCACTATCATTGTTCTTACGCTTAGTAAGTCTTTCTGTGTACATGGCTCTGTACTTTCTCTCTATTTGCAGAAAATAGGCATCCAAGACCCAGAAACAAATGAATGGGACAACAGTCGTACATAGCAATAAGACGATATTGTTCAAATTTTCCCCTTTAGTAAATGCGGTTACACCAGCAAAAACTCCCAATGCCCATCCTTTTATCAAGAATGAGTTGTTTGCCATTCGATTTATACAACCTTGTATAAGGTCAATCTCTTTGAATAATTCTTCATTACTCATAGTTAAACCTCCTTTGTAATGTTATAAGAATCTTTGTTTTCTTTGCGTTCAACAGCCTTATTTATATATAAATTTGGATTTGATATGAAATCACACCATTTTACAGCTTCAATATATGAATAATTACCATAATAGTGGTAACATCCACACTGCGAACATAAGTGCTTATTAGGATTCAATATATTGAATTTGTTTTTGCGAATTATATCAAATAGTCTATCTGTATGGTGAGTTGTAGAACCACAATATTCATGAGTTAAATAATAATCATAACTTCCATAACGATCAGGAAGGACTATCGCCAACATCGCATTTGTGTGACTTGTTTTGTCGTTGCGAGTTGTCTCCTTTAACGAAAACGAAACTTCCCATGGAATCCATTGACTTCTGTCCCTCTTATTTGGCTCTCTCATATTAGGCGAAATCATTACAATAGTTACAGAACTATCATAGATTCTATCTTTTAATTTTTCCCATATGGCATCTTCTGAAAGCCAACTGAGATCTTCATCATCTGATTCTCCTTTATAGATGTGGTCTGTTCTGTCAAAATAGTTTTCCAATTCATCTACATAGCTTCTTACTGTTGTCCAATAATGACCAGGAAGTGGAGCAACATCTTGGTCAGCATATTTATATGATACAAAAATTTTCTTACCCATTTTCTTACTTTGTCTACAGTTGTAATTTTACTTGATACTATCTAAATCGAATTTGGAAATTCAAATCAATGAAGTATTGACCTTGTTTTTTGTAAACATAACCAAAATTTCCTTTTTTAGATTTTTTGGTTCCAGATACTCCATTTTTGTAGATGTAGCTATTCTTCTCATTTTCATTCAACTCTCTTCCTTCAAAATATGCGACAGCCTTAGCTACAGCCAAATCTTTGCACGCACCTCTATCAGGGCGGTCGAAATAAGTATTCTCAAAAAGATAGTTGCCAAAAATATCATCAGACATGGCACGATAGTACAACATCTCTCCATTGCGACTAACATCTATATAACCGCCTGTCAATCTTTTTCTACCATTCCAAATTGAAGATGCCGTCATACCTGCAAATGAATCAAAGAGAAAGTCTTTGAACTTAGCAGGATAAAACATTTGTGGATTTCTGACATTTATAGGATTTAATTCAACTACCTTGTTGCATACATCCTTAACATTAGAACCACATGTTCCATAATAAGATGCTTGCACCAGTACGGCTGCACTTAGAACTTCTTCCATTCGGGAGTCAACAATGGCAATATTTTGTTCAAATGCTTCATTTCTGCACCCAACATATTCAAGAGAGAATTTCTCCTTGATAAGTTTCATTATAGAAAGGAAAGTATCATTAGCATTGATTTCATGCATTCCTTTCTCATCACAACCAACAACTTCAAATGTAAAACCTGAGGTTTGCGAGCAGTTGAATAATGTTGCAGGACTGCCTATATGAGATTTTACAGAAAAACCCTCTGTCATTTTGGAATGGTCAAGAGAATCTTCACTGGTGATAATAACATCAGTTTTGGCACCATACTTTTCTTTTGCTGACTCTGACAGATTAGCTTTTGGAGTATCTATGCCTAGCGACTCCAAATATTCCTGAACTTCTGTAACGCTGGTTACACGGTTGGCAGTCAGTGTCTTGATGTTATCATACAAAACTTGTGCATACTCAGAAAACTCTGGTGCAGTAACCACCTTAATATTTTCACCATCTTTTGAAGCCTTGATATAGGCGATATTTGCATCCACGAAACGCTCAAATATCAGCATCTTATCAGGTTCATCTCTAATGATGTTTATGATGTCAATATATGTGGAGTCATCTTTTGTTAATTCAGAAGATGCTCCATAGATACGACCATCACCAAGCAAACGCATAAACACGTATGCTTCTGTCCATTCACCTCTGTTAAATTGCCATACTGCCATATTATAATATTTTTTTATCGTTTAATGATTTAAGCAATTGCGCTGCAGTTGCCTGAATAGCAGGAACAGCGACACTATTGCCAAACTGTTTATAAGCAGAAGCGTCTGCAACAACAATCTTGAAATTATCAGGATAGCCCTGCAAACGCGCCCATTCTCGTGGAGTCATTTTGCGCCAACCATCTGTATTAACAGTACCTTTGATGTTTGTTGTCGGAGTTAAGTCTTTCTGTCTAAAGTCTATAACGAGATTACTTTCTCTTCCCATTCCCCCGACTACAATAGCATGAGCAATACCATCATCAGGAATTATGTCATAGCCAAAGCCATTGCCTTTGGCAGCATGACGTGCTTTATGGTTTATCAATGTCTGTTGGTATGTGGTCGAAAGATAATATTTTGCAGGCACAGGTTTTTCTTCCCTTACATCAATCCATTTCTTTGTGACTTCTTTCTGTTCAGGATAAGAAAAATCTTCTGCCGTAAGTCCTAAATCTTTCCGGAATCCAACTATATAGATTCTTTCACGATGTTGCGGAACTCCGAAGAACATTGCATTGACTATCTGAGGCTTTGGTACAACATATCCGACTTCATCTAATGTGTTAAGAATCGTCTTGAGGGTTCTACCTTTGTCATGTATAGCAAGTCCTTTGACATTTTCCAAAAAGAACGCTTTTGGCTGATATCTACGCAATATTTCTGCTACATCAAAGAAAAGAGTACCTCTCGTCTCTGCAAATCCAAGTTTTTTACCAGCAAGTGAGAATGCTTGACAAGGGAAACCAGCACAAAGGATGTCAAATCCCTTTGGTATTTTATTCTTTGTAGATTCTTTTGTTATATCACCAAAAGGAACATCGCCATAATTTGCATAATAGGTCTTTTGAGCTTGTTCATCCCATTCGGAAGAAAAAATACATTCTCCTCCTAAATTTTGGAATGCCATTCTAAAGCCACCTATTCCCGCAAAAAGATCAATAAAGGTGAACTTTGGATTTTTGGGAGCAAGAAATGGTGCCTGAAATAATTCAGGAAATAGATATGCTTGATAGGCATCTGTAGATTCTGAAACACCGATGAAATCATCAGGTCGTTGCTCCTTCTCTCCATGAACGAATTCATACCATAAATTCAGTATATCTTGCGCTTTATTTGCATATGGCATATTTGCTTTTGAATCTTTCAATTGTAAATAGTGAGTTACCAATGCAGCCTGTTCGATAAAAGGTATAAGATTACCATTTTCATCGAGCGATTCTTTGCCAAATATTTGTAACTTATCGGCACGTTTTTTATTGAAATCGAATAATGAGAATGAAGTATTTATTTTTTTCATTACAATTCTTTATAAGGATTATGTTCAGGAACCCTAATGAGTTCTTTTATATCAACTTCCAGACATTGAGCTATCTGTATTAATGCTTCTAAAGGAGGTTGACAAGCATTGGTACACCATTTGGAAATGGTTGCTTGGTCTCTGCCAAGTTTCTCTGCAAGCCATTTGTTCGTTTTCCCCTTTTCTGCAAGCATAACTTTTATACGATTAAGATTTTTCTCAGCCATTGCGTATATTATTATTGTTTTCGGTTGCAAAGATACTCATTCTTCTCCAAATATCGTTTGTTAAATCCGAAAATCATTATAAAAAGCGGAAAATAATTTGTCTAATTAGAAATTCCGTTGATTTTTGCATGATGTACAGTGACTCTTCCCCTCTTTATCTTGCATATCTCTATATCCTGTTAAAATGAAAACAGAATATGCCTACTTATAACTTTCTTCTTTTGGAGTTGAGTTATGAATACCAGAATCGGGAAATTATCGTTGTTCTCTGTGTTAATTTATGTTTTCTCATGCTTTCATTTTGGGGCTTCTTGTTTTTGTTGTTCCTAATCTATTCATTAATCTTTCCATTAAAGACATAAGAATAGAATTTGTTCAATAGTAGACTATAGAACAAGATTAATGGTCGATTAATGAAACATTAATGTTCAAAATCTAAAGCGCGAAGCGCGCCTTAATGTTCATTTCTGTCTCTATAAGTAGATGTTCAAAGCATGCTGCTGCCGCGGGTTGAAAACCCGCCCCCCAATTAGGCAGGACACCCAATCTCCTTCTTCAGCTCTTCCATGCCCTTCGATGCCACGTTCTTAATCACGTGGATTTCGCGCGTAGAAGGCACGCGGACGGGATTCGGGTCGATTAAGTAAATCTCAGCATCGCGTCGCACATACCGTACGAGCGAGGCAGCTGGGTAAACGTTCAAGGAAGTGCCGATGATGACAAACACGTCTGCCCGCATCACCTCCTCTGCCGCAGGTTCCAAGTTGGGCACCGCCTCGCCAAACCATACGATCCAAGGGCGGAGCAAAGAACCATCGCCCGCTAACGTGCCTGGCTCAACGTTAGGACGGTCAGAGGGGAGCGTCTGAATGTAGCGCGTATCGTTCGGGTTGCGCGACGAACACACCTTGCGCAAGTCGCCATGTAGGTGAATGACATGGCTCGAACCAGCCCGTTCGTGTAAGTCGTCCACGTTCTGCGTCACCACCGTCACGTCCCAATCCTGCTCCAGCTCCGCCAAGATGCGATGTCCCGCGTTCGGCTTCGCATCAGCCAACTGGCGGCGCAGCTTATTATAAAACTCCGTTACCAACGTTGGGTCCTTCTCCCAACCCTCAGGTGTAGCCACTTGCTCTACGGGATATTGGTCCCACAATCCACCTGCATCGCGAAAAGTCGCAAAACCACTCTCTGCACTAATACCTGCGCCCGTAAGCGCTACTAACTTCTTCATTTTCTTCCTCCTTCGTTTTTTAGTTAACGAGTTAACAAGTAGACAAGTTAACTTGTTAACTCACCAACCAAAAGTACAAAAAATAAACCCACTACGCACATTCCTTACAAATAAATTGTACTTTTGCAGTTCAATCAAGTGACAATCAACACAAACAAACATATATTTATATCACTTTTTTATGGAAAACTTAAGTTATGCCCTCGGCATGGTCATTGGTCACAACCTTAAAGGCATGGGTGTGAAGGACCTCAACGTAAGCGACTTCTCACAAGCCCTCAACGATGTGGTAACGGGCCAGACCTGCAAACTCACCGACCAAGAGGCACAACAATTAGTTAACAACTTCATTCAGAAGCAACAAGAAGAGGCCACTCGCGCCATTCGCGAAGAAGGCGAACGTTTCTTAGCTGAGAATGCCAAGAAGGAAGGCGTAACGGTACTCCCAAGCGGTTTGCAGTACACCGTTATCACAGAAGGTACAGGCGCACAACCCCTCGCTACCGACCGCGTAAAGTGTCACTACGAAGGTACACTCACCAATGGTCAAGTGTTCGACTCTTCTTACCGTCGTGGCGAACCCGCTGTGTTCCCCCTCAACGGCGTTATCCCTGGTTGGACCGAAGGCGTACAACTCATGAAGGAAGGTGCTAAGTACCGCTTCTTCATTCCTTACAACCTCGCTTACGGCGAACAAGGCGCAGGTCAGGCTATTCCTCCATACGCAGCACTCATCTTCGACGTAGAACTCATCTCAATTGAAAAATAATTCTCTTTAGTTGACGAGTTGACAAGTTAACTCGTCAACTAAAAAATGTCTTTATAGAAAATGAAAAAGATATTCTTCGCAGCAGCAGTGGCTATGACAGCCCTCTTCACAAGCTGCAACAACGGTTCTCCCCGTGCCAATCTCAAGACCGACATCGATACCCTTAGCTACGAAATGGGTATGGCCATGTCACAATCAAAGACCGATTTCGAAAACTACCTCGCACAGTCAGGTAGCGACTCTGCTTACGTCGACGAACTCCTCAAAGGTTACCTCGAGGGTATGAACGCTGCCGATGATAAGAAGAAGATGGCTTACTACATGGGCGTAATGCAAGGCTTACAGACCAAGATGCAGATGCCTATGATCGAACAACAAGTATTCCAAGGCGACTCTACCAAGAAGGTTAGCGTTAAGAACTTCATAGCTGGCTTCATGGCTTCTGCCAAGGGCAAGAGCGCACTCAAGATTAACGGCAAAGTAATCGACAAGGAAGGCGCACAAAAGGCTATCATGGACTACATGTTCGGCAGCAAGAAGCAAGAGAGCGAAGCCTACATGCAGAAGATGGCTAAGCAGCCTGGCGTAGTAGCCCTCGGCAGCGGCATATATGGTAAGCAACTCGCTGCAGGTACTGACGAACACTGCACGGCTACTGACTCTGTAACGGTTAAGTACGAAGGCAGATTGACCAACGGCACCGTGTTCGATACTTCTGACAAGCAACCAGGTGGCGTCGCTACCTTTAGCCTTCGCAACGTTATCAAGGGCTGGAGCATCGCCATTCCTAAAATGGGCGTAGGTTCTACTTGGGAAGTTTACATCCCTTACAACCTTGCTTACGGTGAACAAGGTACAGGCCCCATCCCTCCCTTCGCAGCCCTCACCTTCAAGGTTACACTCGTTAAGGTCAATAAGTAATCTCAAGTTTCGGATTTAGCAAGTGCGCCCTGAATCATCGTGCAAGGCGAATGCAATCAAGCTCGCTTGAATTGCTGAGTCGCAGCCGATGATGCGCCCTGAAAGGGCAACAGCGCATAGCCCAGGGCAAGCGAAGCGACACCCTGGGTCACGGATTGCTATAGTATTGACGCCCTGAAGGGGCAAAAGCATTCAATGTTGGAAATAGATATAAAGCTTTTGCCCTTACAGGGCGCGGATACTCTACTATGTGGGAACCCCAGGGTGTCGCTTCGCTTGCCCTGGGCTATGTGCTCCATTGGGCTTTCAGCCCGCCCTTGCTAAATTCGAAACTTCAATAAGTAATCTTTGTTAGTTGACAACTTGTCAACCCCCAAAAAAATCTCCAAAAGAAAAAATGAAAAAGCTCTATATCCTTCTCCTTGCAGCCCTTTGCTGCACAGGTGCTATGGCACAAAAGGGAGGCAAAAAGGGTGGTAAGAAGGGCGGAAAGAAAGCCATTCCCGCAGCCACACTCACTCCCGCACTCAAAAGCGTAGACGGCAAGACCTTTAGCTATGCGCTCGGTGTAGCACAAGGCGAAAGCCTCAAACAATACATGGTTAGCCAGCTCGGCGTTGACACTGCTTACGTAAGCGTAGCTATTGAAGCAATGAACTCTCACATGAGCGAAGCTGAACAGAAGAAGGCGGCTGCCATAGCTGCTGGACTCCAGATCGCTAAGATCAATCAGCGCAACCTCCCCATGATTAGTAAGCAGGCGGGTGGCGACTCAACCTTCGTAAGCGAAGCTGAGTTCGAACGCGGCCTCTCTGCTGCTGCCCTCGGCCACGGTGCTACCATGACACGCGACAGTGCCATGAAAATCGTTGAAGGACAGTTCCGCTATCAAAGTGAAACGTATAAGGCCAAAAATATCGCTTGGCTTGCCAATAATAAAAAGCAGAAGGGCGTTGTAACTCTCCCCAGCGGCCTTCAGTACAAGATCGTCACCAAGGGCACAGGTGCTATCGCCACTGACTCTACCGAAGTAGAAGTTAACTACGAAGGCAAGCTCATCGACGGCACCGTATTCGACTCTTCTTACAAGCGTGGCAAGGCTGCCACTTTCCGTCCTGACCAAGTAATCAAGGGTTGGAAGGAAGCACTCACCCTCATGCCTGAAGGTTCTATCTGGGAACTCTATATCCCATCTGAACTCGGCTATGGCGAACGCGGCCAAGGCGCTACTATCCCTGGCAACTCTACCCTCATCTTCACCGTTGAAGTGATGAAGGTGAAATCGAGCAAGAAGTAATCTTTCTTAGCGTTAACAAGTTGACGAGTTGACAAGTTAACGAGTAAGTTTCCCTTTCAAACAAACTTACCCGTCAACTCGTTAACTCGTCAACTCGTTAACTCGTTAACTCGTCAACTATAAATGAAAAACCTTTTATCTCTATTCTTCGTTTTTTCACTCTTTGCCCTGACCGCCACGGCACAGAGTAGTGTGCGTTTTGGTTACGTCAATGTCGACTCCCTCCTCCACACCCTTCCCGCCTATGCCGAAGTGCAGACCAACATGGAGAAACTCCGTGCGAAGTACGCTATTGAAGCGGAGTACAACGAGTCAAGTTTCCGACGTCAATATGCCGAATACCTCCAAGGGCAGAAGCAGTTCACGCCCAATATCTTAGCCAAGCGCCAAGCCGACCTACAAGAGTCGTTGCAGAAAGGAATTCGATTTCGTCAGCAAGCCGATAGTCTGCTCCGACAAGCCGAAGTGGAGATGCTGCGCCCCATACGGCAAAACATCAATGCCGCTATCCGCGCCGTCGGACTCGAACACGGCTATGAATACATCCTCGACACCTCAACCCCCATCTACCCCTTTATCCACCCCTCAGTAGGCGAAGACGTTACTGCCTACATCAAAGAAAAACTACTGGACATTAATCGACATTAATCGACATTAAGGCGCGCTTCGCGCTTTGTTTTTAACATTAATGTTTCATTAATCGACCATTAATCTTTTTCGTTAATCTATTCATTAATCTTTCCATT
>ERZ1026852.1872-NODE-1872-length-10540-cov-110.605341_pt1 | contig 10540 bp, 10 predicted proteins | sample MGYA00380156_ERZ1026852 | MGnify/ENA primary metagenome ERZ1026852 (study PRJEB33269, sample SAMEA4719792) | human gut metagenome | biome: human-associated habitat; feature: organic feature; material: feces | place: Cameroon | collected 2013-10 ...
AAGACAGCACAAGCATCATCGCCATGACCCGTTCTGCCGTTTATGAAATATCCGGTAAGAAGACGGATGCAGCCAACGAAAAGAGGGATGTTACCCGCAAAATCATCGGTCAACCGGAAGGTTTTATTCCGAAAGTTACTCTTTTCAAGACCGTTTGGAACCTGCATAGCGGTGCTTTCTTCGGATTAGCTGGAAGATTGGTGGTGGATGCCATCGCCATCGTGCTCATCATCTTGTCGATTACGGGCATCATCCTTTTCATTCTTCCTTACCGTATCCGCCGACAGAAGAGATTACAGGCAAAAGAAAGAATGATGAAGCTTGGCAAACAGATGGTTTTCAATGCCAAATGGCATAACAAATTAGGATACACGACTATCATCCTTACGCTTTGGCTGTCAATAACAGGTATGTGTCTCCGACCACCTTTGATGATACCTCTGGCAATGAACAAAACCACAGAAAAAGTGAAGGATGGGAATGTCTGGCACGATAAACTTCGCGCTATCCGATGGGATGCAGCAGAGGGCAACTGGCTTGTTTCCACATCTGAAGGTTTTCTGCGAGTAGATGAGCATTTCCGCCAAAAGCCGGTTTTATTGGATAAAAAGCAATCGCCAAAGATAAGTCCGATGGGAGTGAATGTTTTCGAAAGCGACGGCAAGGGTGGCTGGCTGATAGGATCATTCAGCGGCATGTTCCGTTGGAATCCGGAAAAGAATCTGATTGTGGATTATTTCACAGGGAAAGCCAACCAAGGAAAATCGATGATTCCGATTTCCAGTTCTTTGGTTAGCGGTTATTCCAAGGACTTCTTTGGAGGAAAAGAAGTGATTTTCGATTATAGCAAAGGGGCGAGCTTAGGTGAAACAGCATCTACCCCAGAGTTGCTTTCTGCCACCCCAATGTCACTTTGGAATGTGGCTTTAGAGCTTCATGTGGGTAGATGCTATTCTCCATTCTTAGGGCCTCTTTCCGACCTTTTCGTCTTCATCTCCGGCTTGCTGATTACGCTGGTTTTGCTTTCCGGCTACATCATTCTGCATCGGAGAAAGAAGAAGAGCCCCAAACTTCCTCGGAAATCTCTCTAACCAGATCTATCTTTGCCCATTGCTCAGCATCGGTCAATTTATTACCGATCTCGCAAGAGGCGAAGCCGCATTGAGGACTGAGGCTTAAGCGATTGAGAGGAATATACTTGGCAGCTTCGTGGATTCTGGCGATGACCGTAGCCTTATCCTCCAACACAGGAGATTTAGAGGTTACCAAACCCAGAACCACCTTCTTGCCATCTGCCACATACTTCAACGGCTCGAAACCACCCGAACGCTCATCGTCATACTCCAGATAGAAGGTATCTACATCTTCATGAGCGAAAAGATAAGGAGCTACGGCATCGTAGGCACCCTTGGTGGCATAGCAGGAATGATAATTGCCACGGCATACGTGGGTGTTGATGGTCAACCCCTCCGGTTTGCCCTCGATGGCAAGATTGTTCACCTTCAGATATTGCAGGGCTTCCTGCTCAAGGGTGAACCCTGTGCCCACCTTAGCCTTCCAGTAATCACTATCCACAATCATTCCCCAGGTGCAATCATCCAGCTGGATGGTGCGGCAACCGGCTGCATAAATCTCCTGGAAGAAGGTGCGATAAGCCTGGGCAATATCCTCAATCAGCTGGGTGGTGTTAGGATAGAACTTGCGGGTGTTCTCGGCATTCTTGCCACGGAACAGTTCGGCAAGAAACTGTGCAGGAGCCGGAACCGTCTGCTTTGCCTCGAAGATATATTCGCCCTTGGCATCCAACTCCTCAAACTGCTTCACAAACAGGAAATCCTTGATAAAAGGATGATTCTCGCCGGTAATCTTGCCGGTCAGTTGGATAGAACCCTTGGTTGTCTCCTCGCCATGAAACTGGTAGCCATGCTCCAGTTCGATATGCTCCACGCCATTGAATCCCCACATAAAGTCGAGATGCCAATAGCTGCGGCGGAACTCGCCATCGGTGATATAAGGCAGGCGATGCGCCTTCTGCTGCCTGATGACCTCAGTAATCAGCCGGTCTTCTACGGCGCGAAGGTCGGTGGCAGAAATCTTGCCATCAGCAAACTTGGCTCTTGCTTCTTTCAACTCTGCAGGGCGCAAATAGCTGCCCACTGCCTCAAAATGTATATTTCTTACGTTACTCATTATTTTATCTCCTATATTTTTAAATGGTGAATGACTCTTTATTTGCCATCATCTGATGATGAACGGCTCTTTGCATCCGGAATTGCGAGTGCAAAGGTAAGAAGAAGTATTTTATCTGCCAAATATTCTTCGTAATTCAGAAAAATATGCTATCTTTGCAGCATATTTAGCAAATCAGCAGAATTTTATTCTGCAAGAGACGATAAAAACAGAAATAAAGAATCAATGGCAACAGAAGAAAATCTCGACGAAATCGACATTAAAATACTGAAGTTATTGCAGCAGAACTCACGACTCACCGTCAAGGAACTTGCTACAAGAGTACACCTCTCCCCTTCTCCCACCTTCGAACGACAGAAGCGATTGGAGCGAGAGGGATACATCCAGCGATATGGAGCAATCGTGGATCATCACAAGATGGGGCACAACGTGATTGTGCTCTGCAATATCCGATTGAAGCAGCACACCCATGATTTGATTCAGCAATTCATGGATACCGTGCAAACCATCGACCAGATAACGGAATGCTACAACACTACCGGTGATTACGATTTCCAGATCAAGGTGTATGCACGGGACATGAAGGACTACCAGGATTTCATGCTCAACACCCTGGGAAATATCGACTGCATCGGAAGCCTTCACAGCATCATCGTAATTGGCGAAATCAAGGATTCGCATTATATCCCTGTGAATCAAAAGAAGGAATACAAAAAATAAGGAGAAATAATTATGTTTTGGATAAAGATAATCATCTTATACCTTGCTCTTCCCATTCTTTTCTGCCTTCCATCCAAAGCGCAGAAGCCGGGAGAAATCGTCAGTGAACAAGCCATCAGAAAACTGGGAGAAAAGCATTTCTTCTCCATTTCCCCTATCCCTGATGACATTTTCCACTTGATGAAAGGAAAGACATATAAGCAGAACTGCACCGTGGCAAGAAGCGAATTGCGATACCTGCGATGCCTCCACGTGGATAAGGACGGCAGGAAGATAGTGGGCGAAATGGTGGTAAACAAGGCGATAGCGACAGATGTGCTCGCTATTCTCAAAAGACTCTACGAGGCTCAATATCCGATAGAGCGGATGAGACTCATCGACTATTGGGATGCAGACGACGAAAGAGCGATGAGAGCCAACAACTCCTCCAGTTTCAACTTCCGTTTCATCTCGCATACCCATACCGTATCGAAGCATGGCAAAGGACTTGCCATTGATATCAACACACTCTATAACCCTTACCACAAACGACTGAAAAACGGCAAGGAAGTAGTGGAACCCGCTACAGCCCGCCCCTACCTCGACCGCAGCAAGCATCATGTTTATATGATTAAAAAGGGCGACCTTTGCTATCGCCTTTTCAAAGAAAAAGGATTCAGATGGGGAGGCGACTGGAAACACAGCAAGGATTACCAGCACTTCGAGAAATAAGAATTCCCGATAAGATTTGGATAGAAAACATAAAGAAGACATAAAAAAGGCTATACTCACGTTGCATCCCCATAGCAATTTTGAGCATAGCCTTTAATTATCCTTCATTATCTTTTTTATTTTTATAATGAAATACAATTCAATCTTTTCTAACCTAATATAGAGAATTATTTAGTTATACCAAATTGAATTATAATCTCTACGTTCATCTTCCTCATTATAGAGGTTTTCGTACTCAAGGTTTTTTGCCTCAAAGGCTTCACGTGTTTGTTTCATAATAGTACCTCCTATCTTCTTATTTATAAACTCATTATAGTTTTCATTGGCAAAAATAGTAAAAAAACAAATAGGTCATGTCAATATTTCAGAAAACTTTTGTAATTTTGCACAGTGGGAGCAAAAAGTACAAAACTCTCGCTCCATCATACCATATTTTACATCTTTAAAAAGAAGCGTCATGAAGATATTGCATGTCTTACGGATTCATAAAATCAAGTGGCGACATTGGTTACTTTTAGCATTGTTCCTCCTCGTCACCCTTACCAAGATGATTCCTCTTTGGGGATTTCTCTATACCACTCGCATCTATCCGGTTATCGGAAAGCTACTCTCTCCCGTTTCCGGAATCATTCCTTTTGCTGTAGGCGATATTTTCATCGCTCTCAGTATCGCATGGGTTATTCTCTATCCGATATACGAGATAGGATGGAGAAAGAAAAAGGGTGTTTTCGGAAGAGTGATAGAGTATCTGCTTTGGGTATACGTATGGTTTTACATGGCTTGGGGATTGAACTATTCTCAGCCGAACATCTATAATAGAATAGGTATGAAGCCCGTAGAAGTAAGCGAAGCCAAATTCAAGGCATTTGCTTACCAATATGCAGATACACTCAATAAATTAAGTGAAGAACTAAAAGGGAATAGTGAAAAAATCAATAGTATTGTGGATGATGATTTGAAGAATCGGGTGAAAGATGCGATACTGACAGAATATAATAAAATAGGATATCAGGAAGGTATCAACCCACCTTTTAACCAGAACCCACATGTGAAGACGATGGTATTCACCCCACTCAGTTCTATGGCAGGCGTCACCGGAAGCATGGGTCCTTTCTTCTGCGAATTTACGCTGAACGGAGATATTCGCTCTCATGACTATCCAGCCACATACGCTCACGAATTTGCCCATTTCCTGGGAGTGGCAAACGAAGGAGAGGCGAATTTCTACAGTTACATCGTATGCACCGCATCAGAAGATAAAGCGGTGAAATTCAGCGGATACTACCACATTTTCTTCCATGTATTAAATAATGTATTCAATATTCTTGGTGAAAAGGAGGGCGAGAAATATCTGAAACATATCCGACCGGAGATTATCCAATTGGCAAGAAGCGACCGCCAGTATTGGATCAGCAAGCGATGCAAGGCGTTGGATGCCGCTCAGGATTTCATCTTCGACCTCTACCTCAAGGGCAATCATGTGACAGAAGGCAGAAAGAGCTATTCGGGTGTCATCGGATTGATTCTTGCCTGGGAAGAAAAGAAAGCAATTCTGAATTATCAACAAGATAAAAAATAGAAAAAAGACGGTTGATGCATATTCCTGCACCAACCGCCATTCGCATATACCTGAATAGAAAGTAATTTCTTTTAAAAATTTCTTCTAGGTCTTGGCTTGCCGTCCTTTCCCATTCCTTTGCGCAGACCTTTCTGAGCAAAGCGTTTCATCATCTGTCGTTCTATCTCATAAACCCGCTGAATCTGCTGCTGGGTCAGGAACTGAGAATACTTCTTGTAGTATTTCTGACGGATGTTGAGAATCTTCTCGCTCATCTCGAAACGCTGCTTGATTTCCTGTTCGGTCTGAGCATCCGTTTTCATTTCGCCCTTCTTGTGATGAGGGCGAGGACCTAAAGCCCATACCTCTTTCTGACAATCAGTATAGGTCTCGATAAACTTAGCGTTGGTCTTTTCATCAAGCCCCAAATTACGAGAGATGTACTGAGCCTGCTTTTCTGCCAACTGTTCACGACTGAGGCGCTGCTTCTGGTTAGGCGCCTGTGCACATACACTTGTAGTAACCGTCATCATGGCGATGACCATCATTAAAATACCCAAAATTCGTTTCATAACTCTATCATTTTAAATTATTATTGAATCCGTTTAATTGTTGAGGAACACATCCTCCTGATATACAGAGAGAAGATAAGCCTGATCGGCAGAAGACAGCTGTGCGAAAGCCTGATCTACCTCCTGTATTCCGTTATTCACCTGTGAAGGTTGAGAAGAAGAGGCTGAGAAATCGATGTTGAGTACCAGGAGTACTGCCACCGATGCAGCCACAGCTATTGCGGCCGCCCATATCACCTTCATCAGAGGTCGCTTCTTCGGCTGTATCCTGACAGATTTCGGTTTGTCATCCTTCACCTGTTCCAGGATGTTCGCTTCCATATCCTTGAAGAAATCATCGGGTGTAGAATAAGGCATTCGCTTACCCACCTTACCGAAATCAAATTTCTCAGTTTTATTGAAATCAAAATTTGTATCCATATTCTTTTCCATTTTGAATAACCATTAAAAACTCACAGAACTCTCACTTAATCGTTCGAATTCATGTACTTGATAATTTTCTCTTTGGCAACATGATAGCTTGCCTTGATACTTGTTGGTGTGGAATCCGCAACCTTGGCTATTTCGTCGAACTCGAGTTCGTCGTAATATCTCATATTGAATGCCAGCTGCTGCTTAGGCGGAAGCGAGAGAATCGCTTTCTGCAGTTTTACCGCCACTTTATCATCGAAGTCGAAATAATTATCGGCTGGGATGAGACTGACGCCCGTTGAATCTGATTCCAGAGAAACTTCTTTCTGTTTCCGTTTGCTGATGAACCGCAAAGCCTCGTTGGTAGCGATGCGGTAAATCCAACTTCTCAGTGAGCAGTCGCCCCGATATTGATTGAACGAGCGATAGATTCTCACAAAAGTTTCCTGCGAAGCATCCTGTGCATCATCATGCGAAACCACCAATCGGCGTATGTGCCAGTAAACCGGTTCCTGATACTTCATCATTAGCATTCCGAATCCGTTCTCCGGGCATTCCTTCAGCGTATCCACTATGCCTTTGTCATTAATACTCATATTCGTTTATTTTCATGAACGTTACGATTATATGACCTCCAGAAAAGGGAAAAGTAAAAAGCGGGATGCATTTTTTTTCGATATCAGCTTAATTTTTACTCCTCTTTTCTCTTTTAATATCATAGAGAAGAGAAAAAAAGGAGCTATTTCTCCGCTTTCTCAAAGAAAAAGTATATATTTGCAAACGGATTGCGGATATCAAAAAGATATATCGATATGAAGAAAGAAAAGAATTTTTCAGAAACTGATTTTCAGAAGAAGACATTGGAAAGCTTATCGGATGATGAGATTCTGCAGGGCTTCAAGGATGCCGATGCCAGAATCGTGAGGGAGTATTACTACGGATACTGCCGGGTGGCTTATTGCATCTACGATAAGCGATATGACCTGCAGCACAAGCCGGGCATGGACTTTTATTCGCTGGCCCACGAATATTATCTCTATCTCTGCGAACACGACTTCAAACCGCTGGAAGACCGGAAGCCGAGCATGTCGCTCAAAACCTGGATGGTGAATGGTTTCCGATTCCTGCTGCTGGATAAACTGAAGGAAGTGGTAAAGGAGCATCGCTTCGAGAGTTTCGAAGCACGGCAGGAAAGCCGCAAGATGCAGTTTGACGTGACCGACAACCAGTTTGAGCACGATCTTTACCAGACGATAGAAGACATCGGCAATTTCTATTATGGCAGAGACAGCAAGAACAGCATCATCCTGAAGATGCTCTACATAGAGGGATTCCGGGGCAAGGACGTAGCCGCGCAGTTGGGCATATCCCATTCAGCCGTCACCCAGCGTTGCCAGAAGATGATGCACGATGTGGTGATTCCTTATTTCAAGAGATACTTCGATGCATCGGAATACGGAAGCTACCTGTCGTTCAGCGAAGAAGATACATCAGTTTCAAGTGCTCCGAAGATGCCGAGAATGATGTCCGAATGCAAATGCTGCGAGGAATCGGCAGATAAAGGCAATAACATATTTAATAATAAGAATAATATGGAAGAAATGAAGAAGGGAAGAATCACTCCTCGCTGGATTGATTCATTAAAAGAGAACGAGATTTTTGTGTTTGGCAGCAATCTGGCTGGCATGCATGGTGGTGGAGCAGCCCGCATTGCCCGCCTGCATTTCGGTGCCGTCATGGGCAAGGGTGTAGGCTTGCAGGGCCAAAGTTATGCCATCCCTACAATGCAGGGCGGCGTGGAAACCATTCGTCCATACGTGGAGGAATTCATTATCTTTGCCCATCAGCATCCCGAGCTACATTTCCTGGTAACCCCAATAGGTTGCGGCATCGCCGGTTTCGAAGCCGAAGACATCGCCCCATTGTTCAAGAGCGCAAAGAAGATGAAGAACATCAGCTTGCCAGAGAGTTTCTGGGAGGTGATAGAGTAAAGAATTGGAAAAATATCAGCTTATGTTAGGAGCAATAATAGGAGATATTGCTGGCTCAAAATATGAGTTCAACAATACGTTTGATTATGATTTCGAGATGTTCGGCGAGGGATGCGACTTCACCGATGATACCATCTGTACGGTGGCGATAGCCGATGCGATATTGAACGGACGAAGCTATCAGGAAAGCCTGCTGGATTGGTGCCGCCGCTATCCTTCTCCAAAGGGGGCGTATGGCGGAAGATTCGCAGGGTGGATTCGTTCTCTTGATCCGCAGCCATACAATAGCTTTGGCAATGGTTCGGCGATGCGAGTATCGCCGGTGGCTTGGCTATTCGATGACCTGTCGCAGGTTTTGGAAGAGGCAGAGAAAACGGCTCTTCCTACCCATAACCATCCCGAAGGAATCAAGGGAGCCAAAGCCGTGGCTCATGCCATCTGGCATTTCCGCAAGAGCAAGGAAAGCCATCTGCCAGATGATGAAGCAATGAAAGCCTTCAAGGATATCGCCCGCAGCTATTACGAGGATTTCGATACGCGAGATTATCCGAAAGGCAAGTTCGACGAAACCTGCATGGATGCCGTGCCATTATCTTTCTATCTCCTCTCGCAAGCCTCATCCTTCGAGGATGCCATCCGCCTAGCCATATCTCATGGCGGTGATAGCGATACCATCGGAGCCATCGTTGGCTCCATCGCCGAAGCCCGATTCGGTATTCCGCAAGATATGAAAGAGAAGGCAATCTCTTATCTTCCGGATGATATGAGAGAAATATCGGCCAGAATAAAGTGTTGCCACTAGGCTCAGCAAAGCTGCTGACTGCAGTCAGCAGACCTGCCGACTAGGCTCGGCAGACCTGCTGAGCCTAGTGGCAACTGCTGAGAAGGTATCTCCTTGAACCCGAGGAGTAATGTCTTTCAACTCACGAAGACGCTTGCATCAACCTATAGAGTTGACTCCTTTATCCCATCGAACCGACTCCGTCATCCAGTAGAACCAACTCATTCTGCTAAATCAACCCTATCTACAACCTTCTCCAGGCAGTTAATCATTTTGATACTGCTTATCAGAAATCGTGGTCTCAATAAAAGTGTCTGCGATGCTGACGGGCTATAAAGTCGATATTACATGTAAATGAATCCCAATAAGAACTAGAATTTCAATAAGCCTAATTATGAGGGCTTAAATTACGTCATGCCTGATTAAAAACTTACTTGAGAGTAGGCAGAACGTCTTGGAAACTGCGTCGGGATGTAGCAGACAGTACGTCGGGACGTATCCATTATTACGTCGGGACGTATCAGATGCTACGTCGGGACGTAATTTCTTCTACGTCGTCAGTCAAAATTGCAAAAAAGCGATTGAAAACGCTCAGCATTGAACCTGGGAAAAGGTCTTTTTGTTCAATGCTTTCTTATTTTTAGCCCCAAAATTCCTCTAAAACACCTATATTTCGCTGATTTTATGGCAAGATATGGCAGATTATGGCAATTCAAAAAGCTATTGCCATACCAATATATCCTTATAATCAAACAGTTATAGAGCAGTATGGCAATATGGCAATTCTTGAAAGAAAAAAAACAATTATAATACAGCAGATAGAAAAACACTAATCCTTTTCAATATTCCATCTGTTGCAAAAACAAAAAGGGTGCGCCATTGCCTTATGACACACCCCTCATATTATAATTTAGTTTACTCGCTTGCAGGTTATTCTCTGCTTATACTGACTTTCTTTATTTCTCCTCAAAATAACTGCCCGCTTCCATCTTGCAATCCATCGCACGGCACTTGTTGTAGCGCTCTCGGGCTCTGTTTTCTCTAGCAAACATCGCCTTGGTGCCAGCCTCATCTTCCGAGAACTGAAGGTGGTTGTCGATGCCCATACCATGAGCAATGTTCTCCACATCAAGATCATCGGTGCCGATGAAGGTAAAGGTCCAGTTCTGCTTCTTCAACTTCTCAATGAGGTTCTTGATCATCTTCAAATCATACTCCTCGCTGCAGTTCTCCTCACCATCTGTGATGATAGTCACCAACACACTGTCATCCTCGGTGGTCAGGGCGTTGATCTTGGCGATGCCCATACCGATGGCATCATAAAGAGGGGTGCCGCCACATGGGTTGTAATCCCTTGATTTCAAAGGCTTAGTATGATGAGCAGACACATTATCATAAAACAGCTTCTTGTGGGTGCTGTCGAAGGTGATGAGCGTTACGCGCTGCTCCATGTCCTTATGCGTCTTCTGCATTTTCTGAATCGTGGTCAGGGTCTCGTTGATGCCCACCAGTGCCTGGCGCTCGATAATGCTCATGCTGCCACTCTCATCCACTACCAAAAGATTGAATACTCGTTTCATAACTTGTTTCTCCTATTAATTTTAAT
>ERZ1026852.1873-NODE-1873-length-10539-cov-4.866654_pt1 | contig 10539 bp, 10 predicted proteins | sample MGYA00380156_ERZ1026852 | MGnify/ENA primary metagenome ERZ1026852 (study PRJEB33269, sample SAMEA4719792) | human gut metagenome | biome: human-associated habitat; feature: organic feature; material: feces | place: Cameroon | collected 2013-10 ...
GCTATGGTGAAGGAAAAGCTGAAGCCATATTTGGGATAGGAGTTTTTATGCCAGATATAAATAAATTAAATATCAAAAAAATATTGATTATAGATTTGGCCTTTATCGGAGATGTGATATTGGCAGGGCCTTTGACTCGAACAGTGCGTCAAAGATGGCCCCAGGCAGAAATTTCTATGCTGACAGTGCCTTTGACCAAGCCAGTGGCAGAAATGCTGCCTGCTATTGATAAGGCCATAGTTTATGACAAAAAGGGACTCCATCAGGGACTGGGCGGTATGTGGAAAATGGCTCAGGAGCTGCGGCAGACGAAGTTTGATTTGGCTATCTGCATGAATTTTGCCCTGCGGGGGGCTGCGGTAGCCAGGCTGGCAGGGATTCCTTATCGACTGGGCTATGATGCTCAGCATGCCGGCTGGTTTCTGACCTGGGCGGCTAGCCATATGCGTGAAGGTATCAAGTATGAAGCCAAAAATCATCTGGAAGTATTAAAGCCTTGGGGCCTTACCACAGAGGATTATAGCTTGGCCTTGGCTCCTTCTCAGGAGAACATTGCTTCCTTTGAGGACAAGGCCCAGGAGCTGTCCCTGGCAGATAAGGATGAGTATTTTGTTATTTGCCCTATGGGAAGCTATGAAAGAAAGAATTTGCCCCTGCCTTTGGCTTTGCAACTTATAAGAAAATTGGAGGCAGAAAAGCCGGTATATTTAATTGGCGGCCCGGGGGAGAAAACTGTTTTGGAGGTTATGGCCAAGGCAGGCCGACTGCCAGCAGGGCGGGTTTTGGCCGGGACGCTGAATCTACCAGAGCTGGCAGTGTTTTTGCAGAGAGCCAGAGCCATGATTTCTGTAGATACTGGCCCTATGCACATGGCTCAGGCAGTGCAATGTCCTACTGTGGCGGTATTTGGCCCTACGGATCCAGTTGTTTGGGGGCCTTGCAACAGCAATAGCCAGGTTGTATATAGAGGTGAGGAATGTTCTCCTTGCTGGGGCAAGGGTGAGTGCAGCAACAACAGGTGCATGGAGCTGATTAAGCTGGAGCAGGTATGGCAGGCTTTGGAGAAGGTGATGGCGCAGTAATGAGAAATTATAAAAATATTCTGGTAATCAACCTGATGCATATAGGGGATTTGATGCTGGCTACGCCGGTATTGAGAACTCTCCGTGCCAATTATCCTCAGGCTAAAATATCTATTTTGGTAGACAAAAAGCTGGCGGATTTGGTGCGCTGTAACAAGCATATTGATGAATGCCTTTTGATTGACAAAAAGGGTAAGGACGATAAGCTGACCAATTTTATTAAATATATTGGGGAAATCCGCAAAAAGCATTTTGATTTGGTTATCAATCTTCATCGTAACGAACGAGCTTCAGCCATTGCGGCCTTTAGTGGTGCTGATACCATTGTAGGCTATGCCAAGCCGGGCTTTGGACTGTTTTTTGACAAGGTTATGCAGAATCCTTCTGTGGCCCATCATATAGGCCGTGGGCCTTGGGGCTTGTTGCCACCCCATCGCTATGTACCTGGCTGGAAGCATCAGGTTCATGCTCATTTGGAGGTGTTGAAGCAGGCTGTAGGGGTGGAAAAAATCGACGATGGCGGCTTGGAAATGTGGCTGCCTCAGGAGGCTGTGGAGAAAGCAGAAAAGCTTTGGCAGGAGAATTTTGCCCCAGATCAGCAGGTGGTAGCCTTTAATATTGGCGCCAGCTGGGAAACTAAAAGATGGCTGGACAGCTATTTTGCTCAATGTGCAGACGAGTTGATTGAGAAGGGCTATGCTGTGGCGTTCTTTGGCGGCCCAATGGATATAGAGATGGTGGACAAATGCCGCAGCTTGATGAAGCAGGGAAATAGTCCCCTTATCAAGGTATTTACAGGTAAGGTGTCCTTGGCAGAGCTGGGGGCTATGCTGGGCAAATGCGCCTTGTTTATCACCACGGATTCCGGCCCTATGCATGTAGGTGTATCTCAGCATGTGCCAGTGGTAACCATGTTTGGCGCTTCCCCAGTGCCGGGATTTTATCCCTATGATGGCCGGGATGTGCTCATCAAGGCTCCTGTTAGCTGTCACCCTTGTGGCATACATCAATGTCCTCACGCTGGGGAGGCTAATCTGGCTTGTATGAAAAAGATTACCCCAGAGCAGGTTATGAAATATGTGTGGGAGCTGCTGGATAAATATGGCAAGATGGCTGGCAAAATGTCAGGGGAATATGGTAATTATGCGTGCAGAGTGGTAGAGGCCAGTCTGTGAAGGGAAGAATAATATGACTGTAAACAAGAAAAAACTGCTGGATTTTGTCTTGAATGACATTTCCAAAACCAGGATTTTGGTGGTGGGAGATGTAATGCTGGACAGGTATTACTACGGAGAGGTAAGCCGGATTTCCCCAGAGGCTCCGGTGCCTATTAATCATGTCTTGCGCATCGATGACACCATGGGTGGCAGTGCCAATGTGGCTCATAATCTGGCTTTGTTAGGGTGCAAAACCTATATTGCCGGTTTTGTAGGCAATGATTATCACTGTCAGACCTTGATGGACAAATTTACCTCCAGAGGTATTGATTACAAGGGCATTATTCATCGGGATGCTCCTACTACTACCAAGCTAAGGGTTATTGGTGGGCATCAGCAGATGCTGCGCCTGGATTTTGAGGATACAGAGCCAGTAGGAGAGCAGTATGCTCAGCGCTTAATAGATTATGTGGAGCATATGCTGCAGAAGGGACTGGATGCGGTAATCCTTTCAGATTATGGCAAGGGAGCCTGCACCGATGAGGTGTGCACCAGTGTTATTCAAGCCTGTCGAGATATGGCGGTGCCAGTGTTTGTGGATCCAAAGGGTGTAGAATGGGATAAATACGGTGGTGCGGATTATATTACGCCAAACTTCAAGGAGCTGAATGCCGTACAGCCAAGGCCTATTCGCAATAGAGATGAATACATTGAGCAGGCGGCTCAGTATGTTATGGATGAATATTTTATACGTAATGTATTGGCTACCCGTTCCGAGCATGGTGTGTCCTTGATACAGCCAGAGGAAGGAATTGTCCATATTCCTACCAAGGCTCAGGAGGTATTTGATGTTTCTGGTGCAGGTGATACAGTGATTTCTGTTTTTGCCCTGGGTATTGCCGGAGGATTGAAGCCTGTTGATGCCGCATATTTAGCCAATTTGGCCGCCAGTGTGGTAGTAGCCAAGCTGGGAACCTATGCTGTTAGCAATGCAGAGCTGCAGAATGTTTTGACGAAAAAGGAGCATGAGGATAAATGATTATTGTAACTGGTGGTGCCGGCTTTATCGGCAGTAATATTGTTAAGGAATTGAATCGTCAGGGCCGTAAGGATATTTTGATTGTTGATGATTTGAATAATCGCAAAAAGGAAAATCAGAGCTATCGCAATCTTCGTGGTTTGCAGTTCCTGGATTATATGTACAAGGATGATTTCCTTGAGGCTATTTTGCATAAGGATATTGACGGTGGTGATGTAGAGGTTGTTTTCCATGAGGGAGCTTGCTCCGATACTATGGAATACGATGTAAACTACATGATGCAGGCTAACTATGAGTATTCCAAGGCTGTACTGCATTTCTGCATGGATCATAGAATTCCTTTCCTCTATGCTTCCTCTGCTTCCACCTATGGCGGCGGTGAAAATGGCTTCCGGGAGGGAGATGAGTGTGAGGATGCTTTGAATCCATACGCATTCTCCAAACTGCTTTTTGATCGCTATGTCCGTCAGCAGATGCCTTATGCTCAGAGCCAGATTGTAGGCTTGAAGTATTTTAATGTTTATGGGCCACAGGAGCATCACAAGGGCAATATGGCTTCTATTTTCTACCAGCTGTATCATCAGGTAAAGAAAGATGGCGTTTGCCGTCTCTTCAAGGGCTATGGTGAATATGGTGATGGCGAGCATCGTCGTGACTTTATCTATGTCAAGGATGTTGTCAAGGTAAATCTCTGGTTCTGGCAGCAGCAGGGCCCAAGTGGTATCTATAACTGCGGTACTGGCCACGCTCATTCTTATAATGAGGTAGCAGAGGCTATTATTGAGGCTATGGGACAGGGACATACTGAATATAGAGAGTTCCCAGAGGTGCTGAAGGGCAAATATCAGTGCTTTACCGAGGCAGATAAGACTAAGCTGTTTGAAGCAGGTTATGATCAGGGCTTCTATGATATGAAGGAAGCTGTTAAGGAATACTGCGATTTCTTGGACAATGGCGGATATTTTAAATATGGCAAATAAAGCGGTGTTTTTTGATCGGGATGGCACCTTGAATGTGGATGTGCATTATCTTTATCGGCCAGAGGATTTTCAGTGGACACCGGAGGCGGTGGAAGCCATAGAATACTGTCATCAGCAGGGGTATCTGGTGGTGGTTATCACCAATCAAAGCGGAGTGGCCAGAGGGTACTATACCGAGGCTGAGGTGCAGAGGCTTCATCAGTGGATGAATGAGGAGTTGGCAAGGCAGGGGGCAAAGCCTATTGATGCCTTCTATTATTGTCCTCATCATCCCCATGGCAAGGTGGCAGCATATGCCAAGGAGTGCAGCTGCCGCAAGCCTCAGCCTGGGATGCTGCTGCAGGCTTGTAAGGAAATGAACATAGAGCCAGCCCAGTCCTATATGGTAGGCGACAGCCCAAGAGATGTAGAAGCCGGGGAAAAAGCTGATATTCAAGGAGTGCTGTATACAGGCGGCAGCCTGCTGGCATGTGTAAGGGAAAATATAGATTAGATAAGGGTGGGGTGCCTGTGCGAATCGGGATTTTTGAGAATATAATGACTCCAGGTGGACATGAGGTTGATTTTGACCGTATTTTGGTGGAGGAGCTGCAGCAAAGAGGCCATGAAGTTAGCTTTTATGTACCAGAGAATTTTGAGTTTAATTTTGACTATCAGGTACCTGTAGTGAAGCTGGGCGGAGAGGTAGTTTCTTACTCCAATGTGCGTGGCGTGAAAAAATTATTTTATGCCATGAAAAGAGAATATAACCGTCAGAAGTGGTATGCCCAGCTTTATGAAGCTGCCTACCGCAAAGATATTGATGCCTTGATTGTGCCAACCTCAACATATCGTTATTTACGGGCATTGAATAAAAATATTCTCCGTCGCAGCAATGTACCAATTATTTTTGTGTTGCATGGAATAAATCCCAAGGAAGCACCTAAATTTTTAAGGGAAGCAAAAAAATTGCTGCCATATAAAAATATTAAGCCGGTGGTTTTGACCTTTGTTAATCATATTTTTGGTCATAAACTGCCAAATATTTACACAATTTATCCTCCTGCCTATACCGCTAGGGATATAGAATTTGTCCCATCGGTAGAAAAAAAAGATGTGCTGACCATAGGTTTTTTTGGACAATATCGCAGGGAAAAAAGATTGCGGGATTTCCTGGAGGTTTATGTTAAAGGAAATTATACGCGTAAGGTAAGGCTTTTGGTGCAAGGCTCTACTATGCATCCAGAGGATGCTGAGGATTTTGAACAGATAATTCAGGAATATAAAGCACATCCAGAAATCGAATTTTTGCACAAGGGCCTTATCGGGGCAGAGTGGCAAAAGTCCTTAGCAGAAATTGATGTGCTTTTGATGCCATATTCCGCACCAAGATATTTATATCATTGGGGTGGTATGCTATTTACGGCAATTGGCTTTCAGAAGCCAGTGGTGGCTAGCAATGATATTAATCCAGAGGTCTTTGCCAAGTTTGATATTGGTATGACCTTCAAAAGCGGAGATATGGAAGATTTGCAACGGATATTGGAGACGTTTATCAATACCTATGATGATAAAGTAAATGACTATGCTCAGGGCTTGGCTCAGGCAGCAAAAAAATTCTCTCCAGAATCCTTTGCTCATAGAATTGAAGCGATACTTACAGGGGAATATCATACTATCAACCCAAAGGCAATGCCAGCAGATAAGGTTGAGGCTGCAATAGAAAATGAAAAGGAATAGAGAAAGGGCGTACACGTAAATATGGGAGTAAATCTTTCTGTTTTGATTTTGGCAAAAAATGAAGAGAAAAATCTGGAGGCATGTATCAAAAGTGCCTTGTTTGCCGATGAGGTGCTGGTTATAGATGATATGAGTACAGATGGCACCAAGGCATTGGCAGAGTCGCTTGGGGCAAGAGTTTTGCAGCGTTCTCTTAATGGTAATTGGGGTGAGCAGCAGACATTTGCTATGGAAAATGCCAAATGCGATTGGATTTATTGCCTAGATGCAGATGAAAGAATATCCCATCGTTTGGCGGAGGAAATCAAAAGAGTTGTAGCAGAAGATGACAGAAGATATGCTTATCAAACAGCCAGACTAAACTATTTCTGGGAGCAGCCTTTAAAGCATGGAGGTTGGTTTCCAGATCACGGTATACGGCTTTTGCCACGGAAAGGCGTATATGTAACAGGCTTTGTTCACCCACAGTTTCATTATGACTATGAGCTAAAGACATTGCCAGATGATGCTTATGTTATTCATTATCCATATAGAGATTGGGAGCACTATTTCAATAAGTTGAATTTTTACACAACCTTGGTAGCCAAGAAAAATAAGGAAAAAGGGAAAAAGGCTTCATTTTTGGATATTATTACGCATCCAATATGGGCCTCCTTCAGGATGTATTTTCTTAAATCTGGTTGGAAAGATGGTAAAATTGGCTTTGTTCTAGCGAGCTTCCATTTTTTCTATACCATGGTAAAATATGTAAAGCTATATTATCTGGAAAAGACTAATGAACATGTAGGGGATGAAGAATAATGGCTTCCATGAAGGATATTGGCAAACGAATATATAATTTGAAAAATACGAGAGAAAAGCGCAGGTACTATGTTTTTTTACTGAGAGCCATGCTGCACAGAGGAGAACTGCGGGAGCTGGTGAATTTTTTCAACGCTGTTCCTGTAAGAAGCAAATTGCTGGAAGTAAATCCATTTCCTATTGAGCAGGTGACGCGGGCCTTTTTTTATAATAAATCTACGCTATTAGAGCGTGTACAGCTTGTAAAGAATCACTACGAGCTGTTGGAAAAGCTGTTGCAGGAAAAATATTTTTTGCAGATATCTGGAGCAAAATGGCAGCCTTATACCATATGGAATAGCACTTATGAAGATAAGCATTGGCAGGCACAGCTGGTATTTGAAACCGGTCAGCGTAAGGAAGGTTTGCTGTCACTGGAATTGAATGTGGATCGTACCCATATATATCAAATCATGTTCTGGGCAGGCTATAACAAGGCTGGGGAAGCTGCTCTATGGATAGGAGCTATGCAGGGGCCTAATATGGAAAATGCTAGGGATGTGGTCAAGAAAATGACCAAGGTATGTCATGGTTATCGAACCAAGAACTTGATTCTCTATATGTTGCAGGCTATGGCTAGAGCTATGGGCATAAAGAAGATTTATGCAGTATCCAACTATGGATATTATGCCAATAACCATGTAAGAGCAGATAGAAAGCTAAAAACAAATTTTGGCGATTTCTGGCTGGAAGCTGGAGGCAAGGAAACCGAGGATGAGAGATTTTACGAGCTGCCTTTGGTAGAGCCTCGCAAAACTATGGAAGAAGTACCTACTAGGAAGAGAGCTGTATATAGACGCAGATTTGCATTCCTGGATGAGGTAGATGCAGAAATTGAGCAGGCTGTGAATGTTATATTGAAAGCGTAAATTTTAGGGATATGACGACTTGCTGTACTGAATTTGGAAAATGGAAAGGGAAAATGGCTGGTAATTTATGATGGATAAGCAGTATAAAAATATTTTGGTAAATTCACTAGTTAATTTGGGGGATGTAGTATTGACAACAAGTGCAATCGCACTTTTGAGGCAAGCGTATCCTCAGGCGAAGATTACCATGCTGGTACGCCCTGCAGTCAGAGAAGCCGTGGAAAACAATCCTGTGATTGATGAGGTATTGATTTTTGATTACAAATCAAAAGAAAATTCCCTAGGTAAGATGTGGAGAATGGTAAAGGAAATAAAGGCACGGCATTTTGATCTGTCTATCTCCTTTGATAGAAAATCCCGGCCAGCCATTCTCTGTTGGCTGGCTGGAATACCAACCAGAGTTGGGGCAGACAGAATTTTTGATGATAAACCCAGTAAGATTACCTGGCTTTATACCCATACCGTGCATATAAAGCATGATTTGGTTAATACTTTGCAGGCGGAAACTTACCAAGAAATTGTACGACAATTTACAGGCATAGAGGGACATGAAGTTCCTGTGATGGCAAGGATTCCATCTAGTAGCAAGGAGAAAGCGGATAAATTGTTATCTCAGTTGTCAGCAGATAAAATGAAAATAGGCCTTTGCGTGAAAGGAACTTTTGCCCTCAAGACATGGCCTAAGGAATATTTTGCAGATGTTGTACGAGAATTGAAAAGGAAATATAATGCTGCATTTTTCGTAGTTGGTGCTCCCAATGATAAGGAGTATGCAGATGAAGTGATATCTCTTTGTGAGGAAGAACTAAGAAAAGCAGGATTGGCTGAAGAGAAAGCAATAATTAATTTTTGTGGCAGTACAAATCTTCTTGATTTAGCAGCTTTGTTTTATCAGACAGATTTGTTTGTTACAGTGGATACAGGTGCTACACATATTGCCGCTACAACAGGCGTAAAAATGGTAACAATGTATGGCTGTACTAGCCCAAAGCGATGGCATCCATACAATGAAAATGCTAGAGTGTTATCATATGATCCAGAATGTTGTCCGTGCAGCTATGGAGAACATGACTGCCCACATAATCCTAAACCTATATGTTTATGGGAGATAACTCCAGAGATGGTACTAGAAAAGTGCTATCATTTATTAGACAGTAAATGATTTTATAGAAAAGGAAGGAACGTAGGTAATTTTGCTAGGGCAATTATCATACAGACATATATGAATATAATTGGAAAAAATGTGTTAATTACAAGTTGTGGTGGGCTAGGTGATCTTATAGTATGTACACCTGCATTGAAAAGACTAAAAGAAAAATTTAAATGCCATATAACTTTTTTATGCCAGGAAAAATATAAGGATGTGTTATTGGGATTAGAGGGTGCGGACATTTTCTTGGACTATCTAAGTGACCAATCCAAGTCTATGTCTGTACTCTATAGGACTCAAATATCCTAATGATTTTTTTATTCTTCTTTCATTATACCAATAAAGATAATCATTTAAAATACCAATAAATTCTGAAATGTTTACCCCAGACCAATCTGCATTATAGAACATTTCATTTTTAATTCTTCCAAATACGCCCTCACAGGCAGAATTATCAGGTGAACAGCCTTTCTTTGACATTGACCGTATGAAACCATTTTTCTCCATCCTGTCAATCCAGCCTGGCCAGCGGTAGTGTACGCCTCTATCTGAATGTATGATTGGTTTTTCTCCTACAGATAGTAATTTAGCTGCATCGTCAAGCATAGAATTGACAAGTAATGCATCTGGAGAAGTGCTTATATTCCAAGTAACAAGTAAACCATCAAAACAATCTACTATAGGCGATAAATAAACCTTTCCTGCCGGAATTGCAAACTCGGTTATATCTGTTAACCACTTTTCGTTAGGTTTAGATGCAGAAAAATTTCTGTTAATTAGATTATCTACTGCTGGAGATATTTCACCTTGATAGGAATTATATTTACGAGTTCGTTTGATTTTTACTATAAGTTGTTCTTCCTTCATAATTCTACGAATAACTTTTTCTGAGACAATTATATTTTCACGCTTAAGTAAGGCGTGAATTCGTCTATAACCATATCGGCCTTTATTCTCTGTAAATAATTCAATGACTCTAACACGTAAAAGTGTATATTTATCTTCTTTTTGTATGGAGTGTTCCTGATAATAATAACTACTTTTTGATAATTGTAATTTCTGTAATAATAATGGCAGTGAGTATCTATTTTTCAAGACATCGATTATCACCGCCTTCTCTCTGTTGCTGAGAGCACTCTGATCGATGTCTGGGTCTTTTTTTAATACATTTATTGTTTCTTTAAGAATGTCTATTTCTAATTGCATATCTTGCATTTGAGCCTTCAACTGATTTATTTCATCAGAAGAAATATCTGTACTTGAAACAGAACCTTCTACTAATGTTCCCGGAGTAATGTTTTTGTGATTCATAAGACCTAATGTACCTTCTTTTAAATAACGTTTTCGCCATTGATAAATACTAGCTCTACTATACCCAATGTCTTCTGAAACATATTTTATATTTTCTCCAAGCTCATAGCAACGATGAATTGCATTTAATTTTATTTCTAATGGTGGATTGCGAGGATGATCAGGAGGATTATCAATTACAGGGTATTCTTTCCTTGTTTTTGGCGGGGTATTTTCTTCAGCAATCCATGTGTACAAATTTCTACGTGTTGGATACCCTAGAATCCTAATAGTTTCAGTTACAGACTCTGTTTGATGATATATCCGTAGTGCAATATCCTTTTGTTCTTTTGAATACATAAAAAGGCTCCTTTCGAAGCCCTATAGTAGTCCAGAATTTTGTCCGCACCCTC
>ERZ1026852.1875-NODE-1875-length-10534-cov-12.521042_pt1 | contig 10534 bp, 8 predicted proteins | sample MGYA00380156_ERZ1026852 | MGnify/ENA primary metagenome ERZ1026852 (study PRJEB33269, sample SAMEA4719792) | human gut metagenome | biome: human-associated habitat; feature: organic feature; material: feces | place: Cameroon | collected 2013-10 ...
TTCTGGCGATTGCTTGAGTGTATTTCCTGATACCCCAACTCCTTGCTGCTTTCAAGCCCCTCATCATTACGTCTGTCTTTTACAGCATAGTACGTGGCGTTAAAATCAATACCTACCCGTCCAACCTTTCCCACATAATATATGTCAGCCTGATGCGAACTAAGAAAAGGCTTCATAACCTCATCCTGATCAATGCTGCCATGTGCTGCACCATTCAGTAATACATCCTGTCGGCTAACACTATTCGCCCTACCTTCCAACATACCGTAGTAGCGATAAGAGCCTCCAACAGAATTGCTGTCGTTAAGCGAATAGGATGCAGAGAGGTATTCCGACAAGTAACGGTGTCTGATTTCCGTCATGTATTTCTGATTGTTGTGATAATGCTTGTCGGGCAAATAGATATCGGTATTCAGATTATTGTCCTCGCCGTCATGTGTACCCATCGTCCAAATACTATTGGCTATCTCGATTTTTTTTGTCTGATAGCTGGTAGAGATAAGCTCGTAATCCGACATCCATTTATTGTATTGACCGTAAGCATCAGCACGCAAACTGAACCCATTGGCACGACGCTCTTTAGTTTGGATACGAATTACCGACTCCACCTCGGCATCATATTCTGCCCCAGGACTTGTTATAACCGAAATCGACTTGATGTTGTCGGGAGTGATGTTTACAATCTCATTATTGTCATGCACACGCTTGTTGTTGATATAAACAATTGGCGCTCCTTTCCCAAATATGGATATGCTTTGCCCATTTACAGAGACACGTGGCAAGAGATTCAGGACCTCAAATGTATTAGCCATCTTTGAAAGCAAGGTATGCTCTATGGCAACTTCCATGCCTCCAGGCAACATCTTGTATTGAGGCCGGTCACCCTTCACCACCACACCCTTGACAATCATAGTTTGGGGATGCAGTTTGATGATGCCCATCTCTGTGTTGTTGTATATTCGACATACTGTCTTATAACCAATGTATGAGATTCGGGCTAACACTTTTCTGGAATTGCAAGGAATGACAAAATAGCCATTCTCATTGCTGACTCCATGACCTACGATTGCAGAATCAATGGGCGACAGCAAGGCTATTGTTGCGTATTCAGCGGCATTGCCTCTCTCGTCAACAATACGTCCCTTATAACGATATGTCGTCTTGTGCGTACATTCCACCATAATGTTATTCTCCACCTGTGTCATTCTGATGGGATAAAAACCGATCAGCTGCATAATGGCATTAGGAACATTCTGGTTGCGGATACTCTTTGTAACCTTAAAGTCTTCTAACTCATCATACACAAAGTTGATGGTGTACTTATGCTGACGTGCATTAATATCCTTCAATGCCTCAGAGAACGACACATTATTATATTGTCGGGTGATGCGTTGGGCATAAGACTGCTGAGCCGAAGTCAACAGAAAGAAAAGATACAGCAGGATTACGGTCTTGCAGTTATCGGGCGTAGTCTTAAATATGTTTTTCATAATACGTCCTCCCATCTTATTTCACCATCAATGTGCCGTCCGCAAACTCGATCTGTATGCGGTCGAAAGCATTCAAAATCTCAAGGTTCTGCTCCAAGCTCTTGGTCTTATTCCAGTTAAAGAAGAGGCGAACGTGCTGTGTATTGGCATTGACATACTCCACTTTGACATGATAGAAATATGCCATCTGCGTAAGGATTGTCCCCAACTCGGCATTGTCAAACACAACAGGTTTCATATCGAGCGAATCCTTACTCTCTGCCGTCATAGCTTTAAGGCTTTCATTGGCTGATGACTTTGGCTTGACTGTCAGTTCTGTCACAGCATTATTATCCACAGCCTTTTCCGAAGCCGAGAACTTAAACCAACCGTTCTGCACAGCAGCAAAGGCTACACCCGAGAGAAAGATGATGCCTATGACGGAAGCTGCTATCTTCATTCGGTTGGGATAAGAACCATTAGAAAATACCTTCCAAGCCTTATCCACGTCTACCTTCTTTGGCGCAGCTTTCTTGCCAGCCATTCTCGCAATAGACAAGTCTCGCAAAAACTCCTTCACTTCCTCATCATCAAGCAAGCGTTCCATCTGCTCGTCAGTATATTTCTCAGGATGCTCCTGCATGTCAAAGAGCATCATCCGCTTTTCATATTTGTTCATGTTTGTCATTGTTTTGCTCATTTTATACGTTCCCTAATCCAGTCCATCGCCTTAGAGAGATGATTGAACACCGTCACCTTGCTCACTCCTACTTCGTCAGCCACCTCTTTATACGACTTTTCTTGCATATATCGCATACGGAAGATAAGCTTTCGGATTGGAGGTTCAAGGTCGTCAATGAGAAGCAACAATTGTTCGAGACGCTCGTCCGTATCTTCAGATAGAATAACGTCGGCATCATCGGTCAGCAACCTTGCCACTCTTTCCTTCACACTCTTATGGGCAATCAGATTGAAACAGCGGTTGCGGACGCTCCGCATCAGATAACTTTCCTCGCTCTCGGGCAACAGGACCACATCATCAGCAAGAATCCGCGTGAACACTTCGCTCACCACATCCTTGCTTTCGTCGTCATCCGAGAGAATGTATCTGGCCAGATTATACATCTTCTCATAATGCCGACGAAACATCTGTTCTATGTCCTTTTCCTGTGTCATACACACTATATACAGTTGAGCAAAGAGAAAAACTAAGCAAAACAATGATTATTTTTGAAAAAATATAGATAAAGGTAATGCAAGCCATTACCTAACATACAAGTCATTACCGTAAAAATGATTATAGGGTAGCATAAACTGATCTATGACGCATCTTAGTTTATACTACCCTAATTATCTATTTCAGAAGTTTCACAATGTTTTCAATATCAATACCGGTCATTGCCGAAATCTGTTCTTCTGTCATTCCTTTATCAAACAGAACCTTAGCCATATTGCGTAACTGCTCATCCTTCTGGGACAACTGCTCATCTTTCTGGGACAACTGCTCATCTTTCTGGGACAACTGCTCACTCTGCTGAGACAACTGCTCACTCTGCTGAGACAACTGCTCACTCTGCTGGGACAACTGCTCACTCTGTTGGGATAGCTGTTCTTCCTGTTCTTTCAGTATTTTGTCTCGCTGCATGATGGCTGTGTCGCGGTCCTCAATGGCCTTATAGTATTCGTCCTCGACGTTCATATCCTGTCGCATCTCTGAGTTGGCAGCGGCAGCAGTGAGCTTATGCAGTACGTACAACATGTCGTTGTCGTCAGCATACTTGTCCTCGTCTATCTTAAGCACCTGCTGCGTGTTGCCCTCCACTTGAGTCTGGTCGAAAACGCTGAGCACCTTTTCCAGCCTGTTGTTCACATTGCCATGCAGAAGAGGAATCTGAACGATGATGCTGTTGTGGGTGAGACTCTCTACGAACGGCTCTTCGCTGCCTTCCTTCACAATGTTGCCGTTATAGTCGAACACGTCGTGATTGACGTACACAATCGGTTCTTTGATGTTCCCTACCTTATGTCCAAGGAGATATACAGCCACCATCGGATAGGCAAAGCCTTTCTCATCAGCCTCACGTATATTGTTTTTGTTGCTGTATTGCGCTCCAAGATACTGACGGAAACGGAGTGTTTCGGTATTGAGCCACGTCTTCTGCAGCTCAATCAGCACCACGCGGTCCTTCTCCACATCGCCTTCGCGCTCACGAACGGTAGCAGCAAAGTCAATGCGGAACATAGAGAGCGTGTCGCGTGTGGTGTTGCTGTATTCATGCGGACGCACCGTCACGTGCACCACTTCTTTCTTCAGCAAAGCCGACAGCATGGTCTTGGCTATGCGCTCGTCCTCCATGATGTATTTGAACACGGAGTCGTAAATCGGGTTGGCTACATGTATAAACATAACGTTCTGGTTTTATTGTTTTTACAAAAGTAGATAAAAATTCCGAAAAACGAGTCTGTTTGTTGCAATAAATCTAACGCATACGTATGGAAAGACATCCGCATCGTTTTACTCGTATCGTATAGCCTCTATCGGGTCGAGCTGTGCCGCCTTTTTTGCAGGATACCAGCCGAAGAACACTCCCGTGAACGTACATACGGCGAAGCTCATGACGATGCTCCAAGGCTGGATGAAGATGGGCCAATGAGCCACCAACTTCACTGCGTACGAGGCTCCGACGCCAAATGCCACACCGATGAGTCCACCCGTCACGCTGAGAAGTATGGCTTCGATGAGGAACTGATTGAGGATGTCCACACCGCGTGCTCCAACACTCATTCGCAGACCTATCTCGCGTGTTCGCTCCGTAACGCTGACATACATGATGTTCATGATGCCGATGCCTCCCACAATGAGCGAGATGCCTGCCACACAACCCAAGAGTATGGTCATCATGTCCGTAGTGGAGTTCATCATACTCGCCAGTTCTTCCTGCGAACGGATGTTGAAGTCGTCTTCGTCAGCAGCCTGCGTATCGGTGGCGTCCTTCAGTTTATGGTTGCGACGAAGCACCGTCGTAATCTCGTCGATGGCCTTTTGGGTGAGATCTTCGGTTATGGCTGAGCAGGTTATGCCGCCAAGATAGGTCTGTGCGAGGATTCGCTTCATCACCGTCGTATAAGGAGCAAGGACGAGGTCGTCCTGGTCCATACCCATCGAGTTGTATCCTTTCTTCTTCAATACTCCTATCACACGGAACGGAATGGAATTGAATCGTACCACCTTACCCACCGGATCAGACCCATCAGGGAAGAGATTGTCCACAACGGTCTGTCCGAGAATACACACCTTTGCACTTGCCTTTATGTCGGCATCGGTGAACATCTCGCCCTCATCCACAGACAACTGACGGATGGTGAGATAGTCCTGATTGACGCCATAAATGGAGGACGGCGTGTTGTTGTTGCCGTATATCCACTGACCGCTGCTGTTGACCGTAGGACTAATGCCCTGTATGAAGTGACATTCGTCCTTGAGCGACTCGTAGTCTGTGAGCTTCAATGTCTCCATAGACGAAGCGTCCTGCCTTACACCTCCCGGACCACGGTCGGCTCCCGGACTGATCATAATCATATTTGAGCCCATCTCCGCGATGTTTGCCTGAATGCTCTTCTTCGATCCTTGGCCTATGGCAAGCATCGTGATGACCGACGCCACACCGATGATGATGCCAAGTGCAGTGAGGAACGACCTCAATTTGTTGGCGGCAATGGCGCGGAGGGCTATTTTTAAAAGATTACTATAGTTCATTTCTTATAGGTTAAAAATGTTACTCACTGAACCTTTGCTCCCCTTACTCATCCGAATTGGCAGGCAATGCCGCCAGTCCGTCCGCCGCCGAGAGGATGTTGTGGTTATACTCGTCGCTGATGACATGGCCGTCACGCAGCATGATATTGCGCGAAGAATAATTGGCGATGTCCGGATTATGGGTCACGAAGATGATGGTTCTGCCCGCGGCATGGAGTTTCTGGAAGAGGATGAGAATCTCGAACGACGTACGTGTGTCGAGGTTTCCGGTTGCCTCGTCAGCAAGAATGACGGCAGGATCGTTAACCAAAGCGCGGGCAATGGCCACACGCTGCATCTGTCCGCCGGACATCTGGTTCGACTTATGATAGAGTCGCTCGCCGAGGCCCACAGCCTGCAGCGCCTTAATGGCACGCTCCTCGCGCTCCTTGGCACTAACCGAAGCATTATACATCAACGGCAATTCCACATTCTCCACACTCGTGGTCTTCGGCAGAAGGTTATAGTTCTGGAAGATGAAGCCTATCTTACGGTTGCGCAATACGGCACGCTGCGACTTCGACATCGTCCTGACGCTGACACCGTCAAGATAATATTCGCCTGAGCTGGGCGTATCAAGGCAGCCAAGCTGGTTGAGAAGGGTGGACTTGCCCGAACCCGACTTTCCCATGATGGTGACAAACTCGCCCTCATATATCTTGAACGAGACACCGCGCAGCGCATGTACCGTCTCGTCGCCGACGAGAAAGTCGCGCTTTACGTTGTCAAGCTCTATTACTACTTTCTTTTCGTCCATATCAGTATTGATTATTTTTTCTTGTTCTTTCCCGGAGGGCCTGGTGCAAACGGGCTGCTCTCACCGCCAGCAGCTTCTGTCTGAGGCTCCTCGCCTCCAATGACGCTGAGTCCGGTAACCACCTTTATGCCAGCCTGCACGCCACCAATAATCTGTGTATTTGTGCCGTCAGCCATACCGATGTTCACCTTATGCGCAACTATGCTGTTGCCTTCAATGGTCCATACCTTGTTCTTAGCACCCTGCACGTCCACAATCTTCATCTTACCGACGGTTTCCTTTGTCGGCGTGAAGCGCAGAGCCTTTGACGGAACGGCAAGCACACCCTTGCGCTCTGCAGTATAAATGGTGACGTTGGCTGTAAGACCCGGCTTAAGCTTCAGGTCGGCGTTTGGGGCAGAGATAACCACCTCGTAGGTGACCACATTATTAGTAGTAGTGGCTTCCTGACGCACCTGCTTTACTGTGCCGTCGAAGGTGTCGTCAGGATAAGCATCCACGGTGAAGCTGACACGCTCGCCTTCCTTCACGTCGCCTATGTCTGCCTCGTCCACATCAGCCACCACCTGCATGTTTGTTAAGTCCTGAGCGATGGTGAAGAGTTCTGGCGTAGAGAAGCTGGCTGCCACAGTCTGACCTTCTTCCACTGACTTGGAGAGCACTACGCCGTCAATGGGCGACGTGATGGTGGCATAACCGAGATTGGTCTGTGCACGCTGCACCTCCTCTTTGGCAGAAGCCACCTGCTCCACAGCCTGACGATACGAAAGCTTGGCATTGTCATAATCGTCGGCTGCCACAAGTCCCTTCTGGAAAAGAGTCTGATAGCGCTTGTAGTTTGCGGTCTGATAGTTGAGCTGGCTCTGCGCCGTGGCAAGCTGCGTCTTTGCAGTGGCAAGCTGACTGAGAAGGTTGGTCTTGTCGAGTTCGGCAATCACCTGTCCCTTCTTCACCACTGAATTATAGTCAACATAGAGCTTGCTGACGATACCACTCACCTGCGTACCCACCGTAACAGAGGTCACCGGTTCAATCGTACCGGTGGCAGTAATGCTGTTCTGGATGTTTGCCGACGCGACGGGAGCCGTGTCAAACGAAATCTGCTGCTCTTTCTTGCCGCCTGAGAATGCCCATACGGCAACGGCGATGATAGCGACAATAGCCACTACCACCCATACCTTGCTTAATTTTTTCATCTCTCTAATATAAATCTCTAATTATTATTACTCTTTATAAAATCTCTATCTTATAAGGTTAGCTTGATCGCTTGAATGTGAAAACGTATCTATATAAGACAAACAGTAGGAGCTGCGGGCATTCTTGCCCGCGGCACTACAGTTATTCTTTGCTATTCATTATTATAAGGTTTCTCCTTTATAATCTTCTGTTACTTTATTTCTCCTGTGCGATAGAAGTCCAGCATGTTAAGGTTAAGGATGGCGAGATACTTGCTCTGAAGCTCGTTCTGCTGAGCTTGCAGGAGGTGTGTCTTGCCCGTCATCAACTCCACAATGTTCTTCAGACCTTGGTTGAACTGTTCGGACAGCAACTCGTAGCTTGCCTGTGCGCTCTCCGTAGATACGCGTGCCGCCTTAAACTTGTTCTGATTGTTGACGGCTTGCAGCCAGTAGTTCTCCACAGTTGAATAAAGAGTGGTCTGCTTGTCCTGCAGGTCGAGCAGGTAGTTCTCCTTCTGAAGCATCGCCTTGTTTACGGCAGTCTTTGTCTTACGGTTATCAAAGAGCGGTATGCTCACCGTAACACCACCGCCAACCGTGAAGTTGTTCTTCATCTGATTGCCCCATCCGTTACTGTTCATTGATGTGGTGGAAGTGGAAAGACCGGCGTTCAGTCCTACTGTCGGCAACTTACCTGCCTTGGCTATCTTCACGCTAAGGTCGCTGCTCTCGATGCCGAGCTTTGCGTTCTGTATCTCAGGGCGCTGTGTCAGCGATGCTGCATAAACATCGTTGAGGGCAGGTACGTCCTTAAGAGCCATCTCGTCCGTCGTGGAAGGAATGACAACGTCAAACTCGTCATTATCAGCTATCTGTAGCAACTGCTTGAGCTGGCGCTTATAGTTGCGCAGATTGCTCTCCGCCTCCACAATGCTATATTCGTCTTCAGCGCGCTGGGCGGTCAGCTGTGCAAGGTCTGCCTTGCTCATCTTGCCCACCGACACCATCGTCTTGCCGCGCTCCTCATTGGCTTGGCTGGTCTTAAGGCTCTCCTTCGTGACGGAGATGGCCTCATCAGAATAGAGTATCTGGACGTAGAGTTGGGCTATCTGCTCGAGCACGTTGTTGGCTGTGACAGCCGAATCGAGGCGTGCCTGCTCTGCAGCGAGCTTATTCAGCTTGACAGTATTGGTGTTTTGTCCGCCGTTCCACACAGTCCAGTTGCCCGACAACGAGTAAGAACCGTTGTAATACACCTTCTTCACGTCTGCCTGAACCTTATTTCCAGCAATCATTGCCGAGCCCTGTTCAGGCCACGGATTGTAGCTTACGTTCTGTGATGTTGACAGACTAAGGGAAGGTAGCAAGGCTGACTGGCTCTGCTTTATGTCCTCAAGGGCAGAAAGCTGCTGCACCTTGGCTTTCTGCAACTGGATGTTATTTGCCAAAGCATAATCAATACAATCCTTCAGCGACCACTGTCTTGCTGCGCATTCCGTTGGCATCGACATAAGCATAAGGCCTGCCATTGACGCCATTGCTATTGTTCTCTTTGATAAAATCATGTTTGTTTGAATATGTGTGTAATTCTAAACTAATAATATGTTTTTATAATCTCTCTGACTTCTTAGATATAGATATCGGTCAGAAAGTTTATTCAGACTACTTAATATTAACAATTGTTTGGATTACTTCAGACGTATTTTGTCATTGGCGATATACATCACCGCCACAATCGCCGGCACCACGTACATCCATGACGACATTACGAAGAACTGACGGTAACCTATGTTTTCCTCCAAAATGCCGGTCATGCCGCCACATAGCGTTGCCACAACAGCCATCACGCCAAGCATGACGGAGCGACGACACACCTCTCCCCTGCCACTCGCAGCAAAACGGGCGGTCACGGCGGACAATGCTGCAAAGCCAACGCCAGCCGCAACACCTGCAATACTGAACAAGAGGCAGACTATTGCAAGCGAGACGGAAAGATTGAAGCTCATATAAAGCGCTGCCAGACTCGGACCTGAGAAGAGCACAGTCATCGGCAGAAGGCACAGACGCAGCCCGTACTTACGACACAAACTTGTACCGAGGACGTTTCCGAAGAACACGGCGCCTACGCTTACCGTACCGACGATGAGCGCAAACTCCTGCGGCGACATGCCAAGACCGCCGTTATGGGGCATATCAATGACGAAGAGCGGGATGCCAAGAAGAGGGAAGGACGCCGCCAACGCGAACGAAGCCATGAGCAATAGGCTGACACGGTTGGACGAACCGGCAAGGATGCCGTTCAAGGCTTCCTCATATTCGCCCTTGTGCAGACCGAAAAGGTCGCTTTCCGGGTATGCGGGATGTGGTCTGACGGGAAGGAAGATGCTGTGCCAGAGCCAAAGAAAGAAAAAGATGCCAGCCATAACGTAGAACACAAGGCTCCACGAATAGCGTATGTTTCGGGTCAACACCTCCATATTACCTGCCACCATAGCCATGCAGCCAATGCCAAACAGCATGGCTACACCACGAAACAGCTTCACTATAAGCGTATGGAAGCCCGGCAACGGAGGACATAAAGGAAGGTAAAAGCGCTCCACAGCAATACGGTGGAGAACGATGGAGAATGTGAAGAAGGGCAAAAGACAAAGCGTGCCCTCCAGTCGATAAGGCGTAGGAATGACGAAAGCCACACCCCATAACGCCAAGGCAGAGATAAACTCGGACGTGAGTATCCATACTTTAGTGGTGCCGCGGAAGTGTGCCACGACCTTCTCCAGCAACGGACGCAGCGAGAATGGTATGCAGAGCAACGCCAGAACAAGCGTGGTCTGGCTGTTGTTCAGACCGAAACGGCGCAGCATCACAAGCAAAAGCACAACGACAGCCATCGAAACACCATCGCTGAAGGACAGCGAAGGGAGCCATAACCAGCTTACACGACGCGGCACACGCTGTCCTCCCTGCCCCTCTGTCTGAGGCTGGGAAGAAAGCGTGCAAGGCGTATCGCCAGTATAGTTATGGTCTGTCATTGGCTTTTATTTATTATTTACTTCTTTCCGAAGTCGGGATCAATCTTCAGAAAGGCGGTTACGAGGAACGTTATCAGGCAGCATGCCATGACGATGATGAAGAACATCTGGTAACCTACAAGATCCTTTATGTATCCCGACACCATGCCGGGGAGCATCAGTCCGAGGTAAGAGATGCCGGTGCAAATCGAGTAATGCGACGTGCGGAACTTGCCCTGACTGTAGTAAAGCATGTAAAGCGTGAGAACGGTGAATCCGAGTCCGTAGCCAAACTGCTCGATGAAGAGGCAGGTGGACACCAC